>Ga0316189_10004727_pt1 | contig 13074 bp, 9 predicted proteins | sample LowCovwburrow_MG_FD_204930 | JGI IMG/M metagenome (GOLD analysis project Ga0316189, IMG submission 204930) | Coastal sediment microbial communities from Maine, United States - Lowes Cove worm burrow | ecosystem: Environmental > Aquatic > Marine > Coastal > Sediment | place: USA: Maine... | reverse complement strand
GCCGTAACATTAACACCAGCTGTACTCAAAGTTACAAGAAAAATAATCAAATAGACGAGCCATCTCAAATAGCTAAATATTGAAATGAATTTTATCTTATCATCATCGGGTAATTTTCTAGTTAATAATTTACGCATTAATTTAAGCACAAATGAAGCAATTATAAAAGCAAAAATTAAAATTAATATTACCTTTATTGATATATGAAGTTTATCCCCAAGAGGTAACTCATAATTCAGAAAATCAAATACTTTTTCCATTGTCTAAAGATATCATTTTGCTTTAATATTTAAGCCATTTGGCAAGTTCTTTATAGCTTGGTTTTTTACCGTACATTAAGATCCCTACTCGATAAATTTTCGCCGCTAACAATACTGTAACAAAAAATGTTCCGAAAAGTAATACTAATGAAATTAACTGTTGCCAAATAGGGACACCAAAAGGAATACGCATTAACATAACTACCGGTGATGTAAATGGAATATAAGAAAATACCTGTGAAACGGTACCATGTGGGTTTTCTATTACCGTAAAGAAACCTACATATATGGCTAACATTAAAGGCATAATAATTGGCAACATAAATTGTTGCGTATCTGTTTCATTATCAACAGCCGCACCAATTGCTGCATATAAAGATGCATATAACAAATAGCCTCCGATAAAGAAGAAAATAAACATAACAATTAGGTTTGCAATTGGTAAATTCAAAAACTCTTGAAGCAATACATTAAATCCATCTTGAGCGGCCGGATTATTAGCTACTTGATTCAACACCTCTTGTTGCTGCTCCATTTGAGCCCCCGCGATATCTATTCCGAAAACTGCTGAAACTATTACAAATAGTAGTCCTCCAACAATTACCCAAGTCAAAAATTGTGTTATACCTGCTAATGTGGTTCCAAATATTTTACCCAACAATAACTGTGTTGGCTTTACTGAAGAAATTATTACTTCTATGATTCTACTTGTTTTTTCCTCAATCACACTTCGCATGATCATATTACCATAAATGATGATGAACATAAACAATAAATAGCCAGCTATACCTCCTGCAGCTAATTTTAATAAACTTCCTTCTTTAGACGTTTTTTCTCCTTCAAAAGTTTCTAAGTTAGCATTGATTTTAACTTTTAGTTTATTAACAGCAACCGGATCTAATCCCGAGTTTTTCAGTTTTATATTCCGAGCCTTTTCCTCTATCTTATCTTCAATTCTATCCATGACCATCAAGGATGGAGATTCCTCAGAAAAAAACTTAATTTTATCAGCTATGGCATCAATATTGTCACCTTTCGGTATATAGAGCAATCCATAGTTACCAGTTTCTTGCACCAATTTTTTGGCCGTCTCCAAATCAATTGACTCTAATCGATCATATTTTGTACTCTCTGTATCAACAAATTCATTAGCAAACAGCTCGCTCTCATCGAGCACAGAAATAGTGTGTACCTTATCATTATTCAACTGCGTTAAATACACCACTAATGTAATAACACCCACCATTATTAAAGGGCTTAAAAAAGTCATTAAAATAAATGACTTATTCTTTACTTTATTCAAGAATTCTCTTTTCGTAATTAATCCTAAATGGTTCATCTTAATTATTTTGTACAGTTTGAATAAAAATGTCGTTTACGCTTGGTATGACCTCAACAAAGTGTGTGAGTTCTCCTTTTGATGTTAAATGGGAAATTAATTGATTTGGCGAAGCTCCATTTTCAATTTTAATATTGAATTTGAGTTCATCATTAATCGTTTTAAAAGTAGCATCAGTAACTTGAAATTTTTCTTTTAAGTTTTGAATTACTTCTGCCTTATGATCTGTAAGCAACCCAATTTCAAAAGTATTTGACTTGTATTCTCTTTTGATATCGAGTAACTTTCCGTCCAGAATTTTATTCGACTCATGTATCAAAGCAATATTATCGCATAATTCTTCAACTGACTCCATTCGATGAGTTGAAAAAATAACCGTGGCGCCTTCGTCTCTGAGCTGTAAAATCTCATCTTTGATCATATTGGCATTTATTGGATCAAAACCACTAAAAGGCTCATCAAAAATTAATAACTTGGGTTTATGTAATACAGTTACAATAAATTGAATTTTTTGAGCCATTCCTTTAGATAACTCCTGAATTTTTTTATTCCACCAATCACCTATTTCAAATTTATCAAACCAATATTTTAATTGCTTTTTGGCTTCAGCTTTACTCAATCCTTTTAATTGTGCCAAATACAATGCTTGTTCACCAACTTTCATAGTTTTATATAAACCCCGTTCTTCAGGTAAATATCCTATATCCCTTATGTGTTCAGGCTTAAGATTCTCTCCGTCAAGAATAACCAAACCTTCGTCAGGCATGGCTATTTGATTGATAATTCTTATTAAAGTAGTTTTTCCGGCACCGTTAGGGCCAAGTAAACCAAAAATACTTCCTTTAGGAACTTCTATAGACACATTGTTCAAGGCTCTAAATTCTCCAAAGTTTTTTACAATGTTTTCAGCAACAAGTAAATTATCCATATATATTTATTAAAATCGGTCAAAGATATTGATTTGACTTAAAAACTAATAAATTGTTACATTTATATTTTTCTAATTTTACTATGCATGCATAGTATTTTTTTATATATTTGTAACATGCAAAAAGAGAATACTATAGATCATTCATTACGTGCAACTTGGCAAGCCGTAGCCAAAATGTACAATGAGCAAGCAGCCAAACACAATAGTACAATGGCAACGGCTTTTGTATTATTGAACATTGATTATGAAAATGGAACTCCTTCAACAGCCTTAGGCCCACAAATGGGAATGGAACCAACCAGTCTTTCAAGAATATTGAAAACCATGGAAGAAAAAGGAGCTATTTACAGAGAAAAAAACCCAGAAGATGGTAGAAGTGTTCTAATCAAATTAACTGATTACGGAAAAGAAATGCGACTAGTATCTCGTGAACACGTCATTACTTTTAATGAAAAAGTACGTGAATATGTATCTGAAGAAAAGATAAATCATTTTTTTGAAGTTACCGAAAAAATAAACCAACTAATTGCAGAGCGATCAATTTATAGTGAAGTTGAGCGCAAAGCAATTTAATATTATAAATACAATAATTCAGAATGAAAAAAAGACCAATTAAAAAAGTAGCAGTAATCGGATCTGGTATCATGGGATCTGGTATTGCTTGTCACTTCGCCAATATTGGTGTGGAAGTATTGCTACTTGATATTGTTCCTCAAGAATTAACAGAGGCCGAAAAAGCAAAAGGATTAACTCTTGAAAGTAAAGCGGTTCGGAACAGATTAGTAGATGATAGTTTAAAAGCCTCCTTAAAATCAAAACCTTCACCTATTTACAATCAAAAATTTGCAACAAGAATTTCTACAGGAAATCTTGATGATGATTTACATAAGATTGCAAATGTTGATTGGGTCATCGAAGTGGTAGTAGAGCGTCTTGACATAAAGCAAAAAGTTTTTGAACAAGTAGAAAAGCATAGGAAACCAGGTACATTAATTACTTCAAACACTTCTGGAATTCCTATCAAGTTTATGAATGAAGGCAGAAGTGAAGATTTTCAAAAGAACTTTGCTGTAACCCACTTCTTCAATCCACCTCGATATTTAAAATTATTTGAAGTTGTTCCGGGCCCTAAATGTGATCAGGAAGTAACAGACTTCTTAATGATGTATGGTGAAAAATTTCTAGGTAAAACTTCTGTATTAGCTAAAGACACCCCTGCCTTTATTGGCAATCGTATTGGTGTTTTTGGTATTATGAGTCTGTTTCATGTAGTAAAAGAATTGGGTCTTACCATTGAAGAAGTTGACAAATTAACTGGACCTCTAATCGGAAGAGCAAAATCTGCTACTTTTAGAACAGTTGATGTAGTTGGTTTAGATACACTCGTACATACTGCAAATGGTGTTGCAGACAACTGCCCCGATGATGAAATGCGCGATTCATTTGTACTTCCTGACTTCATTAATAAGATGGTGGAAAACAATTTGTTAGGTAGTAAGACAAAACAAGGTTTTTATAAGAAAGAAGGTAAAGAGATTCTGTCTCTGGACTTAAATACTTTAGAATACAGGCCAAAACAAAGAGCAAAATTTACGTCTTTAGAGGCAACAAAGACGATTGAAAATGTAGTTGATCGTTTTAAAGTATTGGTGAAAGGTAAAGACAAAGCAGGTGAATTTTATCGAAAGACTTTCGCTTTGATGTTTGCTTATGCTCAAAATAGAATTCCAGAAATATCTGATGAATTATATAGAATAGATGATGCCGTAAAAGCTGGTTTTGGCTGGCAACATGGTCCTTTTGAAATCTGGGATGCCGTTGGGATTGAAGCTGGAATTGAACTTATGAAAGCTGCAAATTTAGAACCTGCAAAATGGGTTACTGAAATGCTAAATGAAGGTGGTAAAACTTTCTATACTGTAAAAGATGGTGCAAGACAATATTATGCAATCCCGTCTAAAAAACATGAAAAAATACCAGGCCAAGACGCCTTTATTATTCTTGACAATATACGTGAAGCAAAAACAATTTGGAAAAATGAAGATGCATCAATTCAACATTTAGGTGATGGCGTTTTGAACGTGGAATTCCAATCGAAAATGAATACTTTAGGATCTGGAGTATTACAAGCCATAAATAAAGGTATCGATTTAGCCGAAACAGAATATGATGCTGTGATTTTAGGTAATCAAGCAGCAAACTTTACTGTAGGTGCAAATTTAGGGATGGTCTTTATGATGGCTGTTGAACAGGAATATGACGAATTAAATTTTGGCGCCAAGTATTTTCAAGATACTGTAATGCGCCTACGTTACTCTTCTTGCCCAACTATTGTTGCACCTCACGGGATGACTTTAGGTGGTGGCTGTGAATTATCATTGCATGCTGATAAAGTTATCGCTGCAGCGGAAACCTATATTGGTTTAGTAGAATTTGGAGTTGGAATTATTCCAGGTGGTGCAGGTTCAAAAGAAATGGCTTTAAGAGCTACTGAAGGTGTGCTAAAAGATGATGTAAAGCTAAATAAATTAAGAGATTATTTTATAAATGTAGCCATGGCTAAAGTGGCAACTTCAGCACATGAAGCTTATGATTTAGGTTTCTTTAAAGAATACAAAGATATTGTTATCGTAAATAAAGACCGACAAATAGCAACTGCAAAACGTCATGCAATACAAATGCTAGAAGATGGTTATACACAACCAGCACCAAAACAGGCATATGTAATGGGTCAACAGGCATTAGGCATGTTCTTAGTAGGAACAGACAGTTTAGTGCATGGAAAATATGCTTCTGAACACGATCAAAAAATAGCTAATAAATTAGGATATGTAATGGCTGGTGGTGATCTCTCAGAACCTGCATATGTATCTGAACAATATTTATTAGACCTTGAACGTGAAGCATTTATGAGTTTATGTACGGAACGAAAAACATTAGAACGAATTGAACATATGTTAAAAACAGGTAAACCTTTAAGAAATTAATATAATGAAAACAGCATATATAGTAAAAGGATATAGAACAGCAGTTGGTAAAGCTCCAAAAGGTTTATTTAGATTTAAAAGACCTGATGAGCTCGCCGCTGAAACTATTGAACATCTTTTAAAAGATATACCTGAATTAGATAAAAAAAGAATTGATGATGTAATTGTTGGTAACGCAATGCCGGAAGCCGAACAGGGCTTGAACATGGCTCGTTTGATATCCTTAATGGGATTAAAAGTTGATGATGTTCCCGGTGTAACTGTAAATCGATATTGTGCTTCTGGTTTAGAAACCATCAGTATTGGTGTTGCAAAAATTCAATCTGGAATGGCAGAATGTATTATTGCAGGAGGTTCAGAAAGTATGAGTTATATACCAATGGGTGGATACAGACCAACCCCAAATTATAAATCAGCGGCAGCTGGGCATGAAGATTATTATTGGGGAATGGGTTTAACAGCAGAAGCCGTTGCACAACAATATAAAGTTTCACGTGAAGATCAAGATGCATTTTCATTCAATTCGCATGAGAAGTCATTAAAAGCTTTAGATAATGGAACTTTTAAAGAAGAGATTGCTCCAATTTCTGTTGAGCAAGTTTTCCTTGACGGGAGTGGAAAAAAACAGTCAAGATCATATGTAGTTGATACTGACGAAGGTCCTCGTAGAGGAACATCAAAAGAGGCATTAGCAAGATTGCGTCCTGTATTTGCTCAAGGCGGAAGTGTGACAGCAGGTAACTCATCTCAAATGAGTGATGGCGCTGCTTTTGTTTTGATTATGAGTGAAGAAATGGTTAAGGAATTGAATCTCGAACCTATTGCAAGAATGGTTTCATATTCTGCTATGGGTATTGAACCTCGTATTATGGGAATGGGCCCGATAAAAGCAGTACCGAAAGCATTAAAACAAGCCGGCTTATCTTTAAATGATATTGATCTATTTGAACTGAATGAAGCTTTCGCCTCACAGTCATTAGCGGTAATGCGCGAGCTAGATTTAAATCAAGATATAGTAAATGTAAATGGTGGTGCTATTTCATTAGGCCATCCATTAGGTTGTACCGGAGCAAAACTTTCAGTTCAACTCTTTAATGAAATGAGACGTAGAAAAAGTAAATATGGAGTTGTAACGATGTGTGTTGGTACAGGTCAAGGTGCAGCTGGTGTATATGAATTATTGAATTAAGTAGATTTTTGCCCGGCATTTTGAAAAAATGAGGATGGCAAAAACGCAATTAAGAAAATAATCAGCGAAGCTAATTATTGAATTAACAATCAAAAAACAAATAATAAACGAAGAACGATGAGTACAGAAACTATTAACAAAGACATTTTACGAGGTGGACAGTTCCTTGTAAAAGAAACAAATTGTGAAGATATATTTACTCCTGAAGATTTCACAGAAGAACAACAGATGATGAAAGAAGCGGTAATTGAATTTAATGACCGCGAGATCATTCCACATAAGCCTCGATTTGAAGCTAAAGATTTTGCCTTGACTGAAGAATGTATGCGCAAAGCTGGTGAACTTGGTTTCTTAGGTGTTTCTGTTCCTGAAGCTTATGGCGGAATGAATATGGGTTTTGTATCTACAATGTTGGTGTGTGATTATATTTCGAGTGGTACAGGTTCTTTTAGTACTGCATTTGGTGCACACACAGGAATTGGTACTTTGCCAATTACATTGTATGGTACCGAAGAACAAAAGAAAAAATATGTCCCTAAATTGGCAACAGGTGAATGGTTTGGTTCTTATTGTTTAACTGAACCTGGTGCTGGTTCTGATGCGAATTCAGGAAAAACAACAGCAACCTTATCTGATGACGGAAAAAGTTATAAGATAAACGGTCAAAAAATGTGGATTTCAAATGCAGGTTTTTGTAGCTTAATGATTGTCTTTGCCCGTATAGAAAAAGACAAAAATATTACAGGTTTTATTGTAGAATATGACGCTGCTAGTCCTAATGGAATTTCTATGGGAGAAGAGGAGCATAAACTAGGTATTCGTGCTTCTTCAACCCGTCAGGTATTTTATAATGATACTGTTGTACCAGTTGAAAATATGTTAGCGGGTCGAGGCGAAGGTTTTAAAATAGCAATGAACGCCCTAAATGTTGGACGTATCAAATTAGCAGCAGCTTGTCTAGATTCACAAAGACGTATCTTAACACATGCTGTAAAATATGCTAATGAGCGTAAGCAATTTAATACACGGATTTCCGATTTTGGTGCAATTAAAGTAAAATTAGCTGAAATGGCTACTAGTGCTTATGCCGGAGAGTCTGCATGTTATAGAGCTGCAAAAAATATTGAAGATAGAATTGCCTTACGTCGAGAGGCAGGAAATACACATCAGGAAGCTGAGCTTAAAGGTGTTGAAGAATATGCAATTGAGTGTTCTATTTTAAAAGTTGCTGTTTCAGAAGATGTTCAAAATGCCGCAGATGAAGGAATTCAGATTTTTGGAGGTATGGGATTTTCGGAAGAAACACCGATGGAATCTGCTTGGAGAGATGCCCGAATAGCTCGTATATATGAAGGTACTAATGAAATAAACAGAATGCTTACTGTTGGTATGTTAGTTAAGAAAGCGATGAAAGGCCACTTAGATTTATTAGGTCCGGCAACTGCAGTAGCTAATGAACTAATGGGTGTTCCATCTTTTGACACTCCTGATTATTCAGAATTATTTGCTGAGGAAAAACATATCATTGTAAAACTTAAAAAAATATTTCTAATGGTTGCTGGTTCAGCTGCGCAAAAATATGGTCCTCAATTAGAAGATCATCAACAATTATTAATAGCAGCAGCCGATATTTTAATTGAGATTTATATGGCAGAATCTGCTATTTTAAGAACAGAAAAAAACGTGAACCGTTTTGGTGAGGACAAGCAGACTGTTCAAATCGCCATGGCAAAATTATACTTATACCATGCAGTAGATATTATCGAAGAAAAAGGAAAAGAAAGTATAATATCTTTTGCTGAAGGCGATGAACAACGTATGATGTTAATGGGACTTAAACGTTTTACAAAATATGCAAACTATCCAGATATTGTTGATTTACGAAAAGTTATTGCAGAAAAAGTGAAAGCTGAAAATAAATATTGTTTTTAAACGAAAACATCGTTTGAAGTCACATTTAATGAAATTTAAAAAGCCAGTTCTAAATTAGAACTGGCTTTATTATATTGAAGTTTTTAATGTTAACTATCTGCGTCTAAATAATTTGGGGTTCCATCACCATCGGTATCGTCATTAGTTGGATCGCCATCTTGGTCTGTATCTTCATCTCTTGTATTTATACCATCTCCATCATCATCTGCGTCAAAATAGTCTGGTATTCCGTCTTGATCTGTATCATCATTAACCGAATCTAATTTCCCGTCGCCATTTAAATCTTCGTAAATTGTTAAAACACCATCATTATCATGATCAGATCTTACAACTAGTCCCAATTCTATATGAAATATTAACGATTCATTTTCGAATCCATCTTCTATATTAAGATTCGTCCCTTCATTCCCATAAGCCAAGCCTGACGGTAAAAATAGTACTCCTTTACCTGTATTTTCAATAGTAATCGGCTGACCAACTTGTGAAATATTAATACCACTTTTGAAATTTGTAAATCCATATTTCCATCCTTCTATTACATTAATAAGATCTAACCATGCCCTAGGGGTATTGAAACTTGTATTTTCATCAAACTTAGTACTGTCTAATCTAAAACCTCTATATTTTACAAAAACTGAATCATATCTTGTTGGGTTCTCATCAGCACCTTCATTGAGCATTAAATAATACAATTTATAATCAATATCATCTTCTGTTAAATTTTGGATAGTGACTTGACTAAGTAGTGATGTTTCACCGTTTTTAATTGTATCAATGGAACCAAAATCTTCGCTTTCTTGTGCAGGAATATAATAATGTGATTGTAAATACTCAATTAATGTTTCATCGTCAAGAATTGCTTGTGTAGCAGCATCAAAATTATTGCTACTATTATCGTCGTCCTTATTACAGGCAACTATTGCAACTATCAATATAAATAATACTATTAGATTTTTAAATTTCATATGCTCTATTATAATTTCGAGGGCAATTTACAATTTTATACATTTTTAAAAGTACGCTATCAATAATTTAACAAAATATTATTTAAAATTGATTTTACGCATACGTAAACTCAATGGTGTTACTTCTAAATATTCATCGTCTTTAATATATTCCATACATTCCTCTAGAGAAAAATCAACCTTAGGAGCTATTTTCATCGCTTCATCAGTACCTGATTTACGCATATTTGTCAATTGTTTTCCTTTTACAAGATTAACACCCATGTCTTCACTCTTACTATTTTCTCCGATAACTTGACCTGTGTAAATTTCATCATTAGCATCGATAAAGAAACGTCCACGGTCTTGTAAACGGTCAATTGCATAAGCAGTTGCTTTACCTGCAACAGCTGAAACAATTGCGCCCTTAACTTCATCTGTAAACTCTCCTTTATAAGGTCCGTATTCTCTAAATCTATGATTTACAATTGCACCCCCAGCAGTAGCTGTTAATATTTTATTTCTTAAACCTATCAAACCTCTAGATGGAATATTGAATTCTAAATGTTGTAGATCGCCTTTAGGTTCCATAATCAGTAAATCACCTTTGCGTAATGAAACTAAATTGATTGCTTTTGAAGCTACTTCTTCTGGCACATCAATTACTAAAGTTTCATATGGTTCACTTTTCACACCATCAATATCTTTAATGATAACCTGAGGTCTACCAACTTGTAATTCGTATCCTTCACGTCTCATTGTTTCAATCAATACAGATAAGTGCAAAACACCTCTACCAAATACAGTGAATTTATCTTCAGAATCAGTTGTATCGACTCTTAGTGCTAAATTCTTTTCCATTTCTTTAAATAAACGATCACGTAAGTGCCTAGAAGTTACAAATTTACCTTCTTTTCCGAAGAAAGGAGAATTGTTAATGGTGAACAGCATACTCATAGTAGGTTGATCTACCTGAATTCTAGGTAATGCTTCTGGGTTTAGAAGATCGGCAATTGTATCACCTATTTCAAATCCTTCAATACCTGTAATAGCACAAATATCTCCACTTCTCACTTTAGAAACTTTGGATTTGCCCATACCTTCAAAAACATGTAATTCTTTGATGCGAACCTTTTTTGTTGTACCGTCTCTTTTACAAAGCATATAGTCTTTTGCTTCTTCCAAGTCTCCTCTATAAATTCTTCCAATAGCAATTCTTCCGGTAAATGAAGAAAAATCTAACGAAGTAATTTGCATTTGAGGAGATCCTTCTCTATATGGTGCTTCAGGAATAGATTCTAAAACTGCATCTAATAAAGGAATAATATTATCTGTTGGTTGCTTCCAATCTGTACTCATCCATCCATTCTTCGCAGAACCATAAATCGTTGTAAAATCTAATTGATCTTCTGAAGCATCTAAGGCAAACATCAAATCAAATACTTTTTCATGTACCAAATCAGGCGTACAATTTTCTTTATCTACTTTATTGACAACAACTATTGGAGTCAAACCTAATTCTAAGGCCTTACCTAATACAAAACGGGTTTGAGGCATAGGCCCTTCAAAGGCATCTACTAATAGTAAAACACCATCAGCCATTTTTAATACACGTTCAACCTCACCACCAAAATCGGCGTGACCAGGTGTGTCGATCACATTAATTTTAACACCTTTATAGGTAACAGAAACGTTTTTAGATAGGATAGTAATCCCTCTTTCACGCTCCAGATCATTATTATCTAATAATAAATCTGTACGAACTTTACGGTCATCTAATATTTTTGCCTGATCAATAATTTTATCAACCAAGGTAGTTTTACCGTGATCAACGTGTGCTATAATTGCTATATTTCTGATAGATTGCATCCCTTTGTTTTGAAGCCGCAAAAGTAGTGGTTTTAATTAGATAATTTGTTAACAAAAGTTTCTTTTTTAACTCTTTTAAATTAATTTAGTATCTTTATAATCAACCTACTAAACCTCATGCACAAGAACGCCCCTCTATTCTTGTTTAATTCTTCGCGAATAATTTGGTCAATTTATGATCAACGAACTTCTACTTCTATGTTTCTCTTAGATGATTTCATGCTACGACACAAAGTTTATTTGTGTATTCTAAACAGTTACTTAAACTTAAAATTATTTCCAAACAATCTGACAAAAATTAAAAAATCATGAAAAAACTAAAAATTTCAGTACTTGCATTACTGCTTGTCTTCTCATGTGCATCATTAAGCGCTCAAGACGATAAAAAACCACAGATGTATCGGGTACATCAAGACCAAGTCAAATTTTCTATGGTTCCCGAATATGAAAGTATTATTAAAGAATTAAAAGGCCTTCTTGAAAAACACAATATTGAAGGTACGGGCTGGCTTACATTAAATTCAACCAACGCTACATACGCCTATGTTTCACCAATTAAGAGTATGGCAGATATTAACAATCCAATATTTCAAAAACTATCTGAAAAAGCAGGTAAAGATGTTATTTCAGACCTTTTTAAACGGATGGACAAGTGTTATGATACTGAAACTGATTTTATACTTCATCAGGACACAGAATTATCATATACTCCTGATGGTTTCAATCAAGCGCCAGAAGGTCACGACTATAGAAACAACCATCTTTTGTATTATACCCCGGGGAAACGTGATATGATACGAGAAAAAATGAAAGCTATAAAAGACTTATTCGAGAAGAAAGGATCTAAAATGCATTACAGAGTCTATCGAAGCGGATTTGGAGCAACAGGAGAATATTATATGGTGGCCATTGCAGCCAAAAATGCCGAAGATTATGCGAAAAAAGGGACAGAAAATGATGCTCTTATTGGAGAAGATGGTCAAAAAATTATGGGAGACCTCTTTGGTAACTTATTAAAACATGAAGAAGTACGTGGTGAAATACGACGTGATCTTATGTATGTATCTAAAAAATCAATGTAATCAAACCCCAAGCCTGTCATAAACTAATTACGGGCTTACTTAAAAACTATCTAAATCATGAAAAAATTATTTTTATTAGGACTTGCAATAGTTCTATTTACAGCTTGCCAAGAAAAACAAGAACAACGTTACTTTGCTGAATCTCCCGAAATTGATGTTCTAAAAGCAGGTATTGAAGCTTATGAAAAAGCTGATTGGGACGCATGGAAAGGGCATTTTGCAGATACTGCCAAAATATATGTGAATTCTAAAGAGCCAATATCTTTGGATGCAAGAGCAACTAACCTAAAGGAAATGTCAGGGGCATTTTCTTCTTATGGGTTTGATAAAAAAGATGCCTATATTGAAATGGTACTTGATAAGGAAAAAGAAACATGGGTTTATTATTGGGCACAACATAATGCGACGATTGCCGCTAATAATAAAGAGTTGTCAATGCCTGTCCATTTGGCAGTACAATTTGCTGGTGGAAAAATAGTTGAAGAACATGTTTATTTTGACGCTACTGCAATGAATAAGGCTTTTGAAGAGTTAGCAGCTG
>Ga0316189_10004726_pt1 | contig 13079 bp, 10 predicted proteins | sample LowCovwburrow_MG_FD_204930 | JGI IMG/M metagenome (GOLD analysis project Ga0316189, IMG submission 204930) | Coastal sediment microbial communities from Maine, United States - Lowes Cove worm burrow | ecosystem: Environmental > Aquatic > Marine > Coastal > Sediment | place: USA: Maine... | reverse complement strand
GCGATTAGGATCAAACATTGGAGATGCCAAAAGATGATCTAGATCGATAATAAACGTGCTTATCATGATGAGATAGGCAATTTTCCAACGGGTTTTAAAAAAGACTAATGCTACAGCTAAAGGCAGTAAAAAATGAATTCCGTAATGAACAATAGGTTGTAGCATTATAAATTGACGTCTAATGATTGAAGATATAGTTCTGTATTTGGACCTTCATTGAACACTAGATCTAAAATACTAAGATTAGGTAAAAACCCATGCTTATCATCAAACATTTGCGCATATGATTTGAAATTTTGTGGTATTTCTTTTCGGCTGTTAGCTAGAGATCTAGCATCAATAATATGTTCTGGGTTGAGTTCAAAGCTTGCTGTTTTATCATAATTAAATGGTAATTGTAAGCACTCAAAAATAACCTGAATGCATTTAAAGTTAAAATCCATTATGGTAGTGGTCTCCGATTGAAATAAAGGTAAGAGGTCGTCAATATAATATTCAAAAAAAGGAGATGTACGGTACGCAGATTCTAATGATTTTAAGTGCTGAACTTGCCAGTTATCAGTATTAAAAATTTCTACATCTTTGAATAATTGTCTATTTTTTTGAGAATAGATTACTGGAATATTAAGGTCCAATTTTCCGTTGGCGCCATAAATAGAGGTACGATTTCTATAGGTTTGTTTTTGGTAATTATCACAAACTTCAAATACAATATGGTCAGCCTGAATCATCTCAGCAAAATGCGCAATACTTGGAAAATAGGTTGGATGCAATAAGACCTTCATTTTATAATGATGTTTTAATCGTCATCACAAAGTAACTATAATATTACGTTTTCTTGTTTTTTCTCCACTTATTAAAACCAAACCATCCAGCTAATAATATTAAAAAAGGAATTAAATAGGATGTCGCTTTACCAGAACCACCAACAGTAGTAAACCAACGTTCCCAACGTGGATTTTTTAAACCGTCCCAACTCATCCAGATAAATACAGGTTTTCCAACAACGTGATCAAAAGGTACAAAACCCCAAGCACGTGCATCAATAGAATTATTGCGATTATCACCCATCATCCAATAATAATTTTGTTTAAAGGTGTATGACGTAGCTGCTTGACCGTTAATTAAAATTTGATTTCCGTTTGTGGTCACGGTGTTTCGTTCATATTCTGAAATTAAGCGTTTATACAATGGCAAAACTTCCATATTCAAGTTCACAGTTTCTCCTTCCTTCGGAATATATAAAGGTCCGAAATTATCGTAATTCCATGGGTATTGTGCTACTCTCGGAAATAAATTACCATCCACCCCTTTTGGAGTTATTCGTCTTGTAATACTTGCAATATTGGGATGATTTCTTGCTTTTGCAACAGCCTCTTCAGTGGCCTGAATAATAAAAACACCTTCTGATGCTTGTCCTAAATTGTCAGTAACATCATAGCTTTTTAAGATTTGATATACACGCTCAATAGAATTAATATTTCCTTTGAAAGTGATATCATAAGCAAACTGAAGTTTTGCTCGATCTGGTAAATCATTCTTTTTTCCGTTGATATATACGTAACCATTTCGAACTTCTAAAGAATCTCCAGCAATACCTACACAACGTTTTACCAAATTAGTTTTTTTGTCAATAGGCTTATAGTAATTACGGTCTGGATTAAAAACATTCATGTCCAGAAGCGTATCAGCAGGTTGGTTGAAGACCACAATATCGTTACGTTCGATACTTTCAAAACCAGGAATTCTCATGTATGGTAACTGCAATTTGTTTCTCCATGAGGTTTTGTTTTCTTCAATTTTATCATTAAAGAGATATGACTTTATGTTTAAACCTGGAATGGTATCATGCACCATTGGTGTTCCTACTGTAGTCATTGGAATTCGTGCGCCATAATGAAATTTGCTTACAAATAAGAAATCACCAACCAATAATGATTTTTCTAAAGACGAACTCGGTATTGTAAACGGTTGAATAAAATAAGTATGCACAATTGTAGCTGCTACTATGGCAAATAATATAGAGTTTATCCAATCTCCCGAGTTTGATTTAGGATGCAAATCTCTGTTTTCTACATAATCAACATCAGCAACATAGTTAAGATAATAGTTATAAAAGCCCAGAGTGATAACGGCTAAAAATGTATCTAAATATTGGTTTTTACCAAAACTTCTAGCAGTTTCAACCCAAACGACAGGCAACATAATCAAATTGACAATTGGGACAAAGAGTAAAATCGTCCACCACCAAGGGCGATTGATGATTTTCATTAAAATTACTGAGTTATAAATTGGAACAAAGGCTTCCCATGCTTGTCGTCCAGCTTTAACATATAATTTCCAAGTGCCAAGTCCATGAATAATCTGGATGACCAGTATAAATATTAACCACTGTGTAAGAGACATAATTATGATTGATTATTGTTGATTATATATTGATTAATTATTGGAGCCTAATTTAGATGTTTTTCGTGAGGAAACGAAAATTCTTGTAAGTTCGTCTGATTCTTTTAACAAAGAATTACAATTGCTTCCGTTTATAAGTCGCTCATCTATTGCAAATTCTATCCAGAAATGACTTTCGCCGACTTCTTCTACTACTATACTTTTCTTTGCAATAAAACTGTTTTTTGATTGCGCAAGACAGGCCGCTCTGTAATTTGCTGCAACTGATGTAGAGCATCTGATTAACTGTCCTTTAATGTGAGTTCCTAAGTAAGAATTTGGGAACTCTAAAGATAATTTAATACAATTATGAGCAAATACCTTAGTTCTTTTTTTTAAGTCGTTAGTCATTCATCAATAGACATTAATCATTTATTCTTAAGACATCTTTCATCGTAAATACTCCTGTTTTGTCATGTACAAATTCGGCAGCAATTACAGCACCTAGAGCAAAACCTTGTCTACTATGAGCTGTATGTTTGATTTGTATGCTATCTACTTGAGATTCATAATTTACTTCATGAGTACCAGGAACATTTTCAACACGTTTGGCAAAAATACCAATCTCATTTTGTTTTGGCGAGTCTAAGGTCCAATTTTTATAATGTGTATGCTTAATAATGTCTTCAGCGAGCGTGATTGCTGTTCCGCTTGGTGCATCTAGTTTTTGTGTGTGATGAATTTCTTCAATGCTCGCTTTGTACTGCGGTAAGCCCTTCAAAAGTTCAGAAAGTCTTGAATTGAGTTCAAAAAAGATGTTAACTCCTAAACTAAAATTGGAGGCATACAAAAATGTTCCGTTATTAGATTTGCAAAGCGAAACCATATCATCAAAGTGGTCTAACCATCCTGTAGTCCCTGAAATCACAGGAGTTTTAGTATTTAAACATTTTGAAATATTAGAAACAGCAGCAGATGGCAGACTAAAATCAATGGCTACATCGACATCTTCTAAGGCGTAATTTTCAGAAGAACTCGACACTTTCAATGCAATAGTATGACCACGTTTAATAGCAAGCTCTTCAATTGCTTTACCCATTTTTCCGTAGCCTAAAAGTGCGATATTCATTGTTTAGAATTTAAAGTTTAGAGTAATGCCTAAATCTGAAGTGTTTTCCATTTCATTATATCTAAAATGTGGTCTGAACGATAAATCCTCATCCACATTAAACTGCAGTAAATGAGCATCTACATTGGCATCTACAATATTTAAAGCGTACATACCAACGGCAACCAATAAGGCCAATTCCTTATTTCGTCGTAATTGTTGTTGTGCTCTAATAAGTCCGTCGTCCGTGACATTAGGATATGCATCTCCTGGTGAGCCTTGCTCGAAACCTGCTAAGCGTCGTTTGTATTCATCCCGATATAAATCGTAATCGCGATCATTTTTAACATAGAGGTATACTGGAATTCCGATTGCTGCATAAACGACTGGGATTTTCCAATACTTTTTATTGTATGCTTGTCCTAAACCAGGAAGAATGGCAGAATAGAAGGCAGCTTTTGAAGGCGCTAGTACATCAATAGGATCTCTTTTTTTGAGTGTCATCGAGTCCTTAACAACAAGTAAATCTGTACTGACTTCTTCGGGTATTGTATCATCTTGTGCATAAGCGATACCAAAGAAAAAGATTGAAAAAAGACAACTATAAATTAACTTATTTAGCACGTTGAACTAATTTTTTTATACGATTGAAATCTTCTTCAGAATGAAACGGAATCGTGATTTGCCCTTTGCCATTCTTTGATACTTTAACGTCTATTTTGTGACCAAAGTATTCTGAAAATTCTTTTATACCTTTTTTAACAAACTTAGGTAGCTCTTGACTTTTAGCTTTTTTTTCTACGGAAGGATTTTGATATTGCTTCACCAAGCTTTCCGTCGCTCTGACCGAAAGTTTATCAGTAATAATTTTTTCGTAGATATCTAGCTGAACGTTTTGATCTTCAACATTAATAATCGCTCGGCCGTGTCCCATAGAAATAAATCCATCACGCATTCCTGTTTGAATGATTGGATCTAATTTTAATAATCGTAAATAATTGGCAATTGTAGAACGTTTTTTTCCAACACGTTCGCTCATTTGCTCTTGTGTTAAAGCAATTTCATCAATTAAACGTTGGTAGGATAGTGCAATTTCAATAGGATCTAAATCCTGACGTTGGATGTTTTCCACCAATGCCATTTCTAGCGATTCTTGGTCGTTAGCGATACGAATATAGGCCGGAATTGTTGTTAGGCCAATTAATTTTGAAGCTCTAAAACGGCGTTCACCTGAAACCAACTGAAACTTATTAAAGTCTAGTTTTCTAACCGTAATTGGTTGGATAACGCCTAATTCTCTTATGGATGATGCTAGTTCACGTAAGGTTTCCTCATTGAAATTAGTACGTGGTTGAAAGGGATTAATATCGATTACATCAATATCGAGTTCAACAATATTACCAATAATGGTATCTGCATGTTTATCATTAGCAGACTTTATATCATTAGAAGGGTCTTTCAACAACGCAGATAAACCTCTACCCAATGCCTGTTTTTTTGTTGCCTTCGCCATTATGCGTTTTTGTTTATGATTTCTTTTGCTAAACTTAAATAATTTGACGCACCTTTACTATTGACATCATATTTAATAATGCTTTCGCCATAACTTGGCGCTTCACCTAAACGAACATTTCGCTGAATGATCGTTTTAAATACCATATCGCTAAAATGTTTTTGTACTTCCTCTACCACTTGGTTTGACAAGCGTAATCGTTGGTCAAACATAGTGAGCAATAAGCCTTCAATATCTAAATTGGTATTGTGTATTTTTTGAACACTTTTTATGGTGTTCAATAATTTACCCAAACCTTCCAAAGCAAAATATTCACATTGAATTGGAATAAGTACAGCATCAGCTGCCGTCAATGCATTTAATGTTAATAAGCCAAGCGAAGGTGCACAGTCAATCAAAATATAATCATATGATGATTTTAAATGCGTTATTGCTTTTTTGAGCATGTATTCGCGTTCATCCTTATCCACCAATTCTATTTCAATTGCAACAAGATCAATATGCGCAGGAATAATATCTACGTTTGGAGAATTTGTTGGTATTATAGATTCTTCGGCTGATGCAGTGTGCTCTAATAACTGGTAGGTTCCAATTTCAACTTGCTCAACATCAATACCAAGACCTGATGTGGCATTAGCTTGCGGATCGGCATCTATTAGTAATACTTTTTTTTCAAGAACGCCTAACGATGCTGCTAAGTTGACAGAGGTTGTTGTTTTACCAACGCCTCCTTTTTGATTGGCAATTGCAATGATTTTACCCATTAATTGATTTGGTTTTATTCACCGTAAAAATACGATTATTTATGTGTTTTGAAAATGGAAGTTGTTAACAATACTATATAAGAAAAGCAGCCTTTTACAGCTGCTTTTTTATGATAACATACGGGTATCAAGATTCTGGATTGTGGATTCCTATAATATAATCTCCACCTAAGTATTTTTTTGCAACTTCTTGCAGATACTCTATTGTCAGCCCTTCTACATTTTTCTCAAATTCGAAAACTTTAGTAGCATCATTTTTTTGATAATCGGCATTTTTTAAGGTATTTAACCAAAAGCGATTTTCCTTCATATCTTCTTTACGTTCTAATATGTAAGACTCCTTAACTTTGTCTAAATCCTTTTGGGTTGGTCCATCAACGACTAATTTTTTTACTTCACCTAAGGCTGCGGTTCTCAACTTGTCAACGTTTTCAGGTCCACAAGGGAAACTAACATTAAAACTGTACCATCCATAAGGCATTTTACTTATATTTCCACGAGCTCCAGCTCCATAAACACCACCTTCTTCTTCACGTAATTGCTCTATAAGTTTGATGGTTAATATTTCGCCTAGCGTTTTTAAAGCAAAATCCTCTTTTTGATTATATGTCGTTGGTCCGTGATAGGTAATACGAACAGAACTTTTTGGATCTTCTCCTTTCTCTATTATCTTTTCATGTTGACCTGTAAGTGGTCTAAAGTCTGAAACTTTATACATTTCATTCGAGTTTTTTCCAGGAAGGCTAGCCAAGTACTGACTTGCAAATTCAACCAATTGCTTTTCATTAATATTTCCGACGAAATAAAAGTGGAAATCTCCAGCATCAGCAAAACGTTCCTTGTACTTTTCATAAGCTAAATCATAATTAGCGGCATCCATTTTTTCTGGCGTTGGAAACCCAGTATACCTAGGATTTTCGCCGTACATAAACTCTCCCATTTTCACAGAAAAATAAGTTTGTGGATTAGACATCATATTACCCAAAAATGATTTTTGCTTTTCGATAAACGATGTAAAAGCTTTGTCATCTTTGTTTAATGATGTGAAATAGAGGTGAACGAGTTGAAACAAATCTTCAAAATCTTTTGGAGACGCTGAACCAGACATGTTTTCACTGTAAGTACCAATACTTGGACGCACTCGAACAATTTTACCTGACATCATTTTACCCAGCTCAACTTTATCAAATCCGTTAACTCCAGCTTCAGGTAAACCACCATTAGCATTAACTGTCGCTAAGAATTCCTCAGTAGAGTAGAGCGATGTACCACCATAACTAAAGGCATCAAAGAGGATTTCATCGTTTTTGAAATCGGTAACTTTATAGGTTACTTTGGCTCCATTACTCAATGTTAAGGTTGTAGTTCCTAATGTATCATTCGTTTTATAATCTGTAATAGTACCAGCTTTTGGCATTTCAGTTATTAATGATGTCGCAACAGCTTCGTCTATATAGGGTTCTAGTTGTTTACTTTCAACCTCTGTTAACATCGTCTTTATTTGTGCTTCTGTTACAGGAACTAAATCATCTTTTTCTGGTCCTGTTAAAATTACAACACGATTATCATCCTTAATATAATCTGAAATTAATCCATTTACTTCGTCTAAAGATATAGTTGGTAGTTGTGTTTGGTAGAATTCAAATTCCCATTCAATTCCTGGCATGGGTTCGTCTTCAAGAAAATTTCTCACGTATTCACCAATAACTCTATTGGATTCCATTTTGTCTTTATCCTTAAATGACTTTTCCATACGAGCCAAAATATCTTTTTTAGCACGCTCAAATTCACCTTCAAAAAAACCGTGTTGCTTGACACGTTGGTTTTCTTCTAGCAAGGTTTTTAAGGCATTTAACTGGCCTGTCTCTTTGGTCATAGCAAACGACTGGTAGGCATTTTTGTTTTTAACATACGTGCCGCCATAATAACTAGAACCAAAAACAAAAGGTGGATTTTCACCATTAGTTAATTCTTGTAAACGATTGTTTATCATTTGTGAAAATAGACCTCTAACGATAGATTTTCTGTATTGCTCTAATGTTGTATCCGACTTAGAGTTTTCTTTATCCTTAAACATAACTTGCACTTGAGAGAATGATGCTTCTTTATCAGATTCAATTGCAACAAATGTTTCGTCGTGGTTTGGTAAATCAAATTCTTGACGTGGCTTCGGGTTTTTAGGTGCAGGAATATTTCCGAAGTGCTCTTTAATTTTAGCTTCTAATGTTGCAACATCGACGTCACCAACAGCCATAACAGCCATTAAATCTGGCCTGTACCAGTCCTTGTAAAAGCGTCTTAAGCTTTCGTAATCAAAAGTTTCAAGGTTTTCTTTTGTTCCTATTGGAAGACGGTCAGCATATCTAGATCCGTAAAGCATTTTAGGAAGATATCTTTGCATCATACGCTCATTTGCGCCTTTACCAAGTCTGTACTCTTCGAGAACGACACCACGTTCATTATCAATCTCTTCATCGGTTAGTAGAGCATTATGAGCCCAATCTTCTAATATTTGAAATCCTTTTTCTAATTTTTCAGGATCTTCACTCGGAATAGGAAGGATGTAGACCGTTTCGTCAAAACTTGTGTAAGCGTTAAGATGCGCTCCAAATTTGACACCTATACTTTGAAGGTAATCAACGAGTTCGTTCTTTTTAAAGTTTTTTGTCCCGTTAAAGTTCATGTGCTCCATAAAATGCGCAAGACCACGTTGGTCTTCGTCTTCGAGAATAGAACCTGCTTTTATGACGAGGCGTAATTCTACTTTATTTTCTGGTTTTCCGTTGTTTTTAATGTAATAGGTAAGTCCATTACTTAAAGTTCCTGTTTTTACTTCTGGGTTGAATGGTATTTTTTCTGAAGATGAAATTTCTTTTGTAGCCGTAGTTGTTTCCTGAGCAAATGTTGCTATCGAAAACAAACATACCATAAGCACGCGAAGCACGTTAGTTGTTGATGGTTTTTGAATCATGTGTTAAGAGTTTAATTGTTTTTTATGGATTTAAATTTAAGATTATAATAATGCAACTAAGTTTTTAGTTTAAAATTGTATTATGTAATAGTTTTCTTATAGATTTTACTAATTTAAAAAACAATAATTTGATTTTTAGGATTTTAACAGGTTTTAACTGTTTGTGAGTTGAGTAGGATTCTTCTTATAATTTTTTAGATGTTTAACATGGTTTAAAAAGCTGTCAGCCTTAAAATCTTAAACAGAAATTAAATTTAACTTCAAATTACTAATGGAGTAGTGTTTAATGGCAGTATTAAAATGAATACCAACTATTACGGAGACATATATTATTCAATAAGAATCTCTAAAATCTTAATAGCAGCTTCGCTAATTTTAGTTCCAGGACCAAATACAGCAACAGCTCCTGCATCAAATAAAAATTGATAATCTTGCTTTGGAATAACACCACCAACAATTACCATTATGTCTTCACGACCATAATTTTTAAGTTCTTCAATTACTTGAGGTACAAGTGTCTTATGTCCTGCAGCTAAGGATGATACACCTAATATATGAACATCATTTTCTACAGCTTGTTTTGCGGCTTCTTTAGGGGTTTGAAATAAAGGGCCAATATCAACATCAAAGCCAACATCAGCATATCCAGTAGCGACTACTTTTGCGCCTCTGTCGTGACCATCTTGTCCCATTTTTGCAATCATAATACGAGGCCTGCGACCATCTTGTTCTGCAAATTTATCGGCTAATTCTCTAGCTTTTTGAAAGCTTTTATCATCTTTTATTTCTTTACTATACACGCCTGAAAATGATTTAATTTGTGCCTTATAGCGGCCAAATTCTTCTTCGAGTGCATCACTGATTTCACCGAGTGAAGCACGTTCTCTTGCCGCTATAATGGCTAAAGCTAATAAATTTTCTTGTCCTGACTTCGCTGCTTTGGTTAAATTTAATAGCGCTTCTTTAACCGCTTTTGTTTTTCTTGTTGCTTTAATCTGGTCTAGACGTTTTATTTGACCGAGTCGCACCGTTTGATTGTCAACTTCAAGAGTTGTTATAGGATCTTCTTCTTCTAAACGGTATTTATTCACACCAACAATAATGTCTTGACCAGAATCAATGCGTGCTTGCTTACGAGCAGCAGCTTCTTCGATTCGTAATTTAGGAATACCAGCCTCTATAGCTTTTGTCATTCCACCAAGTTCTTCAACTTCTTCAATGAGCGACCATGCTTTTTGAGCGATATCGTGTGTTAGTTTTTCGACGTAATAACTTCCAGCCCACGGATCAACAGTTTTCGTGATTCCTGTTTCCTCTTGTAAAAAGATTTGCGTATTTCTCGCAATACGTGCTGAAAAATCTGTTGGAAGTGCAATGGCTTCATCTAAAGCATTGGTATGTAAACTTTGTGTACCACCAAAAGCAGCAGCAGCAGCTTCGATAGTTGTTCGCGCTACGTTATTAAAGGGGTCTTGTTCTGTTAAACTCCATCCTGATGTTTGACAATGCGTTCGCAACGCTAATGATTTTTGATTTTTTGGATTAAACTGGCTTACAATCTTCGCCCAAAGCATTCGTGCTGCACGCATTTTGGCAATTTCCATAAAGTGATTCATACCAATAGCCCAAAAGAAGGATAGACGAGGAGCGAAGGTATCAATATCCATTCCTGCTTCGAGTCCTTTTTTTATGTACTCTAATCCGTCAGCTAAAGTGTATGCTAATTCGATATCACACGTTGCACCAGCTTCTTGCATGTGGTAACCCGAAATACTAATACTATTGAATTTCGGCATATTCTGACTTGTATATTGAAAAATATCAGAAATTATTTTCATTGAAGGTGAAGGCGGATAGATGTAAGTGTTTCTTACCATAAACTCCTTTAAAATATCGTTTTGAATCGTGCCTGCTAATAGTTCTGGTGAAATACCTTGTTCTTCGGCAGCAACAATATAAAATGCCATAATTGGCAATACAGCGCCATTCATAGTCATTGAAACTGACATTTTATCTAATGGGATTTGGTCAAAAAGAATTTTCATATCCTCAACCGAATCGATGGCGACTCCAGCTTTTCCAACATCTCCAACCACACGTTCATGATCAGAATCATAACCTCTATGCGTCGCTAAATCAAAGGCAACAGATAAGCCTTTTTGTCCTGCGGCAAGATTTCGTCTGTAAAATGCGTTACTATCTTCGGCAGTTGAAAATCCTGCATATTGACGAATGGTCCATGGACGACGAACGTACATGGTGGAATATGGTCCACGAAGGTTAGGAGCAATTCCTGAAACAAAATTTAGATGTTCCAAGTTTTGAAGATCTTCTTTTGAATATGAAGCCTTAACATCTATACCTTCAGCAGTTTCGAAAATAGGATTCGTATCAGATTCTTGACTTTTAGTTTCTGATTTTAATGTGATATGTTGGAGGTTTTTCCGCATAATTTATTGATGATTATGTCCTGCATGAGCATCGTCTTCAGTCGTACCTGATGTTTCATCAGTAGCAGTTGAAGTGTCTGCACTTAAATCTAAATTGTATAGTCTTCCGTAGTATAATTCGAGAGCCATAAAAATCGCAAGATATTTATCATCTTTCATTCTAAACGTTTTAGGTCTTAGCTCATTTCCAATCATACGCATACTCATACTATTAGTTTCTATGAGGGCACTGAATGTTTTTTGTAATGGCTCGTCACCTATTTTTTCAGCAACACATTTAAAAAGTGGATGATTAAAATTAACAGGACTACCATCTGGATTGTTTATCCACAAATCTTTATCCTGTTTTAAAGCTTCAAGCACTTTTTTAGAATGCGGAGATACCATTTTTTTGTAATCTACCTTATTGCTTACCGCTTGTGCTGTGAAAATACTGTACGCACGTGATAAAATTGGTTTGTCAGGTGTGTAAAAGTTTTCTAAATCACTTTCAAAAGAGTATAAGGCTTCTTGTAGTAAACTGGTATCGATGTTTTCACAATCAATAAGCTTTTGAACACTTGGATACTTATAATTGAACTCTACTTTTTTGGGAGTCTCTTTAGCTTCTTTACAATTGAATAGGCATAAACATAATGCCAGTAGTGTTAATTTTAACTTCATAATATGATGATTTACTCTGTTTTTAGTCGATTTTGTTCTATGTTTTCAGCAAGTCGTTTTTCGATAATTGGTTCTAGTAATGTTTTTATCGGATTGGTTTTAACAAAAGGATATAATTCCAATTCATTTTTCATGGTGTCATTAGGATTTGGATGTTTATTTGTACCTAATAAGACCAATTGAGCTGCGTCAAATTGTGATTGTTCCTTAGTTGCACTTTCTTTTGTTTTTTTCTGAATAATACCTTCTTTTAACTGAGAAAGGAATCCTCCACTAGTTTCAATACTTTTAAACACTTCTAAGGCCTTCTCGCTTAATTGAGTCGTTAAACTTTCGATATAATAAGCACCATCCGACGGGTTATCTACTTTGTCGAAATAGCTTTCATGTTTTAAAACAAGCAATTGATTACGTGAAATACGCTCTCCAAATTCATTATCCTTATGATAAATAGCATCATAGGATAAGTTTGTGATATTATTTGCGCCTCCTAGTATCGCACTCATACATTCTGTTGTAGTACGCAGTAAATTAGTATTATAATCGTAAATAGTTTTGTTACGCTTTGTTGGTGTGACGTTGATTTCACAATTCGTGTTGATATTATATTCACTGGCGAGCGTTCTATATAGCAGTCGTAATGCTCTAAGTTTTGCTATTTCGAAAAAATAATTTGTACCTACCGAAACATTGAAAACAACTTGTAGCGTTTCTTTTTGAGTGTCGTTGAGTTGGTTATCAAGATGATTGAAATACTCATTGGTATGCGCCATAGCATAGGCCAATTGCTGAATCATATTAGCTCCTGCATTTTGATACAAGCCAACATTAATCGTTATGGTGTTGGTGTGATTTACAATGGCGTCAAACTGTTTGTGGTCGTCATTTAGTGAAGTGTACCAATTTCCTGTTTTCACCAAATGACCAATAATATCCATTTGGATTTGAATATTGTTTTCTGAAGGAATAGTTTTTATATAATCTGAAGATAAAAACTCAAATTTAAAATGTATTGGAGTAGAAGCGGTGTCAATATTTTGCAAAAGTTCATCTACGGAAATATCTTTTGAAGGAATAATAAATTCTATAGATTCTGCACCCCTTGAAATCGTATCAATAGCTTTAGCATTTGACAATTCAATATTGGCGACAAAAATAGATTGACAAATTTTAAAATCACTAGCTTTAGTTTCAGAAACCAAAGGAAGCGACTCAAACTCATCGG
>Ga0316189_10004724_pt1 | contig 13081 bp, 10 predicted proteins | sample LowCovwburrow_MG_FD_204930 | JGI IMG/M metagenome (GOLD analysis project Ga0316189, IMG submission 204930) | Coastal sediment microbial communities from Maine, United States - Lowes Cove worm burrow | ecosystem: Environmental > Aquatic > Marine > Coastal > Sediment | place: USA: Maine... | reverse complement strand
AAGACCCGACCCCAAGGCCACGGGCGCTCGCTCAAAGAAGTCGACAACCCTGGCACGGCCCATCGGGACGCTCGAGAGGGCTGTCAAGGCCGAGATCAACTGAAGCGCCGTCGAGGCGCTCGGCGATGCCGACCAGGGATCCCGGCCTCCGCCCCGACTCTGCGCCCGATCGTGGTAGGCACCTCAGAGAGCCCTAGCGCGCTCCCTGCGCGTTCCTCGCCCATTCCTCGCACCCTTCCCCACAACCTCCGCCCCCCCTACCCCTCGCCCAAATTCGTGGTTTGCCCACCCCAACTGCATGGAGTGAGAAGGCCGTCGGTTGCGGCGAGATGACCCTTGGCGGCTGGATGACCATCGATAACGGCAATCACAATCAGGATCGATGTCAGCGACCGGACTGACCAGGTATGTGTCTCAACGAGGAATGTTCACCACCCGAGAGCATGTTTGATCATTCAAGCAACCCAACACACACCATTTACACACCATCCTCTTTCGCCACTCCATGGTTTCGAGTCGGGTCGGGTCGGGTCGGATATGGTATGTTGACCGTGCGAGTACTACGAGTGAGGAGCATCATGAATAGACATATCTATGTTCTGCCAGCCACCGCCCTGCTTTCGTTCTGTCTCCACGGCACCGCTCACAGCGCGCCAGTGGTCGAAGAGAGCCTCGAAGCCTTTCTTGGCTTCGAGGAGGGGCAAGGGATGGTCTCGGAGGACCTCACAGACAACGGTCACATGGGCACGCTGGTGGGCTGTACATGGGGCGAGGGGTACGTGAGCTGTGCGGGCGAGAATCGACTGGTCGAGGTTACGACCGGACCCGAGCTCCAGGCACGCTCGTTCACGTACGACCTATGGTTCGAGGCCTATGGGTCGACAGGCGCCTACGGTCGTATTCTGACACAAGCTCAACGCGAGGGGGGAGAAGGCGTCGACATCATGGAGTACTACGGACGGGTCGCGAACCGAGTGACCCGCCCTGGGGACGCCATCTTTCAGGCGCCGACCATCGGCGCTCTCACCAAGCCGCAACCTCCGGACCACATCGGCTACTGTGAGATCGACTTCCACCGCGAGGAGGGACCCGAACATCTCATCTACATTCACGACGAGGCGACCCGAACCGTCCGAATGTTCATCGGGATGGAGGGCCAGCCGCTAAACCTCTGCTTTGAGGTGGTCTATGATGGTGTGTACACCGTCGAAGACGGCCCTATCGGTCTTGGCAATCACCGTGATTTCGAGTTCGTCGAGAACAACTTCCCGTCGAACATCTATCAGTTCGCCTACTACTCTCGCCCTCTGACCTACGAGCTCGACGACGGAAACGTCGTCGTGGGAGGAGAGCTCCTGCAAAATCACCAGGCAGGGGCAACCGCCGAGGTTCCCGGCGACATGGGAATGGACACGACCGGGTCCACCGGCGGCGACGGGGGGACGGGAGACAGTGACAGTGACAGCACTGGGGACGGCACTGGCGAGAGCACTGGCGACAGTACCGGGCCAGATCTTCCAACAACGGACGGTGGCGGCGACAGCTCCGGCGGAGGAGATACGAGCGGGGGCTCCACCACCTCTGGAGGGACGAGCGGCGATGGCGGCGACTCGCTTCCCAACGCGACGTCCGGCCAGGGGGACGGGGATGATGCCGGTGGCTGTGCATGCGCGGCCAACCCAGCCGAACGCGGCAATGGATGGTGGTTGATGCTGCTGCCGTTGTTCGGACTACGCCGTCGACGCGGCCGCTAGAGCGGCTTGCTGCGCCCCCGAAGGAGCGCTCATGGAGCTGGACCGGGAGGCTTGGCAGCAGATGCTTCGCCGGTCTCCCTCGTCGCTCGTATCGACGACCGCTTCGCGATCACCAACCTGCCGACCTCCAAGGCGTAATTTCGGCCTCGGGGGCCGCTGGTACGTCTAGCGAACCCCGAGGATCAGCGCCAGACCATTCCCCTCGCTGGACGCACAGCTCGCGGTCGCAGTCCAGGTGCCGAGGCTCGTGTTGACCTTGTAGGAGCCGTCGGCGTCCTTCGACTGGTTGGAGTACGAGTACAGGTAGTGGCGCTGACACCCGCAGTTGAGGTGCCAGTAGTTGCTGCTGTGGTGATCGGAGCCCATCGTCGTGTTTCCGTTGCAGGTGCTGCCGTCAGCGGTCGAGAGGTTGAAGTCACCGCCGCCGCCGATGTTGTAGTTGGAGAAGCCGACAAAGCCCGCGGCCGACGTGCCATTCTTGGCGGTCAGGGTCGTCGCGAAGTGAGCGTGCTTGTTCACCATGGTCAGGGTGGCGTCGAAGGGGGGTTTGTCGAACTTGATCCAAACGTCGCCGAGCTGACGACGGACGATCCCCTCGGCGCTCTGCCCTGAGAGGAGCGCCTTGAACTCTCGGTCGCGATTGTAGTGCTCGTAGGCGAGCGGGTCGCCGTTGAGGACCTCGGTGTTGCCGGTCGCGGGCTGCTGGTTGTCGCCGCCGCTGGTCGCCCAGAGGATTGTCCAGCCGCCGCCATCGGTCGTCATATCGCAGACAACCTCGTAGGACGTGTCGCCGCCGCCGTCGATGGTGTAGGTGCCTGAGGTCGCCTGCGGGTCCGCGTCGAGGATGGCCTGGCAGGTGTCGGGGATCTGGCAGGTGTTGTCGATGCACTCGCCCTCGGCGCAGTCGGACGACTCGGCGCAAGCGCTGTCGACGGGACAGGCGTCGCAGTCGGGGCCGCCGCAGTCAACGTCGGTCTCGGAGCCATTCTTTAGACCGTCTTCGCAGCTGGGGATGGTGCACTCGCCGCTACAACCGTCGCCGTTCTCGTTGTTGCCATCATCACACTCCTCGACACCCTCCTGGAGGAAGCCGTCGCCACAGACGGCGAGCACGCAGGCGCTGGTGCAGGCGTCAGTGTCGAGGTCGTTACCATCGTCGCACTCCTCGCCCCCCCCGGCGAAGACAAAGCCGTCACCGCAAGAGGCGCTCACGCAGGTGTCGAGGCAGCCGTCGATGTTCTCATCGTTGCCATCGTCGCACTCCTCACCGTCATCGGTGACGCCATCACCGCATACGCCACCTGTGGTGCTCTCTGACTCGGTGGTGGTGGTCGGGTCCGTAGCAGTAGGATCGGTGGTCGACGTCGGCTCAGTGGTCGACGTCGGCTCAGTGGTCGACGTCGGCTCAGTGGTCGACGTCGGCTCAGTGGTCGACGTGGTCGGATCTGTGGCAGTGGGATCGGTGGAGCTTGACTCCGAAGTGGTCGTCGTCGGGGCCGTGCTCGTGGTCGTGGCGCTCGTATCGGTGGTCGCAGAGTCGTCTCCCGAGCAGCTGATGATCGCAAGGAGGCCGCTCAGGCCGAAGAGGGCGAATGTATGTATCTTCTCGTGTCTCATTATCAAGCTCTCCGGTCCTGCTACGGATGTCGCGAGGTGCACATTATGGCCATGTGTCGCCAATACCGACAACCGACAAGATCGCACTCATGTCTACCGGCGAAGCTCGACTCCACCGGGCCCAGGGGCCTGTGGCCGGTGGACGCGCGCTCTCCCTGCTCTCGGAGGCTGGGCACTGAGACATTGTTCTGTCGCCCTTCACAGCGCCGTGAACGTACGGCGGCCCCGTGGTCGGAGAACGATCGACGCCCGCACATTGAGGGGGGTCGAGGTGGGGCAATGTCGTCGTCTCAGCCGACCGCGCGAAGGCTCAGCGCGAAGGCTCAGCGCGAAGGCTCAGCGCGATATGGCGCTGATGCCCCTCGGTGGGGGTGGCAAAAGCCCCCAAGGTTGCGAAGGCTCGCGATGGCGAAGAGGTGGTCGGGGCGGGTCTTCTCGGCGCACCTCCCGTGCTCGACCGCCGCACCCAGATTGCCGAGGCTCGCCTCGAAGGTCCCGAGATGGGCGATGAGCTTGACCTTGCCAAGGGTATAGGGCTATCGCGATCGTCTGAGCCCGGAGCAGATCGAGGCCGTCGCCCGCTACGTCACCGAAGCTGCCGGCGAGCCGTCCGCGGCGAGGGTGCCGTGCTCTCGCGATGAGCTAGTCGACGACGTCGACCTCGACCCGGACCCCGTCCTGCGCCAACGTCCCGAAGATGACCGCGCACTCGCGGCTCATCTCGCCGAGGTGGATCTCCGTGAGACCGCGGATGCTCGGCGCTGCGACGATCTGGCGGGCGAGCGGCGGCGTCATGAGGCCGTCGTAGCCGACCAGCTCGAGGTGCGTCGTCCGGCCAAGGAGCGGCGAGGCGAGCACCCGCCGGAGGGCGTCCTCGTCGACCTCCCAGCCCCCCTGCCCCAGCGAGAGTCGGCGAAGGGACGTCATCCCAGCCGCGGCCTCGATCCACGGGAGGAGGGTCTCCGTCAGGCCCCAGCCGCTCAACCGGAACCACTTCAGCGCTGGCCAGGGCCTCCGGAGCAGCGTCTGAGCGTCCTCCATCTCGACGACGAACCCGGGATGGAGCGGATGACAGCCAACCTCGTCCGAGTAGGAGAGCGTGGTGATCGGGCCGAAGGGAGCCTCCAAGATCGCGCCTAGCTCCGCAGGATCGAGGGTGAAAAAGTCGTCGAAGCCGCCGGGCGCGAGCGCGAGCGCGTTGCCGAGCTCCAACGTGTTCACGAGGCTCGCCTCGGCGACCTCCTCCCCATCAGCGAGGCGTCGCAGCCAGGCGAGCGGACAGACCCGCGGGACAGACTCGGGCCACCCTGCAACACGGGCCTTCGCCTCCTTCACCGCCCCTCCTAGGGCCCCCGCCGCTCGACTCTGCGCGAGCCAGGCGACGATCGCCCACCAAGCCTCCGGGCTCGGTGCTGCGTCGAGCGGGGTCTCTAGCTCCGGCATCGCCCTGAAGTATCACCGACTCCCCCTACCGACGCGAGCCGTCCGCCGTGCGCTGTCGCTGTTCGAATCGGCACGCTCGGATTCGAGAACCCGGCCCCTACCGGCCGAATTCAGTTCCCGACAACCACAGGGGACTGGTACACCGAGATTATGATCAGACGATTCGGTTGGGTCCTCATCGGCGTGATGGCCTGTACGAGCGCGACCACGGAGGAGCCCGCCATGCCCGCTCAGGAGTCGACGCCGGAGGCAGAGACACCCGCCGCTCCGGCCGTGCCTGCCACACCGCCGGAGACGCCTGCGCCTGCGCCTGCGATCACGGTCCAGATGACCGCAGCGACCCTCGCGGATGACTGTGGCGGTGGCCCCCCGCCGCCCGTCGCCCCGGCCAAGGCCAAGGCCAAACGCAGCGATGTGGAGGGCAGAAGCTCCGCCCGGATGGCGCGTGTGTGCGAGCAGACCTCCATGCAGCTCTCCGTCGTCGCTGCGGCCGACGCTGAGCGGGCCCAGCTCTCCGTCGCCAAGGTCGAGCTCTACGACGACAAGGGCGCCCTGCTCGGCGAGCTGACAGCCCGCGCGCCGTCTGTCTGGGCTGAAGACGGGAGCTATCAGACGTGGGACGAAGGTATCGACGGGGGCCAGGAGCTGTCGGTGAGCTACGCCCTCAGCCAGCCGCCGTGGGGCGACATCAGCGATCGCAGGGGCCGGACCTATGTGCTCAAGGCGGCGCTCACGATCAACGGCGACAAAGAACTCGTCCAGCGCGAGGTCGAGGTCGCCGCGCCGACGATCCTCCCGCCGAACGTCAAGACCTGATCACAGGGTCTGCAGGAACGCGAGGAGGGCCAGCCTGTCCGTAGGGACAAGCTCTGTCCCCGCCGTGTGGCCGAGGAGCGGCCCCGGGCCCAGCTCCCCGCCTTTGTAGTCCCCGCCCAGACGATCCGGCGAGAGCAGCTCCTCCAGCGACGCCACCGAACCGTCGTGCAGATACGGCGCACCGTCGCCGACGGCGAGGAGCGGCGGGACCCGGTACCCACCGGTGCCCCGGCCGCGACCGACCGCGAGCTCCCGGTCGGTCCCGATCGTCCCCGCCGCGATCACGCGCCCGCCATAGGCCGCGTTCGCGTGACATCGGCCGCACTTCTCCGCGAAGACCACCCCACCCCGGGCGAGCTGCGAGTCTGGCGAGGACGACGGCGCCCGTGGGGGCGGAGCGAGCGAATAGACGTACATCGCCAGCGCCCACGCGAGCTCGCGCGGCGGTCGGACCAAGGCATGGTTCGAGTCGGTCAGCTGGGTCTCCTGCCGGATCGCGAGGGCTATGGGGCTTTCGTGACGGATCGTCCCCGCCTGGGTCAACCACGACTGGGAGCGCACGCCCCACAGATCCGGGATCGCGACCGGATCCTCATCGTCATCCTCAGATACGTCCGCCCGCCCCGGCCCCCACGTCTTCATCCGCTCTGCGAGGTCAGGAGCGAGATACTCGCCGGTCTCCGCGAAGTACGCGAGGCGGAGCCTGCCGTAGTCAAAGCTCCGGCGCGCAGCTCCGGCGACCAGCTCCCCGTCGCGAACGGCCGAGTGACAGATCGCGCAGGTCATGCCGACGCGGCTCTCGCCGTCGACGTTGCGGAAGACGATGACCCCAGGTAGGTCACCGCTCGCGGTCCGCTCGACGCCGACGGCGTCGGCGAGCTCCCGCCTCGTCAGCCCGAACTCGAGGAACACCTCAGCGCGCATCGGATACTCGAAGAACACACGCCGCCCGAGCTCGACCCAGCCCGCCATCGTCGTCGGCTCCACGCCGTCCCAGAGCGGCTCGTGCTCCGCCCCGACCTCTGGGATCGCCCCCTCCGCGAGCTGAGCGGCCAGCGCTGCGTCGACCGGCATCGACCGGGGGTTCCACACCGGCAGCTTGTCCCAGCCTGCACCCCCGAGCCCGTAGGTCGACAGACGAAGCCTCGAGTACACATTGTCGTGATTGGTCAACGACCGAGCAAGCGCCGCCCGGCGATAGTCGGTGTCTCCGAGGAAGCGACGTCCCTCCTGGAGGATCCACGGATCGGACCATCGATCGAGCTCGCTCGGTGTTCCTCCGAGCGCCCTCTCCACCCCGGAACTCGGCGTCTGGGCCGACGCGCGGCGGCTCGCCTCCCCCCCCTCCGGGTTGGAGCAGGCGGTGCTCGCCAGGACCACGATCGCCGCCCAACGCATCGACCTCGACCCTAGCGCATGACGACCGCGACCGCGAACCAGGGCCTCGCCCTCTCGCGAAGACGCGCGCGCAGCACAGAGCCTCCCCTCACAGCCTGCACGAAGCGGGCCGAGGGCGACGCCACCGTGAGCGGTGGACGTCGACGACGCGTCTTGGGCGGTGCGCCGGACCGCAGCGATCGGCTTCGCGCGAGGCCGTCCGAGACGGCGAGCGGGCCGATGTACTCCTCTGCTAGCTCAGCCCAGTCATCTTCCAGACATCCGCGGCCGACACTGCCGCGGGGTGACCGAGGCCGCAGAGCAGCGCCGAGCACCCGCGTACCGCGGACTCGAGAGCCCCGTTGACCGTGCCGTCATACATATAGTCGCCCGCAACCACCAGCCCAGGTATGGACGCGACCGGCTGATGCTCCGGGAGCGACGGGCGGGCGCCCTGGTCGACATCCCGCAGAGGCGCCTCAGTGTCGACCCACCGGTCGACGCTCGACCCCCTCAACCTGCTCCTGCCAGCGACGAGGGGGCTCGGCAGAGCTCCGAGGACCTTGTCCACGAGCACTTCGTCGCTGCAGGTCGCGAGTTGACGCGCAGCCCTGCCCGCGAGCAGCCAGCTGAGCACCCCCGGCGCCTCCGGGCTCCGCGGATACGGGCTATGATCATAGACCGTGACACCGCCGAAGGCGTCATCGACAAAATAGGACTCAGGCAGCTCCGCGCCCCAGAAGCGACGAGCAAAGAGGAGTGTGACCCGCAGATACGCGGAGCTCGACGCAGGCAAGGCTCGATGCCGCGCAATGCCGTCGCGAGCGTCTCGATCGCCCCATACGATATCGCCGAGATTGCCGCGGGGGACGGCCAAGAGGAGGCCCTCGCACACAATCTCCTCCCCAGAGGCCTCAAGCCGGAAGCCCTCGCCATGCCGGTGAACAGCGCTGAGCGACACCCCGCTGCGGAGCGGAGCTCGAACTCGATCAACCAGCCGCTCGATCAGTCGAGCGTTGCCGCCCTCGATCGTGAACATATCGCAATAATCCGGATGGTCGACGAGGAGGTTGTCGAAGGCAAAGACCCCGCTCGCCTCGTCCGGCTCACACGCGAGATCGCTGTTGACCTGCATCCTGAGAAAGTCCTCGACCTCTGGGTGGCCCACGCTCTTCAAGACCTCTGTGAAGGTCAGCCGGCTCCACGGGTGATCTTTGGGAAAGCCCGAGTCAGCGTAGTCCTCGGGACGCCGTAGCCGCAGTCCGCGACGCCAGAAGTCTTCGAGCCTCTCCACCCCCTCCACGCCGAAGACACCCAGGAAGTCGTCGTCATTGTCGAGCCGATGACCACGCCAGAAGAAGGTCGGTGTCGCGCTCAGACAGCGCATCGGCAGCCCCAAGAGCTCGACCAGGCGACGGATGTAGGGGGCCCCCTTGATCGCGTAGAACTCCGCGACTCCGGCGTCATAGGGCACCCGCTCCGCCCCCACAACGCCGCTCCGGACGCGCCCCCCGAAGCGTCGGTCAGACTCGATAAGCGTCAGCTCGATCGTTCCTCCCGCGACCCGCTCCAGCGCATACGCGGCGAAGAGCCCGGTGAAGCCGCCTCCGACGACGACTATCCGCGGGCGCTTGCCCGTCGATCCGCGCGGTGGGCTGCGCGAGCGCCGACACTCCAGAACCCGCCTTGGCGGAGCCCTGCGGGCGCTCCGCCACAACCTGTCACGGGATCTTGACAAGGAGGAAGCCTAACACGCCGAAACCAATGGCGATCAGGAGGAGGATCACCTGGGCCATGAAGTAGGCCCGGAGCTTGCGGAAGCCGATGAGCAGGTTGCCCTGGTCGTTCGTGTTGGTATCGCTCGCGACATTGCGCAGGGCGAGGCTCGCCTGGAGGAGCCAGATGTTGATCACGACCGTCAAGCCGGTCTGGACCATCTGCCCGACGACCGATTCGCCCGTCCGCGAGGTGAGCTCGACGAGCAAGGTGAGAATGCCGGTAGCGAGCGAGGTCGCCGAGACGATAAGGCCCCAGGTCGCAGCGCTGGCGATGGTGCGCTTGTCCTCGGCGGTGAAAGGGATCCGTGCGCTGCTCATAGCCGTCATCCCAAGTGCTTGTAGAGAGTCGCGACCATCGACAAAATGCCGAGGACGCCAGTGATGATCAGGTAGATCCGGAGGCTGCGAAAGCCGGCGCCGAGGGTCATCTCGTCGTCGCTGTAGACCCCGCGCTCAAAGCCGCTGGCCGCCTCGCGGAGGTAGATGGTCGCCGCGATCAGCACCGCCAGGCCGACGAGAAACCCGACGAGCACGACGACCGACATGCCGCTGTCGAAACCGATCGTCGCCGCGAGCCCGCAGGAGCCGAGGCCGCCGAGGCCGATGAGGATATAGAAGAAGACCGAGAGGCCGCGCATCCACTTGGCGAGGCTCGAGACGACCTCGACCCCCTCAGCGGAGAAGACCAGGCCGGCCTCTGCGGCCGGGGGCGCGGAGGTTGGGGGAGCGAAGGGATTTTGTTCCATCAGCGGCCCGAGTATACCCGCTCCGCGAACGCTGAGCTGCGTCGACCGCGAGCGCTGCGCGGTGTCGACTACGAGCGACATTACCCTCTCGGACATGTCCCTTTGTCTACTCCGCGGGACAGTCGGGGCGGCCCACGCCCGCTTCCGCGCGGGCGGACGTCGTTCAGCGCCGGCTGCTCACAGGAGGTGGCGGGCCTTGATCTCGAGGTAGCGGTTGACGACATCAGCGGTGAGCTGGCGCGGCTCGACGTCGAGCACGTGGGCGCCGAGGCGACGGAGGGTTCGGACCAGGCGATCGCGCCAGCCGAGCAGCTCAGCCGCGGCCGCGCGGCGGAAGAGCGCCTCGTCGTCGTCGTCGCTGCGGACCCGAGCCATCGCCTCGATCCCCGGATCGCGGAGAAGAACGATCAGCGGCAGGTGCCGCGGCAGGAGACCGCGGGTGTGGCGGATCAGCGAGGCCGCGGCGATGTCATCGTGAACCTGGGTGAAGAGGACGACGAGGCTGCGCTGACGGAGGTCGCGGCTGAGGCGGGAGAAGGCGGCGCCGTAGTCGGGCTCGACCATCTCGGCGTGGAGGTCATAGGTCGCGCGGACCAGGCGAACGGTCGCCGAGCGCCCAGCCGTCGGCGCGAGCGCGGCCTGGACTCGATCCGAGAAGGCGAAGAGGCCGATCCGATCGCCCCCCCGAGCGCCGACGTGGGCGAGCATCAGCGACGCGTTGAGGGCGTGGTCGAAGAGCGGGAGGCCCTGGACCTCGGTGGTCATCAGACGACCGCCGTCGATCATCAGCGCGATCGTCTGGTTGCGCTCGAGCTGGTACTGGCGGGCGATCAGCTTCTGCCTGCGCGCGGTCGCCTTCCAGTCGATCGCGCGGAACTCATCGTCGCGGCTGTACTCGCGGAGACGCTCGAACTCGCTCTCCCCGCCGAGCTGTCGGCTCGCGCGGCCCATCGACGCGGCCCGATCCTGGCGGGCGAGGAGCTCGTAGGTCCGCACCGCCTGGACGTCCGGGTAGACGCGGATCGGATCGCTCGCCGGGATCCTCAGCTGACGGATCCACAGGCGCAGCGGCGACAGGTAGCGGACCGTGTGCGCGCCGAGCTCGTAGGCGCCGCGACGCCTCGGGGTCAGGAGGTAGCGGTGGATCGCAGCGCCGCCCGCCGGCAACGAGAGGACCCCGGGGAGCCCCTCGCGCTCGGCCTCGGCGAAGGTGTCGTCGGTGATCTCGACCTCGAGCGCCCGACCGGCGCTCGACCGCAGCTCGAGGGTGACTGGGTTCGCGCGGCCGACCGAGAGCACCGGCCGGACCTCGCGGCGGACCGTGACCCGGCGACCCGAGGCGAGCAGCGCGTCGACGAGGGCGAGCAGCGCGAGGCCGCCATCGACCGCGAGGACCATCGGCATGAGCGCCTCGTCGACGAGGCCCAGGAGCGCGAGCGCGAGGGGCCCGAGCATCAGCAGGACGAGGAGGCGAGAGGGGATCATGCTGCGCTCTTCGGGACGGTCGCCTCGTCGAGCACCTCGCGGATGCACTCGTCGGCGCTCAGGCCCTCGAACTCGGCGTCGGGGGCGAGGATGATCCGGTGGCGGAGGACCGCGGGCGCGAGCGCCTTGATGTCGTCGGGGATCACGAAGTCGCGGCCGCGGATCGCCGCCGTCACCCGGGCGCAGGCGAGGAGGGCGATCGACGCCCGCGGCGACGCGCCGAGCTCGATCGACCGGTGGGCCCGCGTCCGCCCGACGACGTCGACGATGTAGTCGAGGATCCCCTCGTCGACGCGGACCTCGGCGAGCTCGCGCTGCATCGCCTCGACCTGATCTGCGTCGACGATCTGCTCGATGCCGACGTCGTCGAGGGAGGCCGCGTCGAAGCCGGCGACATGGTTTTGCAGGATCTGCTTCTCGACCGCCTGGTTCGGGTAGCCGACCTCGACTTTGAGAAGGAAGCGGTCGAGCTGGGCCTCCGGCAGCGGGTAGGTCCCCTGCGACTCGACCGGGTTTTGCGTGGCGACGACGGAGAAGGGGCGCGGCAGCGGACGGGTCACCCCGTCGGTCGTCACCCGCCGCTCCTGCATCGCCTCGAGGAGCGCCGACTGGGTCTTCGCCGGCGCCCGGTTGATCTCGTCGCCGAGGAGGAGCTGGGTGAAGACAGGCCCAGGGACGAAGTCGAAGGCCTGGGTCCTCTGGTTGAAGACGCTGCCGCCGGTGACGTCGGCCGGCATCAGGTCGGGGGTGAACTGGATCCGTTTTGACTCGCAGCCGAGAACCCGGGCGAGGGTGCGGACGAGGAGGGTCTTGCCGAGGCCGGGGACGCCCTCGATGAGGACATGGCCGCGGGCGAGGATCGCGGTCAGGACCTGCTCGGCGAGCTCGTCTTGGCCGACGAGCACGCGCCCGACCTCGCTCAGGATCCGCTCGCAGGTCGCGCTGAAGTCTGCTGGGTTCATCGTTGTCCTCGTGTGTGCTCGATGAGGCCGCCGAGCTCGCGGAGCACCCGCATGTCTTCGGCGTCGCCTCGGTCGTCGTCGTTCTCGCTGTCGCGGGCGTGCTGGGCCTCGGCGAGGAGGCGCATGATCTCGGTCTCGTCCTTGCCCGTGCGCGCGGCGATCCGCTTGGCGAGGGCGTGGAGCCCCCGCCCGCGCACCGCCCCCTCGCCACCGCCGCCGCCGAAGCGCTCCTGGATCCGCCCGAGGGCCCAGCCCGAATAGAGGCGGAGGGCGTAGCGGCGGGCCTCGGCGCGGGCGTAGAGGCGAGCGAGCGCCTCGACGTGCTGCTCGAAGCGGCGCCGCGACGGCGGCGGCGGATCCTGCGGCCGACCGAAGTGGGCGCCGCGCCAGAGGTAGAGGAGGAGGACGAGGGCGAAGAGCTGGAGGATCGGCGCCGTGAGCTTGGCCCGCGCGACCGCGTCGAAGGGATCGGAGGCGCCCCCCGCCCCGCCCCCGCCAGAGAGCGCCCGCACCTCGCCCTCGACGATCTGGACGGCGTCCCGCTCGAGCATCGTGACGAGGCGCGCGAGGTACTCGCCGTTGTCGGGGATCGCCAGGGCGCCGTTTTGCAGCAGGCGATCGTCGGCGAGGAAGATCGCAAGGCCGTCGCCGAGCTCGCGGCCCGCCGCGTAGGCGACCCCCGACGTGTCTGCGCGGAGAACGAAGCCGCCCGCGTCGGTGAGCTCGAGGCCGCGGCCCCCGGGGATCGCGAGAGCGTGCGTCGCCGAGACGCGGTCGTCAGCCTGCGGCGCCATCACGCCGTCGTCGCGCAGGCGCGGGCGCACGCCGAAGATCCCGTCGACGTCCTTGATCCCGACGATCAGCACCCGCCCGCCGCGGCCGACGAAGAACAAGAGGCTCCCCCACTCATCGTCGCTGAGGCCGGCGTTGTCCTTGACGACGAGCGCCGGTCCGTCGGGGTCGAGCTCGACGAGCGGCTCGACGCGGTACTCGACCGTGACGCCGCGATCGCCGAGGAGCTCGATCACCCCCGCAGCGCCCGACGGCGAGTGCGACCACGGGTAGTCGGGCATGTCCTGACAGGCGACGCCGGTCCAGACGAT
>Ga0316189_10004723_pt1 | contig 13082 bp, 9 predicted proteins | sample LowCovwburrow_MG_FD_204930 | JGI IMG/M metagenome (GOLD analysis project Ga0316189, IMG submission 204930) | Coastal sediment microbial communities from Maine, United States - Lowes Cove worm burrow | ecosystem: Environmental > Aquatic > Marine > Coastal > Sediment | place: USA: Maine... | reverse complement strand
GCATCGCGTGCGCCAGCCAGTACTCGTCGATCGTGCCCGTGGACACCGACGGCCGCCCGACGGCCAACATGGTCGTCTGGATGGATCAGCGCGGCGCACCCGCTCGCTTGAAGAAGCTCCCCGGTGGGCAGCACATGAAGCCGAATGTCTTTCAGATGGGGCGCTGGGTACAGATTCATGGCATCCCGCCGCTCGACTCCGGCGCAGATTCGCTCGCCCACATGCGCTGGTTCAAGCTTGCGCGTCCCGAAGTCTATCGACGAACCGCGACTTTCCTCGAACCGATGGACTACGTGGCGATGCGGCTATCGGGCCGACACGTCAGCAACAGCTGCTCCAGCTTCATGATGCTGCTCACCGACAACCGGCGTCCCGATGCCGGCTATCACCCGACCTTGCTGAGATGGTCCGGCCTCGACGCCGAGAAATTGCCCGAGCTCGTTCCCGTGGATGAGCCCCTCGGGCCGGTGCTCCCCGAGGTTGCCGAGCGCCTTGGGCTTGCAAGCGATACGCTCGTCTTTGCTCCCATCAACGACACCCAGGCCGGCGGCGTCGGCGCGGCGGCGTTCGCGGGAGACCACGCCGGCATCTCGATCGGCACCACGGGGGTCTGCGTCACCCATGTCGACTTCAAGAAGACGGACATCCTCAACTCCATGGTCAGCATGCCGTCCCCGATCCGCGGTCGGAACTTCGTCATGGCGGAAGCGGGAAGCAGCGGTGGAGCCCTCGACTACTTTCTCGAACGTTTGATCTTCCCGAGCGACGGATTTGCGGATAACAGGCTCGTCGAACGCTTCGCTGCCCTCGAGCGCGCCGTCTCGAAAATCGAGCCCGGCAGCGAGGGTGTGCTCTTTCTTCCCTGGCTCACCGGTTCAGTCGCGCCCGCTGAAGACGGAAAGGTCCGCGGCGGATTCTTGAACCTTTCGCTCCAGACCACGCGCGAGCATCTCGGCCGGGCCGTGCTCGAGGGTGTGGCATTCAACCTGCGCTGGGTGCAGGGGCGCGTCGCACGATTCGCAAAACGGGACATCTCCCGAATCAGGCTCTACGGAGGTGGCGCTCTCTCTTCTGCCTGGGCCCAGATCTTCGCCGATATCCTCAAGCTTCCTGTGGAGCAGATCGGCGACGCGGAGTACGCCGCAAGCCGTGGCCTCGCCCTGCTAGGATTTCATCGCCTCGGCGAGCTGTCCCTAGACGAAATCGAAGCGCGCATCCCCATCGCGGCCGTCTATGAGCCGCGGCCTGAGCTTGCGGAGCGCTACGACACCATGTTCACGCAGTTCGTTCGCGCGTTTAGGAAGAACCGTTCTGTGTTTCGAGCCTTGAATGTAGGGAGTGAGTCATGAGCGACACGATTGAATCCTTGATGAGGGGCCTTTATCCGTACGCGGAGAGTCATGGCGTGATCCGTAGCTTCCCGGCGGAGGGCCGCGAGACCGACGCGATTCTCGAGGAGCTCCGAGCGATTGCCAGCAAAGAAGACGAAGCATGGGAGAACGGCCGCTGCTCGGGCACGATGTACAGCGGGGACCATGAACATTACGACTTCTTGAACGCTGTCTGCGCGCTCTTCTCGTATGTAAACTCCCTTCAGCGAGATATCTGCCCGAGCATGACCCGCTTTGAGTCCGACATCATCGCCATGACCCTCGACCTCATGCATGGCGAAGAAGTCCGCAAGCACAACCCCGCTCACGAGGCCTGCGGCGCAGTCGGTTTCGGTGGCACCGAAAGCATCATCAATCCATTGCTGGTCTACCGGGACAAGGCACGCGACGAGCGTGGCATCGATCGCCCCAAGGTCATCATCCCTGAAACCGCCCACCCAGCCTTCCGAAAGGGCGCGCACCTGCTCGGCATCGAGGTCGTGCAAGCGCCCACCGATCCGACCAGCACCCTGGTCGACGTCGACTTCGTGCGCGACCAGATCGATGATCGCACGGTTGCCCTCGTCGGTTCGGCCGGTAACTACCCTTACGGCACGATCGATCCCATCGACGCCTTGTCGGATTTGGCCGTCGAGCACGGCATCGGCCTGCACGTGGACGGTTGCCTCGGCGGTTTCATCCTGCCCTGGGGCGAAGCGCTCGGTTACGATATCCCAGCCTTCGATTTCCGATTGCCGGGCGTCACCTCCGTATCCGCCGACACCCACAAATTCGGCTACGGTCTCAAGGGCACCTCGGTCGTGGTCTACAGGGACGCGTCGTTCCGGAAGTACCAGTACTACATCGAGCCGCTCTGGAAGGGCGGCATCTACGCATCGAACGGCCTTGCCGGCAGTCGCTCCGGCGGTCTCATCGCCGCGACCTGGGCCGCGATGGTCCGCTACGGCAAGGAAGGCTACCTGCGTTACGCCAAGCAGATCTTCGAAACGTCTTTTGAGATGCAGGACGCGGTCAAGAGCCAGCCGGAGCTCATGCTGATGGGCTCACCGACTTTCTGTTTCGCGTTCCGCTCGAACGACTTCGACATCTATCACGTCAACGACTTCATGAAGACTCGTGGCTGGCGCTTCAACGGACAACAGCACCCCGCAGCCATTCACATGTGCGTGACCCGGCCCCAAACCCGGCCCGGCATCGCCGAGGCCTTCGCCACCGATCTCTCCGAAGCCGTCGCCTACGCGCACGAAAACCGCGATGCCAAGCCCCAGAGCTCCGCCATCTACGGGGGCGGCGCCGCTGGCATCCCCATCGACACGCCCGAGGCGGTGCACATGCTCATGACGATGGCGCTCGATACCTTGCAGTCGTATCCGTTCTAGGGCGCGAGGGCGGCTCTGCTCTCCGTCAGCAGACCTTCTTTGACGAGCCATTCGTAGTTGTCTCGAATGGCCACCTCGGGCGCCTGCGTCCGGTAGCCAAGCTCCCGAATCGCTTTGTCGCAGAGGAACGTCCGCCCGGTGTCACTCATGGATGTCGCGAGCTCGGGCGTGACATCTGGCTCCTTCCCTGTGATCCCCGCAATCATGACCGACACGCGAGCGTAGATCTTGAAGACCCAAGCGGGAGCCGTCATCGGCGCCTTGGCGCCGGAAATCCGAGCGATCTCTTCTACGAAGTCCGGAAACGCGATCTCTTCTCCGGTCAAGAGATACCGCTCACCGCTTCGTCCCTTCGTCACAGCGTCCAGGTGAGCACGAACCACATCGTGCACGTGCGTCACTTGGATGGTTCCGGGTGAGACGGCAGGGAGGTCACCGTCGCGCAGCAAGAAGAAAAGCCGCCCGAAGCTGGTGGCGTCGTACGGACCCACGGTTTCACTCGGATTCAAGGCCACCACTTTCATCCCGAGCGTCGTGCCCTTCAGCGCCTCGCGCTCGGCAAAACACTTGCTCCGCTCGTAGTTGATCCAGGAGCTCGCGCCTTCGACTGGCGTCTCTTCGTCAATGGTCCCTTGCACGCGACCCCATATCGCGTTGCTCGACGTATGGATGAATGTGCCGACCCCTTTGTCCGCGGCCACTTCGACCATGTTGCGCGTGCCATCGATGTTGTTTGCGTCCTGCTGTGCGTTGTTCTTCGACCAGAAGTTCGTGTCTCCCGCGACGTGGAACACCACATCGGCTCCCTGCGGAATCGCTCGCTCGAGGGAGCTCCGATCGGTGATCGACCCCTCCGCAAGCGCGATCGGAAACCGGCTCAGGTACCTGAGGTCCGAGGTCGCGCGATGAAGCGCGGTCACCGACCAGCCCTGCTGGACCAGAAGCTCGATGAGATTGATTCCGATGAACCCCGTGCCACCGGTGACGAATGCCGTCGCGGCCATGACTGATGGGATCGGAGCCTAGCACGAACAGTCCAGCGGCGGCTGTCGGCGGGCGCACGATGCGCAAAGTGCGGTGCATCGCAAGCCTGAGCGTCTATATGGCGGGCGCGACGTAACGAGCTCTCCTGTGCGACAGTACGGGATCTGAACGCGTATAGTGGTTTGAACTGGAGGTTCCGATGAGTGCACTCGAATGGCTGGCAGCCGCGGCCTTAATGACCGCATTGTTGTGGGTTCCGTATGTCCTGGAGCGAATGGTCGCCTTAGGTGTGATCGGGGCGATGAAACCGGTCGACCCGGAGGACGAGCTCAAGCAAGCCCTCTGGGCGCGTCGTGCCAAGCGATCCCACTACAATGCCGTCGAGAATCTCGTGGTCTTCGCGACCTTGGTCCTCGTTGCTTTCGCGATGGGGAAGGGCGACGAGCCGGGCATCCTGGTCGCGACGCAGGTGTACTTCTGGGCACGTCTGGTCCACTTCCCGGCGGGCGCCTTCGGCCTACCGGGCATTCGAACGATGGCCTTCCTCGCCGGCTTCGGCGCGCAAGTTGCCGTCGCGCTTCGGATCTTCTCCTGAGCTGCTAAGGCACCAGGATGACGGTCCGCATGCCGAAATGATCGGAAAGCGGAACCGTCATCTCCCCTTCCCCAGGCACGACCACAGGTACGACGTCTTGGTCGAAAATACGCGCGGTCGAGCTCACGGCGCTCGCCGGCAGGTTGTGCAGGAAGATGTGATCGATCCAAACCGACGCCTCTGTCTCGGTCACCGGATTGGTCGTGCAGAACGTGCAGAGCGGCGTGTAGTCCGCCGTGTATGCCGGGGTGTAAGCCGATTCCAGAATGCTGAACGTCTCTTCGCCCTCTGCGACGATGTCTTGGTCCGGATATCCGAGGCCGGCGTTGAAGTCACCCAGAATCACGGCCGGCCGGTTGCCGCTCTTCGAGGCGACGTACTTGATGAGCTTCTCTGCTTGGAGCTCTTGCTCGGCCTGCCAGCCCGCGGGTCCCTTCTGTCCCTCCCCGTACTGCCCCGTGTACGGGAACGTGTTGAGGGTATTGGGCGGGACGCTGAAAATCGGCGTGAGGTGATTGCAGTAGGTATCGAGCTCTGCCCCATTCGGCAGCTCCACGGTTGCCTTGAGGATGCTGCGGCGATTCCAGGTGCCGGGAATGACCCAGTTCTCGGTGTTCTTGACCGGATGGCGCGAGAGAATCATCACGCCGTTCTGCCCGCCGAAGGCGAGATCTTGGTTGATCACCGTCGGACAGCTCGCGCGCATCTCTGCAAACGTCGCCGTTGGAAGTTGCGGTATCACGCATGCATAGCAGCGCTGATGTTGAGGGTCATCGCCGAACAAGAGCGGCGCGACCGCGATCGAGCAGTTGGAAGAGGCGCAGGCCGCGCTGGTGGTGCGACCCTCGTCGCTGTCCTGGATCGTCGAACAGTTGTCTCGCACGCAGTCGATCGCAACGTCCATCTGCTGTTTGATGGTCAGTTCGTCGTCGTCGAAAAACTCGTCCGGACACGGCACGGTGGTCGGAGCTGGCGGAATCTGCCCTTGCTGGTCGGCGGGATCGTCGACGGGAGTGTCGACGTCATTCTCAAACAATACAGCGTAGGGAAAGGTTTGGGCCGCAGTATCGCGGATCCGCTCCTTGTCCGCCTGAGTCCACACCTCTTGCAGGCACAAGACATCGGCGTCGTGCGCCGCGATCGCGTCCGCAATCGGTTGCCGCCGCTCGGTCTCGTAGGGAATGAAGGAGCCGGCCAAAGCCACGTTGAACGCGTCGACGATGACTTCTTCAGGCTCGCGGTTTGTAGTGCTCTCTGCGCAGCCCAAAGCAAGGGCCAACACACCAAAGATGACTAAGCTACGATTCATATCCGACTCCCCTGTGAAATGTGACGCTAGGGTGCCCAAGACGCCTCGCTTCGTCAATCCACCGCGCACAAGACCAAGCGCCTTGCCGCTCGAGCGAAATCGAGGCTACGGTGGCTTCATGAGACGACTTGCCTTGACATTGGCTTTGCTGCTCGTGCCCACCGCCCTGGGCTGCAGCGACTCGGGGGGTGGCGGCGCCGGCGGGACGGGCGGGCTTCGCGAATGCGACTCGACCCATGACAAGATCGGGCAGATCGCCGAGCTCCAGACCTTCGCGCATCAAGTCTCCGGCACTGCGGTGATCATCGACGACTGCACCATTCGTGTGGACGACTTCGTCTATCACGGCGCCGGCGTCGACGTTCGCTTCTACGGCGGCCTCTTCACGAGTCCCTGAGGAGCTGACGAACGTGCCTATTTTGGTTGCTGAAGGCCTCAGCAAAGCGTACGGCGAGACGCGACTTCTCGATGATGTAAACCTGTCGGTACACGAAGGTGAGCGGGTAGGGCTCGTCGGAAACAACGGCTCGGGTAAGTCGACCTTGGCACGCATCTTGGTGGGTGAAGACCAGCCTGACGAAGGACGGGTCGCGCGCCGCCGGGAGGCGAACATTCGTTACTTGCCACAGGAGCCTGTCTTGCCCGCGGGCCGGAACGCGCGGGAGGTCGTCCTCGAAGGGCTCGGCGCTTGGGCAGAGGCGTTCGAGCGGCACGAAGAGCTCAGCCAACTAATCGCCGCCCAGCAACCAGGATGGGAAGCCTACACCGAGCCACAGGCAGCCGCGGCCCATGAAGTGGAGCGGCTCGGGGGCTGGGAGAACAGCCTTCGCGTCGATGTGCTCCTGCAGCAACTGGGGCTTCGCGACATCGATCGCAGTGTCGACGAGATGAGCGGTGGCGAGCGGCGGCGCGTGGCGCTCGCCCGGCTACTGGTCGAGGAGCCCACCCTGGCGATCCTCGACGAGCCGACCAACCACCTCGACGCCGACACCATCGAATGGCTCGAGAGCTACTTACGCGAGCAATACCGCGGCGCGCTCATCTTGATCACGCATGACCGCTACGTCCTCGACCGCGTGGTGAACCGAACCCTCGAAGTCGACCAGGGTAAGGTATACAGCTACGAGGGCGGCTGGCACCGATACTTGGAAGCGAAAGCGGACCGGCTTGCACATGCCGATCGCGCCGAGGCCAATCGTCAGAACCTCTTGAGAACCGAGCTTGAATGGCTCCGGCGCTCACCCAAGGCCCGCACGAGCAAGTCCAAGGCGCGCGTCGATCGTGCCGAAGCGCTTCGGGATGCGAGCGGCCCCAAGGCCGAGCAGGTAGCCAAGTTCGCGGCGCAGACCCAGCGGCTGGGCGGTACCGTGGTCGAAGCGCACGGTCTCGGCGTGCGCCTGGGCGCACTTGAGCTCGTCGATTCGCTGGACTTGATCCTGTCCCGCGGGGATCGCCTCGGCATCGTCGGTCCGAACGGCGCCGGCAAGACCACCTTGCTTCGCGTGCTCCTGGGCGAGCTGGAGCCGACACGCGGCAGCGTGGTCATCGGAGCCAACACGAAGTTCGCGTACTTCGATCAAGGTCGAAGCGGTTTGAGCGAGGACGAATCCGTTCAGCAGAACGTCGCGCCCGATCGGCCGCAGGTCACGTTCCAGGGTCGCTCCATCGACATTCGGAGCTACCTGAAGCGTTTTCTCTTCGCTCCCCATCGCACTCGGGACAAGGTCTCGTCTCTTTCGGGGGGTGAGCGAGCTCGCGTCGCATTGGCCAAGTTGCTGCTTGCTCCGGCCAACGTGCTCGTACTCGACGAGCCGACGAATGACCTCGACGTTGCCACCCTCGCGGCGCTCGAGGAGATGCTCGTGCAATCGGGTGCCACGGCCCTCATCGTCAGTCACGATCGGTACTTCCTCGACCGGGTCGCGACGAAGATTCTGGCGTTCGAGGGCGACGGCCGGGTCATTGCCTACGCGGGCAACTACAGCGACTACCGCGACCAACGCGCCGCGCGTCAGGCCGAAAGCAAGCGAAACGCGGACCGGAGCCCCCAGAAGCCAAAGGGCGGCTCCGGCGCGAAGGGGCAGAAGCTGTCCTACAAGGAGAAGCAGGAGCTGCACAAGCTCGTAGCTGGCATCGAACGCGCCGAAACCCAGGCAGCGGAGGTCGAAGCGCTCCTGAACGACCCGGCCCTATACACCGAGCGAGCCGAGGAAGTCCCCGCAATTGTGGCGCGCCAAGGCGAGATTCAAGCAGAGCTCGACCGAATGATGACCCGTTGGATGGAGCTCGAATCCAAGGCCGCCCGGGAATAGTCCGGGCTGGCCTGTGCAGGTCCGGCTTGCGGTTGAGCCGACGGTGACGCTACAACCAATCTGTTATGGCCCAAACAGCTCAACTCCGCTCCATCGAAATCGTCGAAAACGAGGCGCAACGTGTCTTCAAGCTCCAGCGCGAAGCCTACCTGCGCGATCCGTATCCGAGCCTGGACGAACGCAGGAGTCGCCTCCGTGCGCTCGAACGAATCCTGCTGGACAACATGGACGAAATCACCGAGGCCATCAGCCAAGATTTCGGTCACCGCTCCGTCGAGGAGTCGAAGATCCTCGAGATCTTCCCGGTCATCGACGGTTTGCGCGACACCCTAAGGAAGACTCGCAAGTGGATGAAGCCACAGCGCCGCCACGTCTCGGTGGTCTTCGCAACCGGCTCCAACCGAGTCATCCCGCAGCCCAAGGGCGTGATCGGCATCGTCTCGCCCTGGAACTACCCGCTCTTCCTCACCCTGAGCCCGCTGGTCAGCGTCTTGGCGGCGGGTAACCGCGCCATGATCAAGATGGCGAGCAACTCCCAGAATCTTTGCCGCTTGCTCGCCGATAAGTTCGCCGAGGTCTTCCCGGAGGAAGTCGTTGCGATTCTACCTGGCGTGCGCGCGGGCGACTTCTCCACGCTGCCTTACGACCACATCATCTTCACCGGTTCGGCGGACGTCGGCCGTACCGTCATGCGGTCTGCAGCCGACAACCTGACCCCCGTCACCCTCGAGCTCGGAGGGAAGTCGCCTACGATCGTGTGCGACGACTTCAACATCGACGAGGCGGCTTCGCGGATCATGTACGCGAAGCTGATCAACGCCGGGCAGACCTGCTTGGCGCCCGACTACCTCTTTCTTCCCGAAGGTACGCAGGAGCGATTCGTGACTGCCGCGCAGCGCCTCGTATCCGAACGCTACCCGGACACGAACGACTCAGACTACACCTCGGTCATCGATGACAAGGCATATCGGCGCCTGCGCATGACGCTCGAAGATGCCGAGGCAAAGGGCGCGACGCTGGTGCCGCTCGTCCCGGGTGCCTCGTTCAACGACGTCCTTCGAAAGTTCCCGCCGTACCTCGTGCTCGGCGCGACCGAGGACATGATGATCTTGCAGGAGGAGATCTTCGGGCCCCTGTTCCCCATCATGACCTACGAGAACCTCGATGAGGTCATCGAGTACGTCACCGTCCGGGACCGGCCACTGGGATTTTACGTGTTCACAAACGATCGCGCGCGCAAAGACAAGCTTCTTTACAGCACGATCTCCGGCGGCGTCACCATCAACAATTGCATCATTCACGTCGCTCAGCACGACATGCCATTTGGCGGTGTCGGCGCGAGTGGCATCGGCCACTACCACGGCTACGAGGGCTTCGTGGAGTTCAGCAAGATGCGCCCGGTCTGCACCAACCCGCGCTTTTCACTGCTGAAACTCTTCTACCCGCCGTACACGGGCAAGCAAGAGCGCTTGATCGACATGACGATCAAGTACAAGCCCTGATCGAGCTAGGCCGCGTTCGCGTTCGCGTTGGCGTTCGCCCAGCGCAATGTCTCTAGGACTTCATCCAGCGAAGTGTTCGGGTCGTTCAACTGCTCGTGCAGCCAGGCGGCCGCCGACTCGAGCGTGCTGTGGAGGGTGGGCTTCACGCCATTTCGCTTGACCAGACCGAGCACTCTGGACATCAAGCTCATGAAAAAGCCCGCGAAGAACCCGGTGCCCAGAATCGTGATCGAGGTGGCCAGCACCACGGACGAGACATCTTCGAGCGCCCGCTGAATCCTCTGGTCCATCTCGGGGCCGGGGCGCTCTGTGTTTTCATCGATGATGATCGCGAGAGCCAACTTCGCGCCGACGAGCTCATATCGCTCCGCCACCTGCTGAACGGCATCGTCCACGCCACCGTCGGCGCTGCGTGGGACGAGAACTGCCACACGTCCCCTTGCGAACCAGATGATGTCGTTCGCCGGACCTAACGGTAACGGGCCTTCCGCTTCGGTGAGAGACACTGAAGCTCCACTATAGCTGCCTGCGGTTCGATCACCTACTTTCGTTTCCGTTGAACCTCGTTCAACGCTGGTCTTGGTGGTAATAGCAAACGCGTCTCGAAGAGTATGAAGGTTTCTTCATCTTCGAGAGCTCGCTGTTCGTCGTCGTGTTGCCCTCGCGAACTTCGCTGGACGAGATTCAGTAGCGTCGGCGCCGGCGTTGCATCGTAGCCAGGCCGAGCAGCGTCAACGCCGCGACAGCTGCCCCCGAGAGTCCTTCGCGCGGACTTGCTCCTACCGCGCAGCCGCACCCGCCCTTGCCGTTTTCGGTGTTCAATCCACCTGAGCCAGCGGAGCCGCCCGATCCTCCTTCCCCGCCGTCCCCGCCGGAGCCACCGGTCCCGCCCATTGCCTCGGGATCGACGCCTGCCATGCGCGCGCCTGAACCCGGCGGCGTGCAGGTGAAGGTCAGCGACTGGCCTGGGATATCAGCCAAGGCGAGCAGATCGGTCCCCGAAATGCTGCCCTCCAGGCTCTCAAAGGATCCATCGCTCCTGCGTAGCCAGCGCTGCGCTTGGTCATCGACGACCCCGGTCACCAGGAGATCGCATTCGGTCGCCGCCGCCTCTTCGGCAATGGCAAACGGCGCGCCAGCGCGCTCTATCAGAAGGGCGACACGCGCGTCCGTATCCGCTTCGCTCTCCTGGCGGAGCGTCACCTGCTGACCGACGATGGGAGCGAGGTTGCTGTCGAACGCCATGACCAGCGCTTCGAGGTTTTGCCTATCGGTCGACGACACGTCGTTGAACACGTTTGCGCTGAGGAAGTCGGTCATCCTGGGAACGCTTCCGTCGTGAAGAAAACCCGAGCCCCGCACTTGATCCCCCGCGAAGGCAGTGTCCGCGCCGATGAAGAACGGCGAGGGGGCCATCCCGAACATGCCGACCTTCTGATAAGCGTTGCGTAGATGCGGAACCTTGAACTCCATGGTTTCGCCCTCGAAGGTGGAGCCCCCGCTCGTCCCAAAGAACCCCGACTCCGGGTCGAGCACGTGGCAACCGTTGCAGTTGGCGACGGTGTCCGTGATGCGGCCGTTGTACAGGTCCAACCCGGCCTGCTCGTTCGGGCGGAGCGAGTTGTCGAGTTGCCGAATCGGATTCGGAGGATAGGTGATTTGCAGCGCGAAATCGGTAAAGGCCTGCATGTCTTCCGGGTCGAGCTCTCCTTGGTCGCGGCCCACGAGCCCAGGGAACGCCACGTTGAACAGGTTGAACGCCGCATTCGTGTCGAGCGCTTCTCCGCCATCGTTGGCGCCCGTTCTGTCACCCCGCCAGTGCATCGGCCCCGCGTTGTGTAGCCCGCGAAGGCTTTGGGTCGTCATCGGGCCCTTGAGGGGATCGAAGTCCTGTAAGTTGCACACGCCCACGACCCCTGGCGGGCATGGGTTGGGATTGCCTGCCGGCAAGAGGTCCGGATCCCCGAGGTCCCAGGCCAGGTCATCCATGTCGCCAAAGACATGACAGCTCGCGCAGCTAGCTTCACCGTTGCTGCCGGTGAGCTGCGCATCGTAGAGAAACGGACGTCCATCGATGACGGACCCTGGTTCTGGGTTCTCCATGTCGATGGTTTGCACGACGCCACGGGTCTCGGTGTCGAGGACCACGATGGAGTTCTCGAAACGCGTCATGACGTAGAGTCGATCGCGGGCCTCATCGAGCACCAAACCGCTCGGGCCTCCCCGGGGCAAGGAGATCATGTTCGCTGCGTCCGGTGTGAACGTATCGGCTTCGAGCGCGGCCGTATCATAGACGCCAAGCGCCGCCGAGCCGAAACCGGCGACGTAGAGCGTGCTCCCGTCGCCGCTGATCGCCATTTCTAGCGGCGTCGAGAGGCTCCGCTCCTTGGTCCCTGCCGGTTGAGGGCGGGCAGAGTAGTCGATGTGCTTGTTCAGATGTCTGGGCAGCACGTTCAGCGCGGCGTCGATGACCGTGACGCGCGCTTCATGGAGGTGGCCGCGAACCGTGGCTGGGTCCCCGGATGGTTTGGGGCCGAGCTCATCCACCCAGTCTCCGAGCCCTTCGAAACGAACGCGGTTGATCGCTTCGGTGTTCGTGACGTAGAGGTGCCCGTTCGCGGGGTTGACCAGCATATTGAACAGGATGGTCCCAACGCCGGACGCCGAACCGATCTCGACCGGCGTGGGCGCGTCGGCGTCAATCCCGAACACGTCGGTGTCGGGCAGCGTGAAGCGGACCCCGTTGCTCCAGTCTCGCCCGAGCTCGTCTTCCCAGAGCTCGCTGCTTTCGTTCCAGCCGACGATGAGACCCGCCTCCCGGCTCTGCGTTCCGTCGAAGTTTGTCTTGGGTGATGGAAGGCCGCCCGGGTACGAAACGCCTTCGACGCTGCAGGGAGCGTCGCTATCGCAGACCAGGGGCTCGCCCAGAGCCATCGTTTGGTTTCCCGAACGAAAGACTGCCGCGAACACCGTCGACCCGTCGGTTGATGCGGCGAGAGCACGAGGGCGATCGCCGAACAGGGTGACGATGGTGAGCGGGTCTCCCCCGAGCGATGTCCCGAGCGCAGCCGCGTCGAAGACCCAAACGTCCGCGCGGCCCGTCCCCTCGAGGTCGTACTCGCCTTGCGGGTAGGGGCTGTTCTGTCCCCGATGTGCGGTCGTGATGAACGCGCGGTTGCCACCGGGCCCGGCAAACACGATGTCACGTGGCTCATCGCCGACGAGCAAGGTGCGCACGACACGGGCTGGATCCAGTGCCACGTCGACCACCGAAATGCTGTCCGAGAGGTGGTTCACCACCCAGACCTCACCGTCGTCGCGAGCCGCAACCGCCACCGGCTCTAGCCCGACGGGCACCGCCTCGACGAAGGTGAGCCCAGACCCGTCGACTGCGTAGATCTCGAGCTGCGCGTTTGGGGTATTGAGCGCGAAGAGCCGCGTCCCGTCGGGCGATATCGCCAGCGGCCGCACCTGGCCGGCCTCGAAAAGGGTGTACTCGGGAAGCTCGGCACCCGCCCGAGCGGCGAGACCCAACAGGGCGAACGAGGCGGCGAACACCGCAGAAAACACACGTAAGCTCATCGGACATCCCTCCAGATGAAAACAGTAT
>Ga0316189_10004722_pt1 | contig 13083 bp, 8 predicted proteins | sample LowCovwburrow_MG_FD_204930 | JGI IMG/M metagenome (GOLD analysis project Ga0316189, IMG submission 204930) | Coastal sediment microbial communities from Maine, United States - Lowes Cove worm burrow | ecosystem: Environmental > Aquatic > Marine > Coastal > Sediment | place: USA: Maine... | reverse complement strand
TATGATGATCTGGGTGATGTCGTTATTTCGGGGCGCGGCAGCAGTAATGATTTTGTACGGATTTATCTGGATAATAAACCGACGGACATCCAAAAAGTGGCTGATAGCGGGCAGTGGAAAATCACTTTGCCTGATGTTCCTGAAGGGCTTTATGCATTGCGCGTAGACAGCGTGAACAGCACGGGGGCTGTGACCGAACGGGTGCAAAGCCCGTTTAAACGCGAAGCGGCACAAGCAGTTGTGGCTTCAGCCGATGTATTGCAGTCGAATATCACGATCCAACCGGGTTATACGCTTTGGGCCGTGGCAAAAAAACGTTATGGCAGCGGTGTGCGCTACGTGCAAATTTTTGAAGCCAACCGTGATAGTATCAAAGACCCTGATCTGATTTATCCGGGGCAGGTATTCGATCTGCCAAACTAAAATGCTTTAACTCTGGTCAATTTCTCTTGTCCGACCTAGATACATTGGACAGGAGACACTATTTTGACAACAATAATCACCCAGACACACGTCAATAAAGAACAAGCGGCAAACGTCATTCGCAAGGTGGCACCATATCTGTGGCCCAAAGATAAAGCATGGGTCAAAATACGTATTTTACTTTCGCTTTTGGCTTTGCTTGTGGGCAAAGTCATTACGGTACTGACGCCGTTTTTCTACAAGGGTGCTGTGGATGCCATGGCTCCGGATCAAGGTGGGCCGACCACGGTGTTCATGTTGACGGCCGGGGCCGTAGGCTTGACGATTGCTTACGGTGTGGCGCGTTTGATGAGCGTTGGATTTAACCAGTTGCGTGATGTGATTTTTGCCCGTGTGGCCCAACGCGCATTGCGGCAACTGGCACTGGAAACCTTTCGCCATATCCATGCGATGTCTTTGCGCTATCATATCAGCCGCAAAACGGGCGGCTTGAGCCGGATCATTGAACGCGGTGTAAAGGGTGTGGAGTTCCTGTTGCGCTTCTTGCTGTTTTCCATCGGCCCGTTGATTTTGGAACTGATTTTTGTCGGGGCAATATTGTTTTACCTGTTCGACGTTTGGTATCTGGCGGTGGTCGTTGTCACCATCGGGCTTTATATCTGGTTTACATTCAAAGTGACTGAATGGCGGGTACGTATTCGTAAGGAAATGAACGACCTGGATACGGACGCAAACCAGAAAGCCATCGACAGCATGTTGAACTTTGAAACCGTAAAGTATTTTGGGGCCGAAGAACGCGAAGCCATGCGTTATGACGAAAGTATGCGCGGTTATGAGGCCGCTGCACTGAAGACCAATTATACTTTGGGGTTTCTGAACTTCGGTCAATCGTTTTTCATCACTTTGGGTCTGATACTGGTCATGGTGATGGCCGCGGTTGGTGTGCAACGCGGCGATCTGACAGTTGGCGATTTTGTGATGGTTAACGCATACATGATCCAAATCACCATGCCGCTGAACTTTTTGGGTACAGTCTACCGCGAAATCCGACAAGCCCTTGTTGATATGGGCGAGATGTTTGAACTTTTGGAACAACCAACTGAAGTTAACGATAAACCAAATGCCAAGGGTCTGGTGATTACAGGGGGTGAGGTCACTTTTGAAAACATAGATTTCGGGTATGACGAAAACCGCCCAATATTGAAAGATTTCAATCTAACCGTGAAACCCGGACAAACCGTGGCAATCGTCGGCCCGTCGGGATCCGGTAAATCCACTATTGGGCGTTTATTGTTTCGGTTCTACGATGTCGGCTCAGGTGCTTTGCGCATTGACGGGCAAGACGTGCGCGATATTACCCAAAGCAGTTTACATGGTCAGATCGGTATCGTGCCGCAAGATACGGTGCTGTTCAATGATACCATCGGTTATAACGTGGCTTATGGCCGTGACGGTGCTTCACAGGCCGAAATTGTTAAGGCCGCGAAAGCCGCGAAAATCCATGATTTTGTGATGGGTCTGCCTGATGGATATCAAACTACCGTAGGAGAACGCGGGCTAAAATTGTCCGGCGGTGAAAAGCAACGGGTCGGGATTGCGCGAACTTTACTGAAAAATCCACCGATCCTGTTGTTGGATGAAGCAACCTCGGCACTGGACACGGAAACCGAACGCGATATCCAGGATAGCCTGCGCCAGATGGGGAAGGGGCGTTCGGTGATCACCATTGCGCACCGTCTGTCCACCGTAGTGGATGCGGATTTGATTGTTGTGTTGGAACAGGGCCATGTGACGGAACAAGGCACCCATAATGAATTGCTGGTTTATAACGGGCGTTATGCTGCTATGTGGCAACGTCAGTTATCTGATGAGGATGCGGATTAAACGCGCCCTTTCTTTTCTTTATTGCCGAAATATTCTTGGTCTTCAGGTTATATAAACCTTTATGCGCCCTGCGCGAAAAGTGAGGGGCGTGTTTGCGTATTATTTCGCAATATCACTGTAGGCAATGTCATGCAGACTCATCAGCTTTTTACCCGTTTTACGCACTTGGCTGCGGGCAAAGAGGTGTTTGAAAATGGCTACAATCCATATGCGCATCGCCAGCATGGCAGGGGTGAGTACAAGGGTTAGAATGGTTGCTATCCCAAGGCCGAAAACCACAGCTGTTGCCAGTTGTTTCCACCACAAAGCGGTTGGTGCATCGATGCTGTAACCGCCCGTGCCAAAGTCGATGGATAAGCCCAGCATCATCGGGGTCAGGCCCGCCATTGTCGTAATTGTGGTCAATAGTACTGGGCGAATGCGTGCTTCGGCAGTTTCCACAATAGCTTGTAGTTTCGGCATGTCGCGTGACTTTTCCTGATAGGTGTCAATCAGAACAATGTTGTTATTCACCACAATTCCGGCCAATGCCACAATACCCGTGCCGGTCATAATTACCGAGAATGGCTGGCCCATCAGCATCATTCCGATCAACACACCTGTGGTGGACAAAACCACGGCCAGCAGCACAAGAAACGAGTTATAGAAGCTGTTGAACTGGGTCAGCAATATGACAAACATCAGTCCCAAGGCACCCGCAAATGCAGATTGCAAAAAGGCAAGACTTTCTTCTTGATCTTCCTGACTGCCTGACCATTCCCATTCAATACCTTTGGGCATTTGTACGTCGGTTTCCAGCCATGTGGTCAGTTCTGCAATTTGTTCATTGGAATTCACACCCTCCAATACATCTGCCTTGATGTCGAAATAGCGCGCACTGTCGACACGGTTGATCTGGGCCAGCTTTGGCACTGGTTTGCGGCTGATGAAGTTTGATAAGGGGATTAGACCATTGGCAGTACGTACCCGCAATGTGTCTAATGTAGACAACAGACGGTCCTTTTCCGGAACACGAACGCGGATGTCAATTTCTTCTTCGGAACTGTCCACCCGCATGGTGTCCAGCAGTAAACCGCGTGTCACCAGTTGCACCATCGCCCCTACGGTGGCGACATCGGCACCGTAACGTCCGGCTTCTTCCACATCAACGTCGACTTGCCAGTCTATACCGGGCAAGGGGCGGGTGTCTTCGATGTCTTTTAAAACACCCAATGTGTCGAACTTGGTACGCACTATATCAGCGGCTTCCATCAGGTTTTCCCAATTGTCGCCTTTAACCCTCAGGTTCAGTGGCTTGCCACTGGCAGGGCCGGTTTCTTCGACAAATATCTCGGCCTGAATACCCGGAATGGTATTCATTGTCTGGTTGATACTTTTCATGATCTCATCACCTGTGCCGGTGCCTCGAACCTTCCAGTCATCCAGTTCAAACTGGATTTGCCCGATTGTATCCAGCGGGGCTTTGGCACCGCCGGTGTTCTGGTTCAAACCACCTTCGCCCGCGAAGGAAAATACGGACTCGACACCATCGATGACCAGTAATTTTTGTTCCGCGAGTCGCACAAGTTCATCTTTTTCGTCCAATGAAAGATTGCCGCGTGCACGTACATAAACGATGCCGTTTTCCGGCTCTGTATCGACAAAGAATTCCACGCCTTTGCCATGAACGCCATAAGTTTTAAATGTTGCTGCAACGAATAGAATAGTCGCTAGAATAACCAAGGCGGGAATAATTGGGTTGTCGACAATACCTTTGGTGAATGCCCCAAACAAAGTACGTTTAGAGCGGTCATACTCTACGACAGCCCGTTTTTTGAATATTGACCCGCCGATAGAAGACAGGGCAAAGGATGCAAATATGGCGCCAAATATGCTGGGTAGTGCCACTACAATGCTAACTATGCTATAAAAAGTTCGGTTCGCCAGAATTTTGACGGATAGGATCAAAATTGCTGTAGCCAGGATGAACAAGACCAGTCGCAACATGATGTGCGTTTTCCGGCGCAACTTTAAAGATATATATTCCAATATGCGGCTAATCCGCCCCGCAACACCACCAACAACTGGCAGGTAAACCAAGGCGACCAGCAGAGACGCAGAAAGAACATAAATCAGGGTGATCGGCAGGTTCCGCATGAACTCACCGGGGATGCCCGGCCAAAACAGCATCGGCAAAAATGCACAAAGCGTGGTGGCGGTGGATGAAATGATCGGCCAGAACATCCGCTTGGCGGCCATAACGTATGAATGCATCGGCCCAACACCCTGTTTTATGCGTTTGTCAGCGTATTCGACCACCACAATTGCCCCGTCGACCAACATCCCAACAGCCAAGATCAGGCCGAACATCACCATGTTGGAAATTGCCAGCCCCGCCAGCGCCATGAAAGCAAAAGCCAGCAGGAACGAAGTCGGGATGGCAAAGCCCACCAACAAAGCCGAACGAACCCCCAAGGCCCCCAATATCACGATCATCACAAGAATGATTGCCGTCAATACCGAGCCTTCCAACTGGCTGACCATGCCTTGCACCTGTTTGGACTGGTCAAGGGTGAAATCCACACGGATTGCTTGTTTTAGTTCTGCGGGCCATTCTTCCATTTCACGGGCTACTTTTTCACGTACAAGCTTTGCGGTTTCAATATGGTTGGCACCCTTGCGTTTAACGATTTGTAACGCAACGGTTGCATCGCCATTGTAACGCGCAGTTCCCAGGCGGTCTTCGAATGTCAGGCGGATTTCGGCCAGATCGCCCAAAGTGATCACACTGTCACCATTCACTTTGACTGGCAGGTTGTAGACGTCTTGCGCTTCGTCAAACGACGACGGAATTTTCACCGCGAAAGCCCCGCGTTTGGTTTCCACTTCACCAGCTGCAATCAATTGATTATTGTTGCGCACAACATTCAACAACTCGTCTGCGGTCACGTTGTAGGCTTCCAGTTTCAACGGATCGATCAACACTTCCAGCATTTCATCGCGATGCCCTGCTAGCCCTGCTTCCAACACCGGCGACAAGCCTTCCAGATCTGTTTGTAATTCTTTGGCGACACGTAGCAATGTGCGTTCGGGGATGGCACCGGATAGCGAGACCACCAGAATAGGGAATTGCGAAAAATTCACCTCGCTGATGGTGTATTGTTCGGCCCCATCGGGAAAATCAGCTTCTGCCTGACTGACCTTGTCGCGCACTTCCGCCAAAACTGACGGTTTGTCCCAGCCAAATTCAAATTCCAGCCCGACACCGGCATAATTTTCGGCCGCGGTTGCAGTCATGGTTTTCAAGCCTTCCAGCTCTTTCAATTCGGTTTCAAGTGGTTTGACCAGTAGCTTTTCAGAGTCGGCTGCGGAAATGCCGGGGAAAGGAACAGAGACGAACAGGAATGGCACATCAATATCAGGCTCGCCTTCCTTAGGCAGGCCGAGATAGGCCGTAGCCCCCGCGACAAGCGACATTATCACGAATGTGATAATCATACGCGCCCGTGCAGACGCCCAGTCGACGATACCGATCATGGTTTAACTACCCTCTTTAAAGGTTACAGAAACTTTGCGCCCGTCGGTGACATATTCCTGACCCACAACAATAACGTTTGTTTGTGTCTTCAGTCCGGAAACCCAGACACCTTCAGCACTGTCACGGATCGTTTCAATGGCTATGAATTTGGCTTCATCATCTTCAACGACCCGAATACCCAGTACGCCTTCACCGTTCAAGGTCAGGGCGGATTGTGGAAGCAAATGACCCATTTCACCTGAAAGAGCGATAGAGATGTCAGCAGTGGAGCCGTCGCGCAGGCTATCATCGTCATTTGGCACAGTGATTTCAACACGGAAGGTTTTTGTGATGCTGTCGGCACGGCGTGACACGAATGTTACTTGCCCCTGAACTTCGCGGCCCGATAATAATCTTGCCCTAGCGTCAGCACCTGCTGTTATCTTTGCGACCTGTTGTTCGGTCGCATTGCCGACCAACTTCATCGGGTTCAGTTGTAATACAGTGGCACAGGCAGTGCCCTGTTGCATATAAGAGCCAAATTCGGCCGTATCAGACTCGAGCAATCCCGAAAATGGTGCTTTGATTTGCAAATTTTGTAATTCGCGTTCTGCACGATCTACATTGGCTTGCGCGCTTTCAAGGGCGGCTTCGCGTGCAAATGCGGTGGTTTCGGAAATAATGCCCTTGTCTACAAGCCCGCGTGCACCTTTGTTATTGGCTTTGGCTTCTTCAAGGCGCGCTTTGGCCTCTGACAAAGCTGCGGATTTGGTGCCGATTTCCAACTCGCACAAAAGCTGACCCTCTGTAACCAATGTACCTTTACGCAAAGGCTTCGAAATCACTTTGCCGGAGGTTTCCGCCAGAACAACAATCTGCCGGAACGCTTCGGTCTGACCGCGCAAGACAATACCACTGGTTACGGGTTGTGCTATAGATTTCTGGACAAGAACGGATACGGGTGGAAAGGCTTCGGTAGTGATTTTAGATACAGTTACATTATCCTCAGGGGCGGCTGTGTTTCCGCCTTTCAAGACATAGAGGGCAATGGCCGCGCAAATTGATAAAGCAAGTAAAATGGGTACCGGGCGCATAAATTTCTCCTGAAAAGAGGGTGATGAACAATTCAACCCTAAGGGTTAGGGTGCGTATTTTCGCGGAGAATACGCTGCTGTAAAGCAGGCCGCAAGATGAGTTTATATGAATTTTTTTAAGAAAGCCTTTGTGAATGACGCGAAATGGCTCGGGGTTTCATTTCTTGACTATAAGCTTGGAAAAGCTTTGTTATGATATTATCAACTGTAATTGATGTTATTAGAGGGGAATCTCCCATGTCTACAACCAGTACACTGTCCAAGAAATTAGCGGCCGCAGACCCGGATCAGGTCTCTGAAAACTATGCAAAAAAGAAAAAGATGACGGTTCCGGCATTTGTCGCACGCAAGGGTGGCAAACCATTGGTGTGTTTAACCGCCTATACTGCCCATGTCGCACGGCTTGTTGATGAATATGCGGATATGATTTTGGTTGGCGACAGTCTGGGCATGGTTATTCACGGCATGCCAAATACGCTGGGTGTGACGATGGAGCATATGATCATGCACGGCCAAGCGGTGATGCGCGGCGTGGAAAAAGCATTGGTTGTCGTTGACATGCCTTTCGGCAGTTTTGAAGAAAGTCCCGAGGTTGCGTTTCGTAATGCATCAAGGATCATCAAAGAAACCGGTTGTGCAGCTGTCAAACTGGAAGGTGGGGCCGAAATGGCGGGAACGATTGCTTACCTTTCGGCACGCGGGATACCCGTTATGGCGCATATCGGGTTGATGCCGCAACAGATGAACACTGCAGGCGGATTTAAGGCAGTACGTGGAAAGGGACAGTTCGATGCGGTTGTGGCTGACGCCAAAGCGGTGGAAGCGGCCGGGGCCTTTTCTGTTCTCATTGAGGGTGTGGCCGAAGGTCTGGCAAACAGGATCAATCAGGCGATTGACATTCCGACCATCGGCATCGGTGCTTCTGCCGAGTGTGATGGCCAAATTCTGGTATTTGAAGATATGATTGGCCTGTTTCCGCGTGTACCCACATTCGTTAAGCGCTATGGCAATATGGAAGAGATGATGCGCGATGCAATAACACGCTATGCCGATGAAGTGCGCGACCGATCCTTTCCTGCAGACGAACACACTTATAAGGCCAAAGACAATAATTAAAGGGTTTCATATAATCCAAGAATATTGCGCCAAGGCTTTAATCACGCTTGGCATTTCCCTTGATTTCCCTGTAATGTCCGCCAAAATATCAAAAGGCTAACCCATGAGCGATACCGACAGTTTTATCGAAGAAGTCACCGAAGAAGTTCGCAAAGACAAACTTTATGGCTATTTCAAGAAATATGGCTGGATTGCAGGCGCGCTGATTGCTTTGATTGTAGGTGGTGCGGCTTATTCGGAGTGGTCCAAGTCGAATGCCGAAGCAGCGGCGCAAGCGCGCGGTGATGCAATCTCGGCGGCTTTGGACAAAGAGGCGGTTGCGGATCAGATTGCTGCCTTGGAAAACATTAACGAAAACAGTGGCCCTGCATCTGTCTTGCTTGCGTTTCAAAAAGCGGCCATTTTATCCGAAGACGGTCAAAATGATGCGGCATTAGCGGTGCTGGATGCTATCGTGAATGACGCAAGTGCGTCACAAATATACCGTGATATGGCACAATTTAAGGCTTTGATTCTGCGCGGAAAAGATATGGATCATGGGGGGCGCATGGCGTCGTTGCAAACCCTTGCTACACCCGGAAACCCGTTTCGCCCGTTGGCACTGGAACAAATCGCAGTGGCATTGCTGGATAAGGGCGATGTACAAGGTTCAATTACGCAGCTTACACAACTTTTGAATGAGCCGGACATCTCTGTCGGAATGCGCCAGCGTGCAGTCCAGTTGCTGGTTTCTTTGGGTGGTGAAATACCGCTACAGACCCAGTTGCTTTCTGGCAATGAAACTGCACAATAGGTAAAATAACTGAGTAATAGAAAGTTCTTCGATATGGCAATACGAGCGGCTCACCGAAAAACGATGATTTTGGCACTTGCAGCAGGTCTGGCGATTAGCGCATGTGCAAAAAAAGAACCGATATTACAAGGTGAACGACTGGATGTACGTCCACAAACAGAACAAACAGCCGGTGATACTGCGCAGACGGCACCGGCACAGGTTGCTGTAACGCAACTGTCAGCACCTGCTGCAAAAAACTATACACAATGGACCCATAAAAACGGCGATACCACACATGGGGTACCCCACCCGGCACTGGCGGCGACATTGACGCGAAGTTGGAGCCAGAACATTGGGGCCGGAAACGGCAAGAAACAACGCTTGACCTCTGATCCGATTGTTGCGGCCGGCCGCATCTATACGTTGGATGCAAATACTCAAGTGCGGGCCTTTAGCTTAGCAGGTGCACCACTTTGGACGAGCAATCTGGCACCGGCCTGGGACAAAGGCGGTAATGTTTCGGGTGGCGGTTTAGCATTCGGCAATGGCGTTTTGGTTGCGACCACCGGTTTTGGAGAGGTGATCAGCCTTGATCCGGCGACAGGTGGCATTGCATGGCGCCACAGAACCAATGCCGCGTTTTCATCTGCACCCCTGGTTATTGACGGTGCCGCCATTGCTGTGAATTTAAACAATAAAGCTTTGGCTTTGGAATTGACCAATGGCCGCATTCGCTGGACAATCCAAAGCGGGGGATCATCCACTGGACTTGCCGGTGCGGGGACACCGGCAGCGGTGGGTGATTTTGTTGCAATTCCGTTCCCTTCGGGTGAATTGGTGGGTGCACGTATCCAAACGGGTGGACGGGTCTGGAGTGCTGCTGTATCAGGTGGTCGCAAAGGTCTCGCACGTGGTTTTGTCGGGGCAATATCAGGTGATCCGGTGATTTCCGCCAATACGATTTACGCCGCCAACCAGGCTGGGCGTATGATTTCGATCGACCGCGAAACGGGAACGCGTAATTGGACTGTAAACGATGGCACTTACAGCCCTGTCTGGGCTACGGGCGGATCGGTATTCATGGTCTCTGATCAGTTTGAACTGAAACGCTTGGATGCGGCCACGGGCGCCGAGATTTGGGCGGTCGATTTGCCGGGATATCTAAAACAGGGTAAACGTCAGCGTACAGCTAACGTGTATTATGGCCCCATTCTGGCTGGCAACCGTTTGATTGTAGCCGGTAGTGACGGTGACATCCGCAGCTTCAATGCAAGTACGGGTGCTGCCCTTGGAACGGTTAAAATACCTGGTGGTGCAGCGTCTCAGCCTGCAATTGTGAACGGTGTGATGTATATTCTATCCGGAAATGGTCAAATCCAAGCTTTCAAATAGGTGAATTGCCCTGTAAGGGGTGGCCTTCAGAGATGAAAGACCACGCTTATGAGTTTTACACTAGCCATTGTCGGACGCCCGAATGTGGGAAAGTCTACGCTGTTCAACCGTTTGGTTGGCAGACGCCTTGCGTTGGTCGATGATCAACCCGGTGTTACACGCGACTTGCGAGAAGGGGATGCACGTATTGCCGATGTGCGTTTTACCGTTATTGACACCGCAGGTCTGGAAGAAGCCACAGACGAAAGCCTTCAGGGCCGCATGCGTGCGTTGACAGAACGCGCGGTCGATATGGCCGATGTCTGTCTGTTTATGATTGATGCACGTGATGGGGTTTTGCCGGCTGATCGTGTATTTGCTGAAATCCTGCGCAAAAAATCCGCCCGTGTTATTTTGGCCGCCAACAAGGCCGAAGGCAAAGCAGGTGAAGTGGGTTATTACGACGCGTTTTCACTGGGTTTGGGTGAGCCGGTACAATTGTCTGCCGAACACGGTGAAGGCATTGACGAGTTGGGCCATGTGTTACGCCCAATTGCGGAAGAATTTAAAGATCGCCTGATTGAGGCGGAAACCAGCGTTGATATCGATGAAGATGGCAGCGGGGCCGAACGGATCATCTCAGCCGAGAAGCCTTTGCAAATTGCGGTGATAGGGCGACCCAATGCAGGGAAATCCACGCTGATCAATCAAATTCTGAAAGAAGATCGTCTGTTAACAGGACCGGAAGCGGGCATAACGCGCGATGCTATCTCGGTAAATTTCAACTGGGAGAATACGCCTATTCGAATTTGGGATACGGCAGGCATTCGGAAAAAAGCCAAAGTACAGGAAAAACTTGAGAAACTATCGGTGTCTGACGGGCTGCGTGCCGTGAAGTTTTCAGAGGTTGTGGTGATCCTGCTGGACGCGGAAATTCCATTTGAACAACAGGACTTGCGGATTGCCGATTTGGCGGAACGTGAAGGTCGCGCGGTCGTTGTGGCTGTGAATAAATGGGATATCGAGAATGAAAAACAGGAAAAGTTGCGCGATATCCGCGAAAAATTCACCCGATTGTTACCGCAATTGCGCGGTGCGCCTTTGGTCACTGTCTCTGCCAAAACGGGCCGGGGTTTGGATCGTTTGCACAAAGCAATCTTAAGTGCACATGCGATCTGGAATACACGTATCAGCACATCAAAACTGAACCGCTGGCTTGAAAGTATGCTGGAAATGCACCCACCACCCGCACCGGGCGGGCGCCGCATTCGCATCCGTTATATGACCCAAGTAAAAACCCGCCCGCCAACTTTTGTGGCCATGTGTTCGCATGCTGATCTGCTGCCCACCAGCTATGAACGTTATCTGGTGAATGGGTTGCGGGAAAGTTTTGATATGCCGGGAACCCCCATTCGCCTGTTCATTCGATCACAGTCGGATAAAAATCCGTACCGTGACAAGAAAGAAAAGAAAGTGACGAAACTGAACAAACATCAGGAAGGTCGCTTTCGCAAGGATTTGAAAAAGCCTGTATTGAACAAGAGGGACAGTTAGGGTTTAGGGGCCATTGACGCTTTGCACTCAGGCAGGGATTTTCATGCGTGGAATAAATGGGTTGAAATTTAATCCGGCATCCCTAATTTGGACATGTCCTTGGGGGGTGAAATGGTTCAATTATCTATAGAATCAGTACAGGCCGAAATTAGTCACCGTATCGGTAAAAAATTCGGTGTTAAGGATAAAGACCTGCCACGGCTGCTTGCCAAACTGCGAGGGAGACTTCCGCGTGGATTTGAAGAGGAGCTGACATATCTGTTCGCCGCGCAAACCCGTACAAAACACCCGAAACGACGTGGGCAGGTTGATCTACACAAGTTAGAGGCAATCCGCCGATCCTGTCTGGCTAAACTTGACAGGGTGGATTTGGAACGCGACCGCGCACGGGCACGCGCCATGCTTATGGCAGAATTTGCCGCGCGAGTACTGTTGTTTGTTGTCGGGCTGGTTGGGCTGTTGTACTGGTTTGATATGATTTAAGTGCTATCCAAGCTGGATAGTCCTTGATGACTGTTGCCACTTACCTAAAGCCCTTATTTTTTTGGAAGCGACGTCAATAAACTTGGGGTGAAAATTGGTTCGATCCTTTACACTTTAATGTGCTGCCTTGATGAATGTTCCATTTTGTAAATCTCGAATCGCCTGTTTTAATTCTGCACGCGTGTTCATCACAATAGGGCCATGCCACGCCACGGGTTCCTGTATCGGTTTGCCGGAAATCAGCAGGAAACGCATACCATGTTCACCTGCCTGCACCGTGACGCTGTCACCTGCGTCGAAATTAACCAATGTGCGGTTGCCGGACAGATCGCGGATGTTCAGTTCTGCGCCCGAAACTTCTTTTTCAGTCAAAACCCCGCGCGGGGGGGATGCGTAATCAAATACGCCCGCGCCTTCAAAAACATAGGCAAAGGCTTTGCGATAAGTGTCGACGGGGAAAGTCTTTTGTACACCTGGCGGGATATATATGTCCAGATATTGTGGGTCAGCGGCAATGCCGTCCACGGGGCCGGATTTCCCCCAGAACGACCCGATAATAACTTTTACACGTGTACCGTCGTCGTCAATGATTTCAGGGATTTCGGAACTGTTAACATCCTGATAACGCGGGTCGGTCATTTTCAAATCACTTGGTAGGTTGGCCCATAACTGAAACCCGTGCATCTGACCGTTTACGTTCCCTTTCGGCATTTCCTGATGCATGATGCCGGAACCTGCGGTCATCCATTGGATGTCACCTGCACCCAAAGTGCCCGTGTTGCCCAGACTGTCGCCGTGATCAACTGTGCCCGCCAAAACATAAGTAATGGTCTCAATGCCGCGATGCGGATGCCAGGGAAAACCTTTTTGAAACGCGGCGGGATCAT
>Ga0316189_10004721_pt1 | contig 13087 bp, 7 predicted proteins | sample LowCovwburrow_MG_FD_204930 | JGI IMG/M metagenome (GOLD analysis project Ga0316189, IMG submission 204930) | Coastal sediment microbial communities from Maine, United States - Lowes Cove worm burrow | ecosystem: Environmental > Aquatic > Marine > Coastal > Sediment | place: USA: Maine... | reverse complement strand
ACACTGCTGCCGGAGAAATCGATATCGCCATCAAGTGCTAGCGTACTTCCACCATAAACCTGACCTGCAAATTTAATCATTTGCCCGACCGTTGGGCTTAAATTGGCACCTGAAATATCGGGATTGCCAACTACCGACGCCACACCACCTTCAAAATCAGAAAAACTGTAGTCTACATTGGTATCCTCAAAATCGACTGGCAATGTTGCATCGCTACTACCGCCATCACCTTTGTTGATTTTCACATTATCCAATTGATAGACGGCATTGTCTTGATTGCCCCAAGCAGGAAAAATTACTAACGCAGAGGTACTACTCAAGTTCAAACCCTGACTAACTAGCGTATCTATGTCGAATGTATAGTGCTGCCATACACCAGTTGCCGGCATAACACCCTCAACACTATCGGTAATTGGTCGATCACCCGTTGAGCAACCGGAGTCACAATCCACTTTAATCAACCATGGGTTAGGTGATGCAGGATTGCTCGGTTGAGAGACGACGAACATGTCGAATTCGATCGTGCCTCCCGCGAAGCTTGAGAGGTCTACCGGGGCAGGCGGCTGGAAAAATGTCACCGTGTTGGTGCCAGGATCAGCATCATAGGTGAACTCCAGTACGTTATTGCCACCAAGGTCAAGCTCTGCGATCGATGATCCGCCACAGCAATCGAATATATTCCAGTCAGTGACGGAGTCGACATAAATTTCCAAGGTCTCTCCTGTTGGAGTGATCGACGCTATTTTTGGGTCGATTGAACAGAATGGGTCTAGCTGCCAAGGCTCTTGAGTGGTATTAACTGCACACTGCAGACGAATGTTGTCCAACTGCACACTGGCACCACTGCCAGAATACTCAAGCACGAACAAATTGAGTATATCCGTCAGATTGACTCCACCGCCATTAGGATTCGGGTTGGCCAACAGTTCTGCAACACTAACTGCAACGTGCTGCCATTCGCCAACTGCAGGTATATCAATTATTTTCTCACCTTGGTTTGGCCAACCGCTATCCAATTTGACCGTAAACTGGCTGTCTGGCTCGGCGTTAACAACCAGCATATCAAATTCGATTTCTCCATTGTTCGCCCAGCCATAACCACCGGCTAAGCTCACACCCGTATCAAATCCTTCTACTTCCGACATATCCTCTGCGGTTAGGAAAACATTACCAGTACCACCGAAGTTAATATCCCATACATCGCTAACAGAGTGGGAAATCAAACCTGTATCGTTATCCCAGTGACCGGGTACAACAGTATTACTGACAGAGCCGAGATCTAAAGTTTCTACTCCGTCTGCAAAAATTAGAAAATCATTGACGCCTGGTGCACCTGCGTCTTCGTTCACAGCCACAGTAGAATCGACAGTTGCGCATTTTGAGCCGCTATTGGCCCCGCTAGCTTTGCCTTTGTTAGCTTTGTGATCTTTTTTGCATTGGTAAACACGTACGTAATCGACCACCATTTCTCGATCTTCTAGCCAATTGGTTTCTGGGGCGCCAACCGGGTCGCCGCCCACTGCCATATTTAGAATCAGGTGAAAGTTTTCATCGAAGGGTGCACGCGGATTGGCAACGCCAAAACCGGTTTGCTGACCCTGCCAGATATAGTTATACCAGCCCTCCGATCTCTGTGTTTGATAATGCTGTCCATCTACATACCAGCGAATCTCATCTTCTTCCCATTCAATAGCATAAACATGGAAGTCTTGAGCAGGGCTCTCGCTCAGGTGATAACTTGCGCCATTCAGCTTCCACTGTGGCCATTTCAGGCCGTAATGGAGGGTGCCCGCCACTTCGGTATTAGCAGGACTAGGGTTAAACGATTCAAAAATATCTATTTCGCCACTTGATGGCCAACCGCCATAAACGTATTCGCTTGGCAACATCCATATAGCAGGCCACATGCCCTGCCCGTCTGCCACTTTTGCGCGAATTTCAGCACGACCATATTTGAAATCTAGCTTGCCTTTGGTGCGTAGTCGCGCAGAAGTGAATGGCAAGGTTGTTGAAGTATCGTTAGGATCATAATTGGGATCATCGTCGGTGTGACTTGGGCCGCTAAAGACTTCTTCCTTAGCAACAATGTGCAAGACTCCATCTTGTACAAAGGAGTTTTCCGATCGGTCTGTGTAACATTGTTGCTCATTGTTACCACCGCCCTGACAATTAACCTCATGCGCCCAATTATCAGATTTGATTGAATCTCCATTAAACTCGTCCCTAAAAATAGGTTTCCAACCCTTTTTGAGCAAGCTGACATGATGTTTGCGTTGAATTTGTGCTTCTCTAAGCTTTGTTTTTAATGTGGCTCGCAACACTTTCAATCTTTCTATTCGTGCCCTTTTGCGTGCCTTCACATCCGAGTTATCTTTGCCTCTAATAGATTTCTTTATGGTGTGTATGCGGTCCGATATGTTATTCACTCCTTCTGACAGCCGTTCTATCTTGTTCTCGAACAGCCAATCGTTAGCCCAAACGGGTGATAAGCACGTTGTGAATACTATTAAGAATGTGACGATTGTCACAATCCAACTGGTTTTGGAATTTTGGTAGGTCATTGCTTGGTAGGTCATTAATATGACTCCTCTAAAATAATTTATATTTTTGCCCCTTGCGAAATTAGCGACCGTATCGGCGGTTTTGGTCAAAATTGACGCCGACACTTGCTTCACTATTTCAACTTATTGAGGGCAATCCTCCTGTAATACTGCGGATTCGAATAGCTCGCCAGTGTGAATTTAAATGGCATAGCTTGACTAAATCCGTGCATGACCATGACATACGCAATGCCACGCCGACAATACAAATGCGTTGAAATGACCGTTCGGTGCGGCGGGAATAAGGTTTCGTGAAACTAGGCACAGACGGCTCTGGGACACCTTAATTAAGTATGCCACTACAAAACGATGAAACGAATCGCTGGTGCGATCAACGGGAATGGAAGTTTTGCGGACATCACCTACGCTTGGTGTAGTATATAAGAGCTACTTTAGATTCTGACGCTGACCCAAAACCTTGATTTCCAAATATCCGCTAAGCCATGTGCCTCACTTCTGGTTCTTACAGCTGGTTTTCTGGCTTGGCCTCTGTGTGATTACTTACTTTACCCTAACGCTGTGGTACGGCCAAACTGGCATCTTGCACCTAGTTCACACATTCGCCCAAGGCGTGATGGGATTAGCTCTTTCATTGCCGCTGCATGTATTTTTCAGCAGTATTTGGGAAATGAGTAACCGAACCCGACTCGCACTAAGCTTGCTGGCAGTGGGCATTGTTGCCGCTTTTTGGACCGCGCTTAGGATGATCACCTTTATTCAAATAACTAAAGAAGAAAGCCTGTGGCACGATTTTGGAGGCTGGTATTTCGGCGCGATCTTTGTATTTCTTTGTTGGTCTAGCCTATATCACGGAATAAGTTATTATTATTTACTGGAGGCAGAACATGCACAAAAGGAAGCCGCTGAACAGGCAACTATTGCTGAGCAAGTAAAACGTCTAAGCGCGGAAGGCAAGGCCAAGGATGCAAAGCTCAAAATGCTTCGCTACCAGCTCAACCCCCACTTTCTATTTAATACCTTAAACGCTATCAATTCCCTTGTACAAACTGAACAAGCGGCACGCGCACAAAAAATGGTGGTACAACTGAGCAAGTTCCTGCGATATTCGCTCGACAATAATCCGGAAATGAAAATTCCTCTGCATCGCGAAATTGACGCTTTAAACTTATATCTTGAAATCGAAAAAACTCGGTTTGGCGATCGCTTGAAAATGGATTTTAGAATTGATGAAAACACTAAATCAGCGTTAGTTCCAAGCTTACTGATGCAGCCTCTGATTGAAAACTCAATGAAATATGCCGTAGCAAAGAACGAAAATGGCGGAACAATTTCCTTGTGTAGTAGGCTCCAAAACAACAAGTTAGTATTAGAGCTTAGTGATACGGGAGCATCTGAAAAGTTGCAGTCCAGCAAGATTAAGAACAGTCCCGGACGCGGGATTGGCTTACATAATACAAGCGAACGTCTCCAAGCATTTTATGGTGATGAGTATAAATTTGATCTAAGCTTGCATAGTTCAGGAGGCTTAAAAACCACCATCGAAATCCCTTTTGAATTATCTCCTGGCACAACTAGCTCCTTTAAGCCTTCATCTAGACCCGCATGAATAAGATCAGAACTATCATTGTAGATGACGAGCCGCTGGCGCTTGATCTGCTTCGCATCTACCTCAATCAACATCCGGAAATTGAGATTGTGGCTGAATGCGCTAATGGTAAGGAGGCCATCGCTCGAGCCACCGAACTACAACCAGATTTAATGTTTCTGGATATCCAGATGCCAGGCCTAAGTGGCTTCGATGTGATTAAAGGCCTACAGGCCGATATGATGCCATTGGTGGTGTTTGTCACAGCCTATGAGCAGTTCGCCCTGTCCGCCTTTGATGTGAACGCAGTCGACTACACCTTAAAGCCGCTGGATGATAAAAGTCTTGGCCGTGCGGTTAACCGTTGCAAGGACCGATTAGCTGCTGCTAAAGAAAACAACAGTTTCAAGTCTGGAATGATTCAAGCTATCGATCAAATAGACCAACGTGAGAAGCAAGAATTTAAGGCAACTAGTTCACCTTCGCCCAACTCTCAACGTGCAACGCCACAACAACCGTCGCCTTATCCAAAGATTGTAATCAAGGACAGAAGCTCGATTGCACTGGTAGATCAGACAGACATTGACTGGATTGATGCGGCCGGCGATTATATGTGTGTGCACGTCGATGGGGTAACACATATCATGCGCAGCACTCTAAAGAGCTTGCTGGCACAGCTGAATCCGGATATTTTTAAGCGCGTGCATCGCTCAACCATTGTCAATTTAAATCGTATTGAAAGAATTATCCCGCACACAAAAGGCGAGTGTTTTGTGGTATTGGCTCAAGACGAACGCCTAAAAGTTAGCCGCAACTACCGCTCCGTGATTAAAAACTTGATTGAAGAACTTGGCAGCAAATAGCGCTCTGGTTTTGAAATGATTATCTCATTAGAGAATTGTGATAAGTCTATTTCTAGCTAATCTTTAACCCGAAGCCATAAGGAAACAAGGGCTCATAATTCGAATCGCCAACATTCAGTTTTGGATTTGCATCTTTGGGCCAGGAGAATGACAACTTACCGTGAAAATCATAGTCACCAAATATTACATCAGCAACTCCCTGACCTTCTGAACCCGGCAGCCAGGCAGCAACAAAGCCTTGCGACCCTTCTAACTCTTGATTCACTATCAAAGGCCGACCCGAAATAAGTATGCTAATCACCGGAATACCGAGACTGGCGATGTTCGCTATAGTCTGCAAGTCTTCTGGATGCGATGTCGCATGCTCTAATGTATTGCCGTAGGGTTCTAGTATTTTCATCAGCCCTTTGATCTGCGAACCAGCCTCTACAATTACGTTGTTGCCAGTGCGCACATCGCCCATCCCTTCAGCATAAGGTCGTTCACCAATGACTACAATTGCGACATCATGCTCGCCTGGTTTTGCGTCATGGCCCATACCGCCTTCGCTGAGTACGGCGTTCGGAGCAACTGCCTTGATACCTTCCCAAATGGAAGTGCCGCCAACGATCGATTGATTGTCCGTAGCACCTTGCCATGCCACGGTAAAACCCCCACATTGGTGCCCTCGATTGTGGGCGTTCTTGCCAGCAACTAGGATTCTGGCATTTTTATTTACTGGCAAGGCTTGGCCTTCGTTTTTAAGCAACACCAAAGATTTTCGAACCGCTTCGCGCGCAATGTCACGGTGCTCTGCTCCACCAAAACTATCATGATTGGAGAATGGCCGTTCGGCAGGGCGCGGCTTTTCAAACAAACCATGGGCGAACTTCACGCTCAGAATGCGTCTAACAGCATCATCAATTCTGGACATTGCTATAGTGCCATTATTGACGTGGCTCCTGACATAATCTATGAAGGTTCGCCAATCTTCGGACACCATAAACATATCGATACCCGCATTTACACCCATGCCCACCGCATCAAAATAGTCTTCTGAAAGATAGTCTATGCCATCCCAGTCGGAAATGATGTATCCATCAAAACCCAATTCTTGTTTGAGCACATCCGTGAGTAAAAATTTGTGGCCATGACACTTATCTCCATTCCAACTGTTGAAAGAGGCCATCACGGTTAGCACACCAGCTTCAATAGCCGGCGGATACGGTCTTATATGTACCGCTCTGAGTTCTTCTTCAGTAAGCGTAGATTCGCCCTGATCTACGCCGTTATTTGTTCCGCCATCGGCAACCCAATGTTTAACGCACGCCACCACACTTTGGTCACCATGGTCAGCCTGCAAGCCTTGGACAAAAGGGGCTGCATACGATGCTACTAAAGCAGGGTCCTGTGAGTAGCTTTCGTAGGTTCTACCCCAATGATTATTACGCGCTACCGCCACTGTTGGCGCAAAGGTCCAATCTACTCCCGTGGCCAAAATCTCACGCGCAGTGGCCTGTGCGATGCGCCTGAGAAGATCAGGATCATTGGTCGCGCCTAAGCCTATGTTGTGTGGGAAAACGGTTGCGCCTAGCACATTGCTATTGCCATGTATTGCATCGACGCCATAGATCAGTGGAATAGCTAGATGGTGCTCGTCAGCCTGCATAGACGCGGCCCAATATGCATCGTTCATCGCCACCCAATCAGCAGGGCGATTATCACCAGGACACGATCCACCGCCACTTAGAACTGAACCAAGATGGTAACGCTTGACGTCATCTGGCGTACACGCCATGCGTTCGGGTTGGGTCATCTGGCCTATTTTCTGATCCAGAGTCATGCTCGAAAGCAATGCTTCAACGCGTTGTTTCAAAGCTGGGTCTTGCAGTGGAAATTTCATTAACTAATCCTATTATACGTTCAATCGTGTATCTCAAAATCGGCCCAAAGTTCTGCATCTGAGCTGCCGCCAATCCAAACATGAAATTTACCTGGTTCAGTTACTAATTCCATTTTACGATTATAAAATGCAAGCTCATCGGTGTGTAGTGTAAAGCATATTCTTTCGCGCTCACCCGGCTTTAAGCTGATGCGCCGAAAACCCTTGAGCTCTTTTACCGGACGAGTGACATCGCCGACTAAATCGCGCACATATAACTGAACCACTTCTTCCGCTGCGCGAGTACCAGTATTAATGACATCGGCATGAATGTCGATCGAATCCCCCAAGCCAATACTGCTATGAGAAGTAGTTATTTTTACGTATTTGAAGTTCCCATAGGACAGACCATAGCCAAAAGGGAACAAAGGCTTATAGCCTGCATCAAGATGAAATGAAGTCATTCCCAATGAAGTCTGCGGAGCTCGCGGTGGTACTTCCTGCATGTTGACGCAGGTATGATCTGTAGCGGGTCGCCCGGTGTTTTTGTGTGAGTAAAAGATGGGGACTTGACCAACCGCTAGAGGAAAGGTTACGGGTAACTTACCAGACGGTGACTCAAGACCAAATAGTAAATCAGCAATCGCCGGCCCACCCATGGTTCCTGGGTGCCAAGAATATAAAATCGCATCAGCTTTGCTTAGTACATCATCAATAGTTAACGGTCGGCCCGCCATAATTACCAACACCAAGGGCTTACCGCAGCTAGCCACCGCTTCAATCAATTGGCGTTGATGTCCCGGCAGATCAATATTCGCTCGGGAATGTGCTTCACCAGACATAAATGATTCTTCACCCACCACCATGATGACAGCGTCAGATTCTTGCGCTGCGTTCACGGCATTTTCAAATTCACTGTGGTCGGTGCTACGTGTTGTTTCTAACCCTTTAACATAATTAATATCTACAGTGCGACCGATCAACTCTTCAATCGCTTGTTTGCAAGTCACGCTGTGTTTCGCTTCTCCATCAAATATCCATGTTCCCAACTGCTCATAACTGTCATCCGCTAGGGGGCCAATCAGTGCTACCGAAGCTAAATCGGATTGCACCAAGGGCAAAGTCTTATTCTCATTCTTGAGCAATACACAGCTTTTGACCGCCGCCTGCTTGGCTACTTTCAAGTTTGATTTGTTTAGTAAGGCAGCATGTTCTTCAGGCTTGGTATATGGATTTTCAAACAAGCCCAAGGCAAATTTCAGAGTCAATATGCGGGCGACCATGGTATCGATCTGTTCAAGCTTAATCTTATTCTCAGCCACTAACCTTTCCAGATGGTCAATATAAGAAGAGCTTGCCATTTCCATATCAATCCCTGCCATGACAGCTTCATAGGCAGCTTCTTCATCATCATGAGTAAACCCATGTACGCTCATTTCAACAACTGATTCCCAGTCGCTGACAACCACGCCCTCATAACCCCATTCTTTGCGTAACAAATCGTCCATTAACCAAGCATTGCCAGTTGCTGGGACACCATTTAGATCACAAAAGGCCGACATAAACGTAGCCACACCGGCATCTGCGACCACCTTGAATGGTCGTAAGTGAACATTACGCATTTCGTTTTCAGGAATATTCGCAGTATTGTAATCACGTCCCCCTTCAGCTGCGCCATAACCAGCAAAATGCTTGGCGCATGCTGCTATAGCACCGGGCTCGGCCAAATCATCGGATTGAAAGCCTTTTACCATGGCCTCTCCCAGCACACCGCACAAGTACGGGTCTTCGCCTAAGGACTCCGCAATACGACCCCATCGAGGATCACGGGTAATATCTATCATCGGTGCAAACGTCCAATTGACACCTGAACTGGCTGCTTCTTCCGCGCTAACACGTGCGCCTGCCTCAATTACATCTGGATCCCATGATGCGGCCTGCCCTAAAGGAATAGGCAGGATTGTCTTGAACCCATGGATAACATCACGACCAATCAGCAAAGGAATACCAAGCCGGCTTTCCTCAACGCATATCCGTTGCATTTCGTTTACCACATCGACGTTAACTTCGTTCAAGATCGAGCCAACACGGCTGGCACGCAATGACTCAGCAAGATTGTCGGGAATCCAGCCCCCACCGCCTTGCAATTGACTCATTTGCCCAATCTTTTCATCCAGACCCATTTTAGAAATCAAATCGGTCACTTTTAATTCAATGGATTCCGAGGAACTAGGGTTAATATTTACAACAGTGGACATGATAGATAAAACCTTGAGTAAGGAGGTTGCTGGCCACACTAAGGCCATATTGATAATGCAGAAGATACTGGAATATATGAAGGACACAACAACAACGAGATTAACAGGGTCAGTAATGCGACAAGGTGGTCGCTTTTGCATACAAAAGCCGAACTTAGCCTCACTACTTCATTCTTTCGCGTATAAACCCACTTCATCTCAAGGAAAGACCATTTTATCTCATAGCAGTTGTTTCTAGCTGAGTTAGCGGTACTGTGGGTCAAATTTGCACGCTTTAACGCAAATATCCTATAGCAATTCTAAAAATAATAATCAGGAGTTAGATTCTATGTCGATGGCGCAACCCTTATCTTTCAGAGAAAAACTAGGCTATGGCCTAGGCGATTCTGCTTCGAATTTTTTCTTCCAAGTATTTAATATCTTCCTGCTGTACTACTACACAGATGTGTTTGGCCTCGCACCAGCTGCGGTCGGTACTATGTTTTTAGTCACAAAGATTGTGGATGCGGTTAGTGACCCTGTCATGGGTTTAATTGCCGATCGAACCAGATCGCGTTGGGGGTCTTTTAGGCCTTACCTTCTTTGGGTGGCACTACCTTATGGGGTGTGTGGTTATCTGATGTTTGCCAGTCCAGAGTTAACGGATTCTGGTAAATTAATATACGCTTATGTGACCTACACTTTGATGATGCTCGCATACACAGCAATCAATGTTCCTTATTCATCACTAATGGGCGTGATCTCCCCTTCATCGCTTGAGCGAACTAAAGTGTCCAGCTACCGGTTTATTTGTGCGTTTCTTGCCGGTTGGATAGTTGCGACTTTTGTTGGTCCGCTAAAGGATATCTTAGGTGGCGGCGATGAAATACTTGGTTTCAAATTGACCATGATTGTTTTCGCAATTATTTCGGTAATTCTCTTTTGGATTACATTTGCGACCACCAAAGAGCGTGTCCCCCCCCCTATTGATCGGTCTACCGATATCAAACAGGATCTCAAAGCGCTAATGGGCAACGGCCCGTGGAGAGCTCTATTCCTCTCGGCAATCGCTGTTCTAATGAGTTTGGCTATTCGTAATGGCGCGTTGCTCTATTACTTCAAGTACTACGTTGGCGATGATGGCACAAATATTTTTCTATTTTTTGATAAGACGGATATCTTCCTCTCGCTCGGTTTGCTGTTCATGGTATTGGGCGTCATGCTGACAAAAAATTTAACCCAACGATTTGATAAACGCCTATTGATGATTCTATTGACAATAGTAAATGGTGTAACAATTGCAGCTTTCTTCTTTATTCCCCCACAATATTACTGGTTAATGCTTGCTGTACACTGTTTAAGCAATTTCCTAAATGGCCCAACTCCCCCATTGGTATGGTCTATGTACGCAGATTGTGCTGATTATGGCGAATGGACGACCGGGCGCCGTACTACCGGTTTGGTTTTCTCTACAGTATTATTTGCGCAGAAAATGGGCTTGGCGGTTGGTGCAGGACTTGCAGGAATTATTCTCGGCTTATTTGGCTTTGTGGCGAATGAAGTACAGGATGAAACAGCCTTATTGGGCATACGATATATGTTCAGTGTGATTCCGGCCATACTCTTAATCATGGGTGCTTTCGCCATTTGGTTTTACAAGATTGATAAGGACACGCTCGAACAAATGGAAACCGACCTAGCCGTAATACATGCAAAACGCGAACCCGTATCTGTTTAACCTATTAAAACGACTAACCTATGAAAACGATTAGCATAATAATTTTAGCTATTTCTTTGTCTTCTTGCTCATATCATTCTGAGCAAGACCAGACTATTACCAATACGAAAACATGGGCAATCGATTTTTTCGATGATTTTGATCATTTTGATGAGAGCAACTGGCAAGATCAAAGGCTATGGGTAAATAACGAACAACAATGCTACTTACCAGACAATCAACATAACACCCGCGAGGTTAGCGATGGCACATTGAAAATTCGTGTTGTCGACCTGGGCGAGAAAATCAGTTGCGACAACATAGATAAGCATGGCAAACAACATCCACCAACTCAATATGTCGCTGGGCGTATCGCCTCAAAAAATCTTCAAGAGTTTAGCGAGGGTAAGTGGACGGCGCGTTTACGTGTACCCAATAGCGGACAAGCTGGCATGTTTCCAGCTTGGTGGTTGTTAGGTGCATTGAACAACGAACCGCCAGTTCAGCAAGACGATGAAACTGTTTGCTGGCCGCTAAAAGGCTCGGGGGAAATCGATATCTTTGAACACCACAGCGATGGCGGTGCCAATCACTACACGTCTAGGGTTATCAAAAGCCTAGGCTATTGTGATGGTGGTGATTGGGAGTCAATGATGCAAGTGATAGATGCCGACCTAGGTGAATATCACGATTATTCAGTGGAGTGGTCTGGTAACGACTTAGTGTATCGACTAGATGGAAAAGAGGTCTATCGCAATATTGGTCAAGGCGAACAATTAGACGAACCACTATTCGCCATTCTCAACTTTGCCAAAATCAACGATGCACCTATGCAGGAGAACTGGGTAATGGAAGTTGATTGGGTTAAACATGAAAGCCGAGCCGAATAAGAATTTTCGGCATCCCCCTGTAGCTCATTCTCTAACTAAAAATATCAGTAAATGGATTTACTAAGGCCCCACCTTGTTGTGCATATGAAGAATTTACTTGGCGCTGTACTAATCTTATTTCTCTCGGCATGTGTCAGCACGCCCGTTATTGTCAGAGATGAATCCTCTTCGACCCAATGCTATTGGGGCAAACAGCGCTTCAATTTATGCGACTTCGCGAGCCGTGATGATCGTATAGAGGCTCTTATCAAAGAGATGACCTTGGATGAAAAAATCGGCCAGATGACGCAATCCGTCTGGCATAACAATGTTTCGCCGACAATCATTCGTCGCGAAAACATCGGTTCAATTATTCATACTGAAGGCCCTACGCCAGGCAAGCATGCAACACAGTGGGTCAAAAAGTTTAACAGCTTTCAACACCAAGCACTGAATACGCGCCTAGGGATCCCGTTATTAATTGCTGTAGACGCCGTACATGGCCAAAACACCTTTGATGGAGCGGTAATCTTTCCACACAATATAGGAATGGCCGCGACTCGGAATATGTCACTGATAAAGCGCGCAGCCCAAATTACAGCTCTAGAAGTCGCTGGCACTGGCTTTAACTGGACTTTCTCACCTTGCATCGCCATGCCTCAGCACGAGCATTGGGGCCGAGTTTATGAAGGTTATACAGAAGACAGAGACCTCACCACGGCAGCGGTCATCGCCTCAATCCATGGACACCAGGGAGAAAGTCTGGGACTCAGAAATACGGTTGCCGCAACCGCAAAGCACTATATTGCCGATGGAGCAACCGAAGGTGGTGTAGAAGGTGGTAATGCCCTTATAGACGAACAAGTGATGCGGCAGAAATATCTACCGCCCTACGCTGCAGCGGTAGATCAAGGCGTTGCTGCCATCATGGTGGGGTTTAACTCCTACAATGGTGTGAACATGCATCAACACCAACATTTAGTCACAGACGTGCTCAAGGGAGAGCTAGGCTTTGAAGGCGTAGTGATCACCGATTGGAACGGTGGGCAACGATTTGGCGCCGCGCATACAGTTATTAATGCCGGCATCGACATCGCAATGCAACCCGGCAATCACATAGAGTTCATGGCCGACTTGAAAGCTTCGGTAGTCGACAATACCGTGCCAATGAATCGAATTGATGATGCCGTGCGCAGGATTCTAAAATTGAAGTTCGACCTGGGTCTGTTTGTAGACCCTTATGCCAAGGAGGAGTTCTCAGTCTTAGTAGGCTCAGATACGCATCGTGAGGTGGCACGTCAGGCGGTTAGAGAATCACTAGTATTGTTAAAAAGCCAAAACTCAGCCTTACCACTACAGGCGGATGAAAGAGTCATTGTTGTCGGGAAACACGC
>Ga0316189_10004720_pt1 | contig 13090 bp, 9 predicted proteins | sample LowCovwburrow_MG_FD_204930 | JGI IMG/M metagenome (GOLD analysis project Ga0316189, IMG submission 204930) | Coastal sediment microbial communities from Maine, United States - Lowes Cove worm burrow | ecosystem: Environmental > Aquatic > Marine > Coastal > Sediment | place: USA: Maine... | reverse complement strand
CACCCCAAAGAAAAAGGTCACCCCAAAGAAAAAGGCCACCCCAAAGAAAAAGGTGGTCCCTAGAAAGGTTAGCTAAGAGATTGAGAGCCTCTGCTGCCGGGAGGAGGATTAGTGACGAGGTACACTCGTTAGGTGTCTGTAGCCTTGGGCGTAAACAGGGCAGCCAGTCGCTCGCCCGGATCCTCCGCCCGCATGAAGGCCTCGCCCACCAGGAAGACATTGACCCCGTGCCGGCGCATAAAATTCACGTCGGAAGGTGTGTGGATACCGCTCTCTGTCACCACAATCCGCCCCTCAGGCATTCGCTGCAGGAGATCCAGAGTGGTGTTCAGGTCTACTTCGAAGGTGTGAAGGTTGCGGTTGTTGATTCCGATCAGCCGGTTGTCGAGCCGCAGGGCTCGCTCCAGTTCCTTCTCATCGTGCACCTCCATCAGCACATCCATTCCAAGCTGGAGGGCCAGGTCGTTCAGTTCCCGTAGCTGGGTATCCGTCAGGCAGGCGAGGATGAGTAGGATGCAGTCAGCACCGATTGTCCGTGCCTCATAAACCTGGTAGGGATCGATGATGAAGTCTTTGCGGATTACCGGTAGTGACCCGGCGGCACGGGCCTGTTTGAGGTATTCATCGCTTCCCTGGAAGAAGTCAATATCGGTGAGCACCGAAAGGCAGCTGGCCCCCCCCTTTTCGTAACTTTTCGCAATCTCGGCGGGACGAAACTCCTCCCGTATGATTCCCTTACTCGGAGAGGCCCGCTTGATCTCCGCTATTACAGCCGGTTCTCGCGCCTGTAGCCTGGATTCGATGGCAGCGACAAAGCCGCGGATGGGAGGCGCTGCCTCCACTCCGCTTAGCAGTAGATCCAACGGCAATCTGCTTGAGCGCTCTGCGATCTCTTCGCGTTTTCGTTGCACGATTCTGTTCAGGATGTCGGGTGTATCGCTCATGGGGCCGGAGGTCGTTTGTTGGTCGCCGGGAAGTATTGGGTCGAATTCAAGCCGCCATTTTACCCTGTGTCGATGGTTATAACTCCACCGGCAGGTAAAAAAAGACAAACCGACCTTGTTCGATATCCACCATCAACCTTGCGCCGTGGTGAATTCCATAATCCACATAGCCAGGTACGGCACTCTCCTGGTGGCATTCGCTGGCATGTTGGGGAGACTCGAAATCCCGATCGCGGTCGTACCAGGAGAGCATCATGTGCCCATCGAAACGCAGATCAGCCTGTTCGTTGGCCAGTTTCATCGCTGCCAGATAGTCGTCCAGCGGTGGATCAGGTGAAAGTGTCACCACTTCGATACCGGAAAAATCCGGATGCCTGGGGTTTGGGCAGCTCAGCCCGCCGGGGGACGTCGGGATGACAGGGGATTTTGCTTTCATTGCAGACCGGGAATCTCCATAAGAACAGGACAACTACAAGGGATTTTGGTCGTTCACGGCACCTTTTAGCCAGTGGCTGGTGGTATCCAGTCCATCCTGCGCCAACAGGTTCTGCACCCAGTTTGGCAGCCAGTCAAATGCAGTCAGGCGTGCGCCATAGTAGACCCGGCTCCAGCCGGGCCTGGTGGGATGGGGTTGCAGATGCCAGTAGCCGTCTACACTGTCCAGATCATTTTTATGTTCCGGATCCAGCGTCCAGCGCAGATAACTCTTTGCCGGCCAGTATTCGTGCACCAGGCGGTAGTTCAGACTCACCCAGAAGCGGGCCAGTTCGTAGTCCACCCAGATCAGTTGATGGTCATCAAGCACATCCTGTTTCACCAGCCGGGAGGATTCCATTGACTCCACCCGATCGGAGTATCGCTGGAACGCCAGGATCACCGCCCACAATCGGTCGGGTTCTATCTCCAGGTCCATTACCAGCCAGGCCTCACCCCTGTTGTCGTCCTGTTGCAGCCCTTTGACCATCCCCGTCCGCTCTAAAGTACTGTTCTGCTCATCGCTCAATTCGACCGGGAGAGGTTCCGGCGGGAAGGCGTACTGGTAGGCCGGGGTAGGCCAGGGGATCAGCAGAAAAGCGCAAAGCAACAGGCGAATGACCATCAGTCCTTTGTCCAGAGCTTGGTGCTGAGATAACGTTCGCCGGTGTCCGGGAGGATTGCCAGCAGCACCTTGCCCCGAAAGGCCTCTTGTTGGCCGATCTTGATCATGCCAGCCACGGCTGCACCGGAGGAAATACCACTGAAAATCCCCTCTTTCCGGGCCAGAAAGCGGGCCGTACTGTAGGCCTCTTCAGTGGTGATCGATACCACCTGATTGTAGATGCTGGTATCCAGTATTTTCGGGATAAAACCGGGTGCGGTACCCATAATCTTGTGTTTGCGGGCGATGCCCTGGGACAGGATGGGTGAGTCGGCGGGTTCCGTGGCGATAATCGTGAGTTCTGGATTCCGTTGTCGCAGGTTTTTTCCCAGCCCTGAGATGGTGCCCCCTGTTCCTGTGGTGCAGATGATCGCATCGAGGTCCATCCCAAAATCCGCCCAAATCTCATCCGCAGTGGTTTTGTGCGCTTCGGGGTTAGCCGGATTGAAATGCTGACCGACAAAGAACCAGCCTTTCTCTTCCGCCAGTCGGCGTGCCTCGTCGATTGCACCCTTGGTGCCCTTTGCCGCCGGGGTCAGAATCAGTTTTGCGCCGAACGCCGCCATAATGGCCATACGCTCCTTGCTCATATCCTCGGCCATCACCAGCACCGCCGGGTAGCCTTTTTCCGCCGCTACCATCGCCAGTCCAATCCCGGTGTTGCCGGAGGTGGGTTCGACGATGGTAGCTCCTGGGCGCAACAGGCCCAGCCGTTCCGCCTCCTGGATCATATTCAGGGCGGGCCTGTCCTTGACCGAACCGGCCGGGTTAAAACTCTCCAGTTTAACCCAGAGTTCCCGGGCCAGCATGTCGCCCACCTTGTTCAGGCGGACGACCGGTGTGTTGCCGATGGTCTGGAGAATGCTGTCGTATTTCATCTACGCTTGCCCGGGGGGTGTTACGGCGAATCAGTCACCGAGAGTCGGCGCCTGGCCTTGGTGGCCGGTCGATCCCGGCCAAGGTGGGGGTGCGGAAAAATCTCAATCGAATCCCTGGCTGAGAATAACCAGTCGGTCAAGCCGATTGCGGGCCTCGCCGCTGGCAATGGCCTCGCTGGCTTTGCTAACCCCCTCCTTCAGACTGTCCACCAGCCCGGATGTGTAGATCGCGGCTCCCGCATTGAGGACCACGATGTCACGCGCCGGGCCGGGATTGTCCTCCAGTACCGATCGAATGATGGTCAGGCTTTCTGCGGCGTCCCTTGCCTTTATCCTGTCAATTGAGTTTCGCTGGATAGAAAACTCCTCGGGCTGGATACTGTAACGGCGCACCCGGCCCTCCTTGAGTTCGGCTACTTCGGTCTTGTCCCCGATACTGATTTCGTCCAGCCCGTCCCGCGAATGGACCACCATAACGTGTCGGCTGCCGAGTCTCTGCAATACGCTGGCGAGGGTATCGAGCAGTTCGTCGCTGAATACACCGAGCAGCTGATTGGGAACGCCGGCCGGATTGGTCAGCGGGCCGAGGACGTTGAAAATAGTTCGTACACCCATCTCCCGGCGCGGCCCGATGGCATGTTTCATGGCGCTGTGGTGGGCAGGCGCGAACATGAAACCGACACCCACGTCGCGGACACACTGCTCCACCTGCGCGGGGTTCAGGTCCAGGCGGATACCGGCGGCCTCCAGCACGTCGGCGCTGCCGGATTTACTCGATACCGACCGGTTGCCATGTTTCGCAACGTGGCAGCCCGCGGCGGCGGCTACGAACATGCTCGCGGTGGAGATGTTGAAGGTGCCAGAGGCGTCCCCGCCGGTACCGACGATATCCACCGCGTGGACGAGACCGCCAATGTTGACGCCACTGGCCAGTTCGCGCATCACAGCGGCGGCGGCGGCGATCTCGGTCACAGTTTCGCCCTTCATCCGCAGCCCGATCAGAAAACCTCCAATCTGGGCCGGTGTGGCGCCCCCGGTCATGATGGCACGCATTACATCTGTCATCTGATCGGTTGTCAGGTCGTGGTGGCCAAGCACCTGATTTATTGCTTGTGGCATATCCATAATTAGGTGTCTCTGCTAATGAAATTCTTCAATAAGTCGTGGCCATGTTCGGTCAGAATCGACTCGGGATGGAATTGTACGCCCTCAACATCCAGGCTCGTGTGGCGCACGCCCATGATCTCATCCACCGAGCCATCGGGTTTGCAGGTCCAGGCGGTGACCTCCAGGCATGCCGGCAGAGATTTCCGTTCGATCACGAGCGAGTGGTAGCGAGTCGCCAGATAGGGGTTGGTCAGGCCGCGGAAGACACTCTGATCGTTATGAAAAATAGAGGAAGTCTTGCCGTGCATCACCTGCCGCGCATGCACGATACGGCCGCCGAAGGCCTCGCCAATGGATTGATGTCCCAGGCACACGCCGAGGATTGGGATGCGCCCCGCGAAGTGGGTTATGGCCGGAACCGAAATTCCTGCCTCTTTCGGAGTGCAGGGCCCAGGGGAGATGACGATCTGACTCGGTGCCATCGCCTCGATCTGGCCGATATCGATTTCGTCATTGCGAACGACATGTACTTCCGCTCCTAGCTCACCAAAATACTGCACCAGGTTATAGGTGAAGGAGTCATAGTTATCGATCATCAGCAGCATAGGGCCATTGTCCTGTTGTCCTGCAGGGGTCTTGCGGATTCTCGAGCGTCAATGCCGGTTTGGATATCGATGGCTGGTATAGCCATCCGCGCCGATCGGATTGGGACTGGAGACCTAAAACACCTAATTCTGGCTTAATTTGGTCTCAACATAAACCCGATTCCATCAGCTATCCTACTACCAGGGTTTTTTAAGGGAGAACTTCTTGCTCAGCGACGCCGGGCATCTGTGTGCCGTTTCCAGAATACGATCCCCGCGATCAGGGTTGTCAGCAGTAAAGAGCCGATAATCAACATCAACGAAAACATGAAGACAGCGGCCAGCAACAGCAGCATGATCAGCAGGGCGATGACAACGCCAACCCAGGATTGCGGCTGCCACTGGACTTGGTAACTGCGTTGGATGCGGTTGGCTGGTGTGAGCGATGCGTTGGGACTCGTTGAGTCTCTCGAATCGCGATCAGTCGGCTGCATGCTCTGCCAGCTCCAGTTTATGGAGGATCGCAGCGGCCACCTGCAGAGGTGAAAGCCCATTGACATCCAGGGTGAATAGACAACGGCCTTCGGCCTCCTCCATCTGGTGGTCATAGGCGGCATCGTAGTAGGGGAGCAGCAGGCACACCGCGTCTTGATAACGCTGCTGGCGGATCGCCTTGCGCACTCGTGCCAGAGACTCGGGTGGAAAACGCCCCCGCAGACGCTTGGTTGCGGCAAGCAGCCGTTGCTGACCCAGGCCGGCGTAGATCGCTGCAATCGACTCCGCGCGATGAGATTCGGTCGCAACCAGCTTAATCCAGTCGGTCCGGTGGATTTGTTGCGCCAGTTCCAGGGGAATTGCCAGGCTACCCAGATAGCCCCCCGCAAACTCGACGAACAATGGCGCGGCCTGATCGAATGCCTCCCAGTGTACATGCAGTCGTTGCAGGAACTCAGTGTGTGATGGTTGTCTTTGCATTCCGACAGCCCCAAACGCTGAACCGCGATGGCGGGCGAGTCGCTCCAGGTCGAGGGTCTGGCAGCCAAGTGTGGCCAGCGCGTTCAGTACCGATGTTTTGCCGCAGCCGGTGCGCCCGCGTAAAACGCAAAGCTGAAACGCCTGCAACGCGGAGCGGGAAAAGTCGAAACGCGTGGGCCCGGTAGGGGCGGCACGCGTTTCTGTAGAGTTATTTGCGCGTCCGGTCAAGACATTCACCGAAGAGAATCCACTCCCGGATCCGAAGATACACCGCGGTCACGGTACCGAAAGACCTGTCCAGACACGACTGACTCGGAGTTCTTGGTTTCCCTAAGACTTGGTTAAAGAGCAAGAGTGCTGAGCACATATCCGAGATTCTGAAAGCATAGCTGCGAGTTTGGGATCTGGCAATAAGTTGTTGCGGCGCGCGCCATCCTGCCGGCCATGATGGGCCCTGATCAATATTGAGCATCACGGGATTGTGGATAATCAGGATTTCCTGGGTTTGATCTCCTCCAGCGTATCGAACTTCAGACCGCTGTTGCCCTCGCCCCGGCCGCTGCGTTTGGATCGCGCATACCAGACGAAGGTAGTGCCATCGTACCAGCGGGTACGGCGGTAGCCGGCATCGACGCGTATGCCGGCGCGTGGCACCTCTTCCTCGTGGATGAAATAGGGGGTGTCCTGCTGGTCATCTGGGAGCAGTCCAGGCCGGAGGATGCGCGTCAGCGGGCGCACAGGGCGCACGGTTCCCTGCAGGAAGCGCGGCATCGAGGCGCGTTGCAGGCGGATTTCCCGATTCTCCCCGGGTTTGTGGACCGGCAGGAACGGAATCCAGTTTTCCGGCACGCTGTTGGCTAACTGATAGCGCAGTTCGGCGCCCTCCAGCAGATCATCGGCAACAATCGGTGGCTCCGCGCGCTGCAGCGCCGCTGCAAAGCGACGGGCGTTGTCATGGCCGTCGTGGCTGCGTCCTAATCCATCGGGGACACGGACCTCGATAGCCCATACAGTGTTCGCCATTTCATCCCGCAGCAGGCGGATTGACTCCTGGGGCTCGGCATCGGCAATCATTGGTCCTGCGGGTGGGATCAAGAGGTGGGCGCCAAGTGAACCGGCAGCGGCATTGGACTGGGCGCCGAGACTGAACATCTCCCAACGGGTCCAGTCGCTGGCAGCATTTCGGGTCGCAGACTCTACCAGCGTGCGCTGACCGAAGACATCCTCCACCACTATGCCCTCGATCTCCGCCAGGGTGCCGACCTGCTGCGGGCAGGGGATTACGAACCAGTTGTTGCCGTAAACCAGGGCGAACTCGGTCACCAGGATGCGGGCCAGGTCGGTGGAGTCGGCGCGCAGGTTACCAAGGTCAACCGCGCCGTCTTCGAACTCCCAGTAACGCGCTTGCGGCTGGCCGGGAAATTCCGCGGGTGTGGGGATGACCGTCAGTACCCGCTCACTGATCTGGTCCGGGTCCGAGGGTGACTCGCTATCTATGACCTCCTGGCCAAGATCGAAACTGTGCCAGTCGATCTGACCACCGTGGTACTCCTCGGCGCTGAGCTCCAGGCGTCCGCCGCCCGGGCGCGGTACGCGTGTCGCCGCGCGGTATTCGAGCTGCGCGTCCTGCCAGCTGCGGGAGTCAGCGGCCGAGGGAAGGCTCCAGTTGGCCTCTCGGAAATCCTTCAGCGCAAGCAGTGCCTCGATCAGCAGCGCACGATGGGCGTTGTCAATACCGTTTCGAAGGCTCGCCGGCAGGTTCGACCAGACAATAGAGCCGGTTGGCAGGGCATCCAGCAGCGCCAGGCCGTCAACCAGTCTGCCATCCGCGGCGCTGAGGTGCTGACGTTGTCGCGGGTTGGCGTCAAGCCGTGCGTGGGCCACCACGTCAGACGGGGTGGCTCCACTTGCCTCCGGTGCACGAATTGGGAAACGCTGGAGAAAGAGGTCGCGCCATGCCTCCGGATCATAGGCCGGTGTCCCACCCCCGTCGTTAAACGCACGGCCAAAGTGATTAAGTATGCGCAGCCACTGGCGGCCCAGCTGTAGGCGGCAACTCAAGTCATCCGGTCCTGGCTCGTGTTCGATGCGTGTCTCCAGCGGCAGGCTATCCTGGTAGGGTGTGAATGGACCCTGGGCACCACGCAGCCCATCGATTTTGGCACTGCGCACAGCCAGCCGGGCAAAGATCGCCGAGCCGGTATCCTCGCCATGAAACTCGCCGAACTGCCACTGCCGAGCCAGCATCCAGAGGCCGTCATAGACCTCGGCACGCAGCACCCGTGAGAAATCGGGCTGACGTGCGCGCGGCTCGAGCCGATTCCAGACACGCAGTGGTTCACAGCCGGGGGTGTAGTATCCCATCTTCGCCTCCGTTCAGTTGTTGGCGCCGAAGTCGAGAATGGCACGCGATCCCGACAGATCAGTGGAAGAGTCATCAATTAGATTCGGCACAAGTTCACCCTGCACTGCCGGCAGCAGCTGCGCATAGAGTGTGCCATTGAGGTGTTCCGGTTCAACGGCGCGATTGCGTGCGATCTCGAATGTATCGTGCAGCGTATGAACCAGATCGTCCCAGCGCCAGGTACCACCCGGACGCGGCGAGACCGCCAGCAGCAGGGCCTGGGGCGGCGTGGCATCGGGCTGATCGTAGAAAAACGAGACACCGGTGGTCTCCTCTCGGCTTGGAATGGTCTCGGTCCAATGATCGATCAGCAGCGCACGCATGGTCCCCGCGAAGATCTTGTGGACGTCGGGATCGATCACCACCAGCGACAACTTGTCGCTCTCCGGGGTGTGGTCAGGAGGAAATGCGATACCGAGCCAGTAGTCGTCAGCCACCTCTGGCAGCTGTGCGGGTTTTACCTCGGGTATCGAGGCACCGAACGCCTCGCCCAGGCCCCAGACCTGCTGCAGATGCGCGAGATTTTCCCGCACGCTGGCCGCACCCGCAAGGAAACCGTCCATGGCGAAGGGTCCGCCGTGGCGCAGCAGGGTATCGCCCGAGAGCTGGGTGAACAGCTGCGCGGGATCGCGGGGGGTAAATGCAGGCACCATGACAAACCCCTTGCCAAATTGCGCCTTGGTTGCCTCGAGGCGGGCATTGATGCCGCTGCCGCCCCCGATGGCGCCAGTGGCGCGCTGCAGGCGCTGGGCACACTGGATAAAGGCGTTCATGATCGAACTGGCAAGGGTCTCCGCGACTGCCTCACGGCCGCTGAAGTCGAGCGGCGGCAGGGCAAGGCGAATCCCGAACTCACCCGCGCGCAGCAGCAGTCGAGCCAGTTCGCTGCGCCGCGCGAGCAGGTTGTCGCCATCCGGCAAACGGTCGCGGTGCGCCTCCGTCCAGGTGCGCGGATCGATCGCTTCGGGCGATTCGCTCGGGGCGGTGTCGCCGTTGAGCACGCGCATCAGTTCAACGGTCAGGGTCTGCAATCTTTGCTGTGATTCGCCGATACGGGCGTCGAGTTCGTCCAGGTCCCAACCGGGCTGGTCGGCGTTGCCGGCATCGACGCTGCCCTCCTCTAGCGCCAGATCGTCGGCGTGGACCGGCCGCGACCTGCCCAGCAGGGCGGCGGCCTCGCCGAGCAGGGCGGCGATTTCGTAGATGGTCTTGGCCGAGCTTGGCCAGTGCGGGTCGCGGGCAGCGAAGTGGATGCGCGGCGCGGCGAAGCCGTTATCGATCGCGCTAGCCAGATCGGCATCGGCCGGCAGCAGCGGTTCGATCAGGCGCGCAGACAGTTCCGCTTCGGCCTCCTCCAGCCCGCCGCCCAGCAGTGCCAGCCAGTCGATCGGTTGCAGCCCCAGCATGTTGGCGCTGACGACTTGTGCCGTGCTGCCCAGTTCGCCGCACAAGCAGAAGATTCGGTCGGGTTGCCCCAGCAGTTCGCCGAGCCAGCGGTTGAGGCCAGGTTCCGCATTTGCCCGGGGTGTCATCGGCAGATCGCTCCATGCGGGCGGCAGGGCGGCACGGCGGTTTGCATCGAGCGTTGCGGCGTCGGGTACACGGTCGGCGGCAATGGTGCGGCCGTCGATGACCGCCAGCGGCATCAGCACGTGGTGGGTGAGGGTAGTGCCGCTGCGGGGGGTATCGACCACCTGGGGATGCGGTATGGCGCGTCCCTCCGAGAGGGCCGAGAGCACTGCCGCGGCGCGCGGGAAGTTGCCTTGAACAATCTGGAATACCCCTTCGGCCAGGGCGATATCGGACAGCGCATCCAGGGCGTCGGCCAGGCCGTCGATTGCACTCAACAAACCGTCGCGGCGAGGGGTATCGATCGGCGGCAGCCCCCAGGGCTGGCCGCTGTAACTGCCGTCATCGCGGAGGATCTCGAACAGGGTACGATCGGTACGTCGATCGAGATCGATATTCTGCTCGACCCAGTCGTTGACCGTATCGAGCAGGGCGAGGCCGTCACAGACCAGTCGGCGTGCCTGGCTGGTGGATACACTCGCCGGGTCGACCGATGAGGCGCCCGGAAAGGCGCGGCGGAAGTCGTAGATCAGGTCGTCGAAAGTAACGCCGTAGTGCTGGTAGGCTTGGTGCAGTTCCCGTTCAAAACGGTAACCGAGCAGGGTGCCGAGATCCTGACCCGACTGCACTCCATCGAGCAGGCCGAGGGCGAGACGCACACGGCGCGAGCTGAGGTTGACCGCCATACGGTTGTCGATATCTGTCTCGTCGGCCTCGGTCAGGTAGCCACTGCGCAACACAGCGGCGGTTACCGCCTGATTGACTGACGGGCAGTGGATGAAGCCCTGGTTATCGGCATCGGTGTAAATGGGCGCTTCGCCGTCGATATGCAGTGCCGGCGGCAGTTCCTCTGCCGGATCTCGCTCGCCACCGGGGCGTAGATTTTCGACCCAGCCGTAAGCGCCAAGATAGAGCCCAGATGTGGCTGCAGGATCCGCCCGGTTCTCCGCCAGGCGTCGATTGGCAAGCCCGAGTTGCCAGGCATCTAGGCGATGGCTGCAGAGGTCAATATGTTCCCGAAGCAGCAGTTCAAGTCGTGCCTTGGGTATCGTTTTGAGTCTCGCGACATTGGCCGCGTGCTCCTGCAAAGCGATTACCTCCGTGTTGTGGTTGTGACCTGAATCCTGGGGGAAACCGCTGTAGACCGGATTGTCACCACGCTTTGCCAGGTAATCAGCCATGGTGTGGCTGGATAATCCGCGGGTTAAATACGTGTAGAGCTCGTCAGGCCCTTCTGGAAATTCTGTGTCATAACGGGCATTCAGCCGAATCAGGTCTTCTAATAGGTAGGTCCATTTGGTCTTGTAGTAAACGCCATGCAGGCTGTTAACCATGAATGTGTCTGATTCACCGGCGCGGACCCTGGTGTCGGTGTCGAGCATCTGCTCAAATTCCAGGATGTTGAGTGCCGCGAAGCGGATACGAATCATCATCGCTTGACGCAGCAACAGAAACAGCAGTGGCCTGTCGTGCTCGTTCTGATTGCGGCCATCCGTGAGCAGGCTCGGTACGGGTTTGTTCAGCAGTGTCTCTATGTAGCTGGCATGGCCATTGCCGATCAACGGGCCTCGCAGGGAGCGTGTCTTGTACATGTATCTGACGTCGTAGAGGTGCCCGCCGAAGACCGCGTCATACAGCTCCTTGAACGGCTCATTGACGGCGCCGCTGTCGCTGAATAGCGGCACACTATCAAGATACAGCGCTCGCTGGTGAAAACTCAGGAAACGTTTCAGCAGCGCGTGCGGACCCGAGTCAGTATGGTCAAGCGGTACATTGCTGCCTGACACATAGGCCCGGTGACGGCCGCCGAAGTTCAGTGCAAAACGGTAAACGTTTGAGACACTGGTTGCGTGAAGCCCCAGTATCTCCATGAAGTGCTGTTGCGCGTCGTCGACGTTTTCGCTGTGAACCTGTGCAACCTTGGTTCGGCGGATCTCGCTCCAGTCCTGCGCCACGGCGCACATAAGCTCATGCAGCAGGATATCGAAGCGAAGCGCGTGATCGGCTTCGGAGAGTTCAGGGATGCCGCCAGGGGGCAACGCAGGCAGTTCACTGCCACGTGCCGACTCAAACCGGTTGAAGGCGGTGGTGACCACCATGCCGTAGGGCTGTGAGCCAACCCGCAGCGCCGGCAGTTTGCCACGGGCACTGACATGCTCGATGAAATAACTTTCGAGCCGCTTCAAGGTGGGAATAGATACCAGGCCACCCAGAAGGTCCTCGATGTAGGCACCCATCGTCGCTGGCCAGAGGGCATGGTTGATGATCGATGCCTCGCTCATGTCCTTGCTGTCGGCATGAGCGACATGGCAGACGACTGAGGGTGAAATACCCAGCGCCTCGGCGAACAGCAGGCCATCACGTTTGGCGTTCGGGTCGCTCTCCTCTGGATCGAACAGTGGTTCACCGCGCTCGATCTCGTAGCTGGCCTCGGGATCGTCGTCGCTGCGCCATGCGGCGGGCTGCTCATCGGTGTTGTTGGTGGGGGTGCCCAATGGCAGGAATCCAAGCCCCTCCTCGCTGTAGTGGTGGTTGTCCAGCAGCTGTTCTATCAATGCACGGGTGGCATCGGCGGAAAGGCCCTTTACGCCGAGTACGAAAAGCTCGTCAAATCCGCTCGTGGCGTCTTCGTCACTGATGCGGATGGTTATCCCCATTCCCCGCCTGACCGCCTCTTCGAAGTCGGTCATCCAGCGGATCGAGTCGCCGACCTCCAGCCGGCCCTCCTCGTCGAGCCGGAACAGGCTGGCGTCATCGTGGTCGGGGTCCGGATCGAGGCCGACCTTGATGTCCTCGATGCTGTCGCCCGCGACTGCATGCACCACCTCGCCACCGCGTACCGCGAGGGCGACGAAACGGTCGGGCAGTACCTTGCTGTGAGGGGCGACACACCAGGCCGCGGCGCGGCGGTCGATGTCGGGGAAGCGCAGTGACTGGCGAACGGCATCCTGCAGTTCTATCACCGGCAGCGCGTTGATCCCGGTCTGTAGATCGCGCAGGCTGAGCGCGAGCTTCTCCAGGGCCGTCCCGATTGCCGGCAGATCCGGCAGGAAATGGCTGCGTCTATCGAAACGATCGGTGATATCACCCATCCCGGCCAGGATCAGCCGCAAATGACGATCGATCTGGGTGCGCTGCCGAGCGGTCAACTGATGGCTAAGGCGCAAGATCCCCAACGCGGCATCCGTGGCGGCCTGGATCCGTTCGATCCGCTGCAGGGGGCTGCGCAGCAGTGTGCTGCGCTTTGAGCCGACCTCGTTGATCCGGCGCTGCAGGGTGCGCACTGTATCGAGCAGCCGCTGGCCGGCGGCGAACGGCCGGGTGACGGTCGGCTCCAGCACCTTCGCAATCCAGGCCGCCCGGTGCGATCCATGCAGCCGAACCAACGCGCGCCAGGCACCGCGTTTGAGCTCATCGTCAGCTTCGGCGGCATGGGTCTCGATCCAGAAGTCGCGGCCGTCGCGCTCCTCGTCCTCGGTCAGTTCTTCCTC
>Ga0316189_10004718_pt1 | contig 13097 bp, 14 predicted proteins | sample LowCovwburrow_MG_FD_204930 | JGI IMG/M metagenome (GOLD analysis project Ga0316189, IMG submission 204930) | Coastal sediment microbial communities from Maine, United States - Lowes Cove worm burrow | ecosystem: Environmental > Aquatic > Marine > Coastal > Sediment | place: USA: Maine... | reverse complement strand
AATAAACACATGACTACCGAAAACCATAAGCCTAAGTTAAATCCAAAAAGTGATCCTGCGACGATTAATCCCATGGCGATAAAGAAACCAATGGTTAAACCCGATTTCATAAAAGAAAAATCTTTTTTGGTTACAAATACTACGGCTGATAAACCCGTAAACAAGGCTAATGTTACAATAGCAGCTTGGTTTAATAGTTCCGGACCAGAATCCATATAGAATGCAGCTATATAAATTAAGGGTACAAAAATGAACGCTTCTGCCAAAATATAAAGTCCGAAAGCCAAATATTGTTTGTTTTTATCTTTAGTTTTTAATGCCATCCCTTCTGCATAATTCGTGATAAACATAAAACCACCAAGCATGATAAGCCATCGCCAACCTTGAGTCATTGACATCGCGAAATTCACGATAGTGTCACTTTGTAGTAGCAGCCATTCAAATGCGATAAATATCAAAACACCTCCTGCAACATGAGCATAGGTTTTTTTATAAAAGGCAATGCGATCTGCATCAGCAACTTGGCTGATTAGTATTTTTCCTCCCTCAAAATTATCAAAAGGAGTATGATTAGAATTTTCCATAAGTACTGTTTAGTTTAGTGATACCAAAATAATAAAACAAAACCGAAAAACGTATTAATTTACGTACTTCGGTTTTGTTTTGATCTTAAATATAAATTTAATCGCGTCCTCCAAAGACTTGAAGTGCCCAATATAAAAGTGATGCTAGTGCTCCAATTGCAGCAACTAAATAGGTTCTGGCTGCCCATTTTAATGCGTCTTCTGAACCTTTATATTCTTCAGGAGTTAGCATGTTTTTATTTTTCAACCAAGCTAATGCTCTATTACTGGCATCGTATTCTACTGGCAAGGTGATAAAACTGAACAACGTAGCAAATCCCATAAATACTAATCCTGCCACAGCAACCCAATAGCCTAAACCAACACCAGCAGCAGCACCAAGAATTAAACCTCCAATGACTAACCATTGGGACATTCCTGAAGTAACACTCACGATTGGTACTAGCGCAGAACGCATTCCTAAAGCACTATAAGCTTGCGCATGCTGAACCGCATGACCTACTTCATGAGCAGCAACAGCAGCTGAAGCTGCATTACGCTGATTATAAACAGCCTCACTTAAGTTTACCGTTTTATTTTTCGGATTGTAATGATCAGTTAATTGACCAGCAACAGAAATTACTTCTACATCTGAAATACCATTATCAGCAAGCATTTTTTCAGCGATTTCTCTTCCGCTCATGCCATTGCGCAATTGCACTTTAGAGTAATGTGCAAATTTCCGTTTTAATTTACTACTTACTAACCAACTCACCAAAGCTATGGCGCCAATTAACACATAGTAACCCATCATTCCATTCATAATTTTTAAGATTAAATTGTTATTCTGTTAATATCAAAAAGTGAGCCAATATATAGACAGGAAATTTTGTCAGTTCTTTCCCTATTGCGTTTTAAAATTGATATCTAATTCATTCCTTTATATGGATAACTTCAACTACTACAGCATTTTCAAAAATGATAATTAAATTATCTTCTTTAGGTTTAGAAAAACTTGGTGATTTACCTAAGCGATAAACGATGTTATCATTCCCGTTGTGGTTAGTCATGTATGGTATTCCTAGTAATTCAATTACCTCATCTTTAGATTTTCCGATAAGGAGTTCACTATCGATTATGTCATCTGTCATTGTATAGCGCTTGGTTATATTATTGCGCCAAGTATTTTCATCAAATCGTTCTTCAAACGTCCAAATAAGAAAAGAGGCTAATAATGCAGCCGCAAAAAACACAAAAAGAACTTTATCATATTTTTTGAGTGTAAACCGCATCAATCCTTGAGGGCTATGGTATTCACTTTAAAACGATCATTTAAAATTTCTCCTGAAACTTCTGCAGTTCTAATCACTTCACAAAACCCAGTATTTTCATCATGAGCATCACCAAAATCATCAATATTGGCACCATCAACGAAATAGGCTTTGTCATCAAATCTAACAGCCAAATCACAGCCGTCTTGAGATGTCAAACCAAATTGACATTGACCGCAAGATAATTCGGTGATTTGCTTTTCAGATGTAGAGTCAGCACAAGCGAAACTCAAGAGAAGTACTGCAATAAGACTTAATTTTTTCATGATTTTATGTATTTACTATCCTACAATATTGACAATTTTCCCAGGAACAACAATCACTTTCTTAGGTTCGCGACCTTGCAATTGCGCTTGTGTTTTTTCATGAGCCATCACTGTTTTTTCAATCTCATCCTTGCTCATGTCCAAAGGCAACTCTAAAGTAAATCGTGTTTTTCCATTAAATGATATGGGATAATTTTTACTGCTCTCAATCAAATGACTTCCATCAAACTCTGGAAAAGCGGCAGTTGAAATCGACTCAGGGTTTCCAAGTCTGCTCCATAACTCTTCAGCAATATGCGGAGCGTAAGGTGATAACAGAATTAAAAAGGGCTCAAGAATTGCTTTACTTGTACACTTTTGAGCTGTAAACTCATTGGATGCTATCATAAATGTGGATACGGATGTATTGAACGAAAAGTTCTCAATATCTTCTTCTACTTTTTTGATGGTTTTATGGAGTGTTTTTAAGTTGTCTTTGGTGGGTTCAGCATCGTTGATATGTAACCCATTCTCACCAACGTATAATTTCCATAATTTTTTAAGGAAACCGTGAACGCCTGTAATACCAGCAGTATTCCAAGGTTTCGCTTGTTCTAAAGGTCCTAAAAACATTTCGTAAAGACGAAGGCTATCAGCTCCATATTGTTCGCAAATCGCATCAGGATTCACGACGTTGTATTTGGATTTCGACATTTTTTCGACTTCGCGACCAACTTTATAAACACCATCTTCTAAGATAAATTCAGCATCAGAATAATCTTCTCCAAACTCACTGTCATTTTTTAATCCAATAATATCTAATTCGTCTGATGCATTGATATAGCTCACTTTAACATGAATAGGATAAACATTTTTACCATCAATTAATCCTTTTGATAAATACTTATTTGTTCCATCTTCTCTGTAAATAAAAGCACTCGTCCCCAAAATCATCCCTTGGTTAATCAGTTTTTTAAAAGGCTCTTCCACATTAACAAAACCGCGATCTTTCATAAACTTCACCCAAAAGCGTGAGTAGAGTAAATGTCCTGTCGCATGTTCGCTTCCTCCAATATATAAATCGACATTTTCCCAATAATTAAGAGCATCTTCACTTGCAAACGTTTCGTCACGCATCACATCTTCCATATATCTAAAGAAATACCATGAGCTTCCTGCCCAACCTGGCATAGTGTTTAGTTCTAGTGGGTAAATTCCGTTGTGAGATTCTTCGCTATGCTCTGAATGACAAAGGTCATTTGAAACCACTTTATTATTATTGGTATCCCAAGACCAAACATCAGCGCGACCTAAAGGTGGTTCGCCAGTTTCGGTTGGTAAATATTTTTCAACTTCTGGCAATACAATTGGTAAATGTTGCTTGTCAATCATTTGTGGCATTCCCTTGACATAATACACAGGAAATGGTTCTCCCCAATATCGCTGTCTAGAGAATACAGCATCACGCAATCTATAGTTGGTTTTGCCTTCGCCTTGACCTAATTGTTCTAATTCGTATATCGCTCGCTTGCTTGCTTTTTTGTAGTTCATTCCATTGAGGAAATCACTATTGGCTATTTTCACATTATCTTTTGAACCATAAGCTTCTTCAGAAATATCGACACCTTCAAAGATATTTGGAATCAGAATCCCAAAATGGTTCGCAAAATCATAATCACGTTGATCACCACACGGTACAGACATAACGGCTCCTGTTCCGTAACCAGCTAACACGTAATCACCAATCCAAATTGGAAGTGATTCTTTGGTAAATGGATGCTCAGCATAAGCACCTGTAAATGCTCCAGAAATGGTTTTTACATCAGCCATTCGATCACGTTCACTTCGCTTTGCTGTGGCTTGAATGTAAGCTTCAACTTCTGCTTTTTGATCTTCAGTTGTAATTTTTGATACCAAATCGTGTTCTGGCGCAAGGGTCATAAACGATACGCCAAAAATCGTATCTGGTCTTGTGGTAAACACGTCAATGACCTCATCGTGATTTTTCACATTAAAAGTCACACTAGCTCCAACCGATTTTCCAATCCAATTACGTTGACTTTCCTTAAGCGAATCTGTCCAGTCAATCGTCTCTAATCCTTGAAGTAAACGTTCTGCATAGGCAGAGATTCGCATACTCCATTGTGTCATTTTCTTTCTAATCACAGGATGTCCTCCACGTTCAGACACACCATTGACAATTTCATCATTTGCTAAAACAGTTCCTAGTGCAGGACACCAGTTCACTTCGGTTTCGGCTAAATATGTTAATCTATATTTTAATACGATTTCCTGCTGCTGTTCAGAAGACATGGCATTCCAATCTTCAGAAGAAAATACAGCGATATCATCATCACAAACGGCATTAATATTTGCATTTCCTTCCGCAGAAAATTTTGAAATCAATGTATCTGTAGATTCGGCTTTGTTGCTATCCTTATTATACCAAGATTCAAACAATTGAATAAAAATCCATTGTGTCCATTTATAATATTCGGGATTACTGGTGCGGACTTCACGACTCCAATCAAACGAAAAACCAATTTGGTCTAATTGTCTACGATAGGTTTTTATATTGGTTTCTGTTGTAATTGCTGGATGCTGACCGGTTTGAATTGCATACTGTTCGGCAGGTAAACCAAAACTATCATAACCTTGAGGATGCAACACATTAAAGCCTTTATGGCGTTTGTATCGTGAGTAAATATCACTCGCAATATAGCCTAAGGGATGCCCAACATGCAGTCCTGCTCCACTTGGATAAGGGAACATATCTAACACATAATATTTAGGCTTATCGCTGCTATTTTCAGCTTTAAAGGTTTGGTGGTCTGCCCAATATTTTTGCCAATTGGCTTCTATCTCGTTAAAATGATATTGCATTCTTATGATTTTTTCTTTTTTAATCTTTCTGCTGCACCCAAAGAGGCATCAATTTGAAATTTTAAAGGATAATTATAAATTGAAAACTATAGCCACCTATTACTTAATATGAGTGCATAGTCACTTATTTTAAAGGCACAAATTTAAAGGTATTACAACACAATTAAAAGTTTAAGCGTTGTTATCCTTAAACAAACAAATTGTTTTTTATTTTTACAGGATAAATCCAATACTTTTATGGCATCATCTTTTGATCAATATCAAAAACGAAAATTAATTTCTTCTTACTTTTCAGTAGTCATCAGCATCGCTTTGGTACTGTTTTTACTAGGATCATTGGGTTTATTGGTTTTGAATGCTAAAAAAGTAGCCGATCATTTTAGAGAACAAGTTGTCGTGACCATTTATTTAAATGATTCTGCAAAGGAAGTTGAAGTGAGTCAACTTAAAAAAAGTCTTGCTATGGCAGACTATACCAAAGCAGCGACCTATGTTTCTAAAGAGGAGGCAGCACAGATAGTAAAGTCTGATATTGGTGAGGATTTTATGGAGTTTTTGGGTACAAATCCATTACAAAACTCTATTGATGTATACCTCAAAGCCGATTATGTTACCAACGAAACTTTAGATGGCATTACCACCGAATTAGCAAACAAAGCTTTTGTTGAAGACATTAAATACGACAATGATCTTGTTGAAATCATGAATAATAACGTAAAGAAAATTACACTTTGGGTGTTAATTTTAAGTGCTTTATTTACGCTTATTGCTGTATTACTTATTAATAGTTCTATTAGACTAGCCGTATATTCCAAACGATTTATCATTAAAACGATGCAAATGGTTGGGGCTACAAAACGATTTATAAGAAAGCCTTTTGTTCTAAAAAGTATTCAATTAGGTGTCATTGGAGCCATCGTTGCCTTGATAGGAATGGGAGTGGTCTTATATTACCTCAACCTCACATTCCCTGAGCTAGGACTCTTAAAAAATCCCATACTTATTGGTGCTTTGTTTGTTGGTGTTTTTCTCCTCGGAATTCTCATCACATGGATTAGTACATTCATTGCAACACAACGTTTCTTGAACTTAAAGACAGACCAATTGTATTATTAAATATCATCTTATCTGAAAATTAAAACAATGAGGCTAGTGATTTGTCAAAAAGTTATATCCTCAAAAAAACGTGGTAAATGATTTTCAACTCGATAGATTTTGCTGCATTTCTACCCATCGTTTTTGCACTTTATTGGGCTTTATCAAAAAAAAGTCTAAAACTTCAAAATGCTTTAATTGTTAGCGCTAGTTATTTTTTTTATGCCTGGTGGGATTGGAGATTTTTATCATTAATACTTATAAGTACAACTATTGATTATACGATAGGGATTCTTTTGATAAAGCAAAAAAACAAGGCGAAAAGGAAACGTTTACTTTGGTTAAGTATTATAATCAATATTGGGCTTCTAAGTTTTTTCAAATACTACAACTTTTTTATTGAGAATTTCTCAGCAGCTTTTTCTTTTTTTGGAACAGAAATAAAAGGTGATTTTCTGTACATAATTCTACCAATTGGAATTAGTTTTTACACCTTCCAAACATTAAGTTATACTATTGATATCTATAGAAACAAGTTAAAACCTACTAATGACTTTATAGCATTTTCAGCGTTTGTAAGTTTCTTTCCGCAGTTAGTTGCAGGACCAATTGAAAGAGCAACAAATTTATTACCACAATTTTATCAAAAACGAGAATTTAATTATACTAAAATCATTGATGGCTTAAGGCAAATATTATGGGGACTCTTCAAAAAAATTGTGATTGCAGATAATTGCGCTAAATATGCGAATTTAATTTTCGACAATTCTGGTGATTACTCAGGCAGTACTTTAGTTTTAGGTGCCTTCTTTTTTACATTTCAAATTTATGCTGACTTTTCTGGTTATTCTGATATTGCCATTGGAACTTCTCGTTTATTTGGGTTTAATTTAAAACAGAACTTTGCTTTTCCATATTTTTCAAGAGATGTCGCAGAGTTTTGGAGACGTTGGCACATCTCACTAACAACTTGGTTTAGAGATTATATTTATATTCCATTAGGTGGCAGTCGTGTTGGCACATATAAAAACATCAGAAACATATTCATTATATTCATAGTGAGTGGGTTTTGGCATGGTGCAAACTGGACTTTTATAGTTTGGGGAGGACTAAATGCAATTTATTTCATCCCTTTATTAATCTTCAAAAAAAATCGAAAGCATATAGATATTGTAGCTAAAAACAAGAATTGCCCTTCCTTAAAAGAGTTTCTATTAATGGTTTCTACTTTTAGTTTAACGATGTTCACATGGATTCTCTTTCGAGCAGAGAATATACTACATGCAAAAAACTATTTCTCAGGAATATTTACTCCCTCTTTGTTCACTATTCCTGATTTTGAAGACCTCAAGAGAGCGTCAATAATTCTCTTATTAGTTGTTATTTTTATAGGTATAGAATGGAAAGGAAGGGCTCAATTATATGCTCTTGAAAAGTTTGGATTAAACTGGAGAAAACCAATACGTTATGGTATGTATTATGTCATGATTTTATTGATTATTTTGTTTAATATTGGTGAACAAGAATTTATCTATTTTCAATTTTAAACGATGAAAAAACTTCTTAGTAAATGCTTAGGTTTTTTAGTCCCGCTATGTCTAATAGTGCTCATACCTACTCTTTTATATATTGATAAAGATGTTCATTCAGATTTTGGAGACAAAGACAATTATTCTTGGAAATACAACGTTCAATCTTTAGGTGATATATCTACAAAAAAACTACTTACATCACCTGTAAAATACAACTCATTTATATTGGGCAGCAGCAGAACCGCTGGCGTTTATGCCTGTTATCTTGAAAAGAAAATAACGGATTCAAAGTTTTTACATTATACAAGCTGGAGCGATCCTATCGAAGGTATTTATAAAAAATTAAAATTAGTGGATTCGCTAGGGTATCCTATAGACAATGTAATTATGTATTTAGATACTGATTATACATTTAAATTTAAAGGAAAATGCAGACCTAATGATCATTATTTAGTAACAGGTGATACAAGGGCTAAATATCTTTTTAAACATTATCAAAGTTTTTTTTCACGAATGGATCTTAACAAAGTGAAAATTCTTCTTGGAGCTGAAATTGAAGGAGAGGCATTTCCTAATTGGGAATCAGATGTATTTACTAATGATTATAATCATAAATGTAGTGATTCTATAATTGCTACATACGGTAACATTAAAAATCCCAAAACCTTTAAAGCTGGAATAGATTCATTAAAAACAAGTGGATTCTTTTATGAAAGGCCTAAAAAACAAACATATCAATCTAGTCAAATATCAAATTTCGAACACGACGTATTATTAAATATTAAAGCCCTTTTTAAAAAGCATAAAACCAACTATTATATTGTTATTACACCGCTATATAGTCAGCTTAAATTTAGTGACAAAGACATGAAAATCATAGAAGATTGTTTCAAGGGAAACGTTTATGACTTTTCTGGCAAGACAGAAATAACTGATAATATTTACAATTACCCTGATAAAGAGCATTTTACAACTTCTGTTTCCAAGCATATTTTAGATTCGATTATTAAAATTAGTCCAAAATAAAAGTTTTAAATCATAATTATTAGAGCAAATCAATTCATTAGCCATGAAAAAACGAACTCCTTTTTTTACTCTAATCCTTTCTCTTGTTTTTGCAGTTATTCTATCATTTTCGTCGTGTATCATTAATAATACAAAACCTGAGGACTGCTCTATTGTCACTGCTACAATCACTGAAATTACCGAAGGGTCATCATACGATATCGTTTTTCATGATGACGGCACAGATTTCTATTACATTAATCGCGGAATAGAACTCGGACTAAATTTAGATTCTCTTAACGCAAAAGTTTTAAATAAATCCGTTACTTTGCATGTACCAAAATTAGTTTATGGTAACTCAAGACATATTACACAAATGGCAATAGGCGATGAGATTATTTATACTGAGTTTCCTTCTGGAGCAACAGAAGATTAATAAAATATTATGGGAGAACAGAAACGCAAAGCGACCACAAAAAACGATTTTATCTTTGGAAAAAAGAACTACAAATTCATGCTTATAGGTTTAGGCTTTATTTTACTTGGTTTTATTTTGATGTCTGGTGGAGGAAGCGATGACCCTAATGTATTTGATCCTTCAATTTTTAGCTGGAGACGTATTCGTTTAGCACCAACTTTGGTGTTGATTGGTTTTGGCGTTCAAGTGTATGCCATTTTATTGAATCCGAATAAGGGTTCTAATTCTAAAACTTCAGAAAAATAATAGTCACTTTTCAATTTTCTTATTTGGATTTTGGATTTTGTTAGTTAATATTTGCCGACTATGGATATTATCGATTCAATTGTATTAGGAGTTATTCAAGGACTCACAGAGTTTTTGCCAGTGTCATCTAGTGGTCATTTGGAGTTAGGAAAAGCCATTCTTGGTGACAACTCAGTGCCAAAAGATAGCTTGTTATTTACAGTAGTCTTGCATTTCGCAACGGCTTTAAGTACTATCGTTATTTTTAGAAAAGATATTTTAGAACTCATTAAAGGCGTTCTAAAATTTGAATGGAATGACGATTTACAATTCGTTTCTAAAATCGCCTTGTCCATGATTCCTGCCGTTATTGTCGGATTGTTTTTTGAAGAGCAACTCGAACAATTATTTGGAGGGAATATCCTTCTCGTAGGCTGTATGCTGCTGGTTACTGCTGTGCTTCTGTTTTTAGCAGACAGAGCCAAAGACACTAATAAAAAAGTGAGCTTTAAAAATGCGTTTATAATTGGAATTTCGCAAGCTATTGCTGTGCTTCCAGGGATTTCAAGGTCTGGAGCAACAATTTCAACCTCAGTATTACTCGGAAATGATAAAACCAAAGCCGCTCGATTTTCATTTTTAATGGTCGTACCTCTTATCTTCGGAAAAATCGCCAAAGACGTCCTGAGTGGTGATATCACTTATGAAAGTTCAAATATGATAAGCCTAGGTGCTGGGTTTGCGGCTGCCTTTATTGCTGGTTTATTTGCCTGCACTTGGATGATCGCACTCGTTAAGAAAAGTAAACTCTCGTACTTTGCAATTTACTGCGTCGTGGTTGGTATTACAGCCATTATATTTGCATTATTAAATAGATAACTATGACTGCTGAAGAATTTCAATCTGGTCAGGTTTTACTCATTGATAAACCATTGACATGGACCTCATTTCAAGCGGTTAATAAGTTACGCTGGGAAATAAGGCAAGCCTTTAATATCAAAAAAATAAAAGTCGGTCATGCTGGAACACTTGATCCTTTAGCAACAGGTTTACTCATTATTTGTACTGGTAAAATGACCAAGCAAATCGATACCTTTCAAGGTCAGGAGAAAGAATACACAGGCACTTTTGTTTTAGGCAGTACCACACCTTCTTACGATTTAGAAACTGAGATAGACCAAGCCTTTCCTACTGAACACATTACTGAAACATTAATTCATGAGACCACAGCACAATTTATTGGCGATATAGAACAGTTTCCTCCAATATTTTCAGCATTAAAAAAAGACGGAAAACGTTTGTATGAATATGCTCGTGCTGGAGAAACCGTAGAGATAAAATCACGAACGGTTACAATTTCAGAATTTGAAATCATAAAAATTGAAGGTCAACATATTCACTTTAGAGTCGTGTGCAGCAAAGGGACTTACATCAGATCATTGGCTCATGATTTTGGAAAAGCTTTAAACTCAGGAGCACATCTTTCAGCTTTGAGACGCACAAAAATTGGAGCGTTTGATGTTGCAAATGCAGTGTCTCCAACAGATTTTATTGAATCCTTGTCTTCGGAATAATTATTGATAATCAAATTGCTTCAAAACCATTATTATGAAGCAATGCTCCACCATCCTACTTCTATTCTTTTTTACAACTCTTACAGCACAAGAACAGGAAAAAACAAATGGATTTTTTTACAAACCATCATTTGCGTTTACATTAACAACTAATGATAATTATACCATTGCAAACAATGAGAACGAAAACATTTTTAATCCAAATGGATTGTTTGTCAACAATACTGTAGGCTATCAATTTGATTTGAGATCCAGTATAGGGCTTAATGTCGAATACAACCATTATTTAGATCAGAACCTAAATTTTTTACCTGTATACTTAGATTTTGCCTATAATATTTTTGACTTTGATGTAGTTTTTGTTCGTGGAGGCTTCGGAAAATTAGTAGATTTAGGAACAGATTTTGAGCATGGAACAATGTATAAAGTTGGTATTGGCTATCGCGCATTTGATGATCATTTTAAAAACTCATGGTTAATTGGTTTAGATTTTAGTCGAAAACGCTTTGGTTTTAGGCAGTCTGAAAAGCTTTCTAGTGTAGCTATTTTCCTAGAATTTATGCTATTATAATCTTTTTTCATTACTTTAACGTATATAATACACCTACTTAATATTAAAATTTACCTACTTGAATTTTATTGAAAAACATAAAGCATTACTTCTAACGTCCTTAATTACAGGTACAATAGTGCTTGCTATGTTTAGTTTTAGCATCAAGCAAAAAACACAATATATTACTGAAAGTTACTACGAAATTGAACCTCAAACCATTGAAGAACTCGAAAAAATAGAACGCTTGAAAGCACTTGAAGAACGAGAAAACTTAAATCCCGAAACGAATCAAGCATTTAATGAGAACGAAGAATTTAAGGAAATGATGCGGAACTTCAAGTCGGTGAATTCAAATCCTGAAGACGCTTCTGAAAAACCTGATGACCCTTCTGAAGAGACCTCAACAAATCCTGAAGATGTGCTGACCTCAAATTCATCTATCAACGCATCTAAAAGTTATGCTTTACACGAAAAAGAGCGAAACAGTTTTGATAAAGCTAATGATGTTTTGGCCATGCATTCCCCTAAAAAGAATGAAAAAAACACGAAAGGAAACGCCAATAGTAGTGTGTCGTTTTCCTTATCAAATAGAACCAAAGTAAAACTACCACCTCCTATTTATTTATGTGAAGTTGAAGGAAAAATAATAGTAAATATAACCGTTAATGCGCAAGGACAAGTAACGGATACCTATATTAACTCATCATCATCAAATGATAATCAATGTTTAATTGATACGGCTTTAGAATATGCAAAAAACGCTCTGTTTTCTGACGCAAAGCGAAAAAGTCAAATCGGCTCTATTACGTATTATTTTCAAGGAAAGTAATTTTTCCTTTTAGTTTATCTTCAACATCATTGGACTATAGATTTAATAGTGTCAAGAGGTTTTCAATAATATTTTGCCCTTTATCTTTATTGTACCAAACTTGCAAATCTTCTTTAAATTCTGGGGTGAGCATACCATGTTCCGTTTTATAATCACTAACCATTTTAGTGGCAAAACTTGGCCTTGGTCCAAATGTATTAAGAACTTCTCCTGAAGCATTATCAATCATAATCAATTTTGGGATTGAGCGTCCACCATTGGTTAAAAACTGATCCATCAAGGCTTCATTTTCGTCTCTAAACACTAGTTTTAGGTCGATATGATCTGATAGCTCAGCAACTTTATTAATCACAGGAATCACATGAGCCGCATCGCCACACCAACTTTCAGTAATGACCAACCATGTCACATTTCCGTTGAAATTGGAAACTTTCTGTTTGATATCTTCAGAAACTTTAACCGTTTTATCCCAGCGTTTCATTCGCCTATCGTTAAGCATGGTATAGTTTGCTAAATCTTCCGTTTTTTCGTTTCCAGAAGTTGAATTATCCTCTACTAATTGATGCACCAAAGTGCGATAAGCATCGTAAGAAATTGCTTTTATTAAGCTTTCGCTGATACTATTCTGTGTCGATATGTTTTCCAATGTTGTCATAAAATTTAATGTTGCAATGTAATTTAAACTCAATTAATGTAACATGATTTAAGTCATAAAAAACTAAGATGAGTTTGCATTAAGACGATAAAATTACTCAAAACTTACTATTTTTAATATTCAATTAAA
>Ga0316189_10004717_pt1 | contig 13100 bp, 13 predicted proteins | sample LowCovwburrow_MG_FD_204930 | JGI IMG/M metagenome (GOLD analysis project Ga0316189, IMG submission 204930) | Coastal sediment microbial communities from Maine, United States - Lowes Cove worm burrow | ecosystem: Environmental > Aquatic > Marine > Coastal > Sediment | place: USA: Maine... | reverse complement strand
CGGGGCTGAGAGTCAGTGCATTAATTGAGGAAATTGCCACCGAGATCGCGATGGTGATCGCAAACTGCTGGTAAAGCCTGCCGGTGATACCCCCCATCACCGCAACCGGCACGAATACCGCTATCAAGGCCAGTGATGTGGCTACGATCGGCCCCGACACCTCTCGCATCGCCTCTATGGTCGCCTCGTCCGCCGACATGCCCTTCTCCATCTTCGCCGTGACGGCCTCGACAACAACGATGGCATCATCGACAACGATACCGATCGCCAGCACCAGGCCGAGAAGGGACAGGGTGTTTATGGTGAAGCCCAGCAGCGGGAATATCGCAAACGCCCCGATCAGTGAGACAGGTACCGTAAGCGTCGGAATCAGCGTGGCGCGCGCATTTTGCAGGAATATATAGACCACCAGTATCACCAGGCCTACGGCCTGGAACAGGGTGATCACGATTTCCCTGATACCCGCGGTGATCGGCTTGGTCGTGTCCAGTGACACGACGTATTCTATGTCGTCGGGAAAATCCCTGGCTATGGTATCAAGGGCCTGAAAGACCTGCTCAGCGACATCCAGGCCGTTGGCATCAGGCAGCTGATAAACCTGCACCAGGGCCGATGGCTGACCGTCCAGGCGCACCTTGTAAAGGTAGTTCTGGCTACCCAGCTCGATGCGGGCAACATCGCGCAGCAGCACCTGGGAACCGTCCGGGTCCGCGCGCACCACCACGTTGCCAAACTCCTCCGGCGTTTCAAATCGTCCACCGGTATTGACCGTGTAAGTGAACTCGGTACCCGGTGGCGCGGGCTCACCCCCGATCTGTCCAGCCGGGACAAGCACGTTCTGCTGCTGGATGGCCGAGGTAATGTCCGACACTGTCAGGTTAAGCTTGGCCAGTTGATCGGGCCTGATCCAGATACGCATGGCGTACTCGGTTACACTGCCGCCCAGCACTTCGGCCAGGCCGACCCCGCGAATCCGCGCCAATTCATCGACCAGGTTGATCGTTGCATAGTTGGTTAAAAAGCTCTCATCATAGGTGCCATTGGGGGAGACGAGAGAAACCAGCAGTAGCGGAAAGGACAGCTTCTTCTTGACCGTTACGCCCAGCCTTTTCACCTCTTCGGGCAGCGAGGCCTGTGCTTCAGAGACCCGGTTCTGGGTCAGTACATTGGCCATATCCAGGTCTGTTCCAACCTCGAATGACACATCCAGGGACATCCGGCCATCGCTGGAGTTGGTTGAGGTCATGTAGATCATGTCTTCTACGCCGTTGACCTTCTGCTCTATAGGTGTCGCTACCGACTGCTCTACATTGACCGCATTGGCACCGGTATAGGTGCCGGATACCGACACCATTGGGGGGGTAATCTCGGGGTACTGGGCAACGGGAAGGCCACTCAGTGCCACCAGGCCGAGAATCACAATGATAATCGCGATGACCATCGCGACTATCGGGCGTCTGACGAAAAATTCAGCCACGATTCAGTCCTTTGCGTCGCTGCCGGCGTTTGCGATATCCTCGAAATCCACGAGATTCGCCTCCACCATCATGCCTTCCCTCAACCTGAGGAGACCCTCCACCGCGACCTTCTCACCCGCCGCCAGCCCGGATTCGATTACCACCATGGGCCCCACCTGAGGGCCCAGCTCCACAGCGGTGAGCTTTACGGCGCCATCATCACCCACCACAAATACCCGGAAGGTCCCCTGCAGCTCCGATATTGCGCGCTGCGGTATCAACAGGGCGTCCTTGAGTACGTCTATCACTATTCTCACTCGCGCGAATTGCCCGGCAATTACGATCACGTCCGGGTTGGGAAAGTCCGCCTCGAGCATGAAAGTTCCCGTCTGGGGGTTCATTGCAGCATCGGCAGCGACCACCTTTCCAAGATGGTCGTGAAGGGATCCGTCAGCCAGAATGAGCTCGACGCTGTTTCTGGTCTCCTCCCCGGCTGATTTCTCACCCTGCTGGTTGCGCCGCGCGGACAATTCGCGACTGAGGCGCAGATATTCCCGCTCATTAATGGAAAACCGCACCCGGATGGGGTCGGTCAGGGAGACGTAGTTCAAAACCACAGGATTCGGAGGTGCGCCGACAAACTCACCGACCTCCGCTTGCGAAATGCCTATATAGCCATCGATGGGGGAATGAATACTGGCGTAGCCCAGCTCAATATTTGCCAGTTCCAGCTGTGCTTCGGAGGCCTTCACAGAGCCTAAATAAGCGTCGCGCTGCGCGACCGCGGCATCCAGGTCCTGCTGACTGACTGCCTTCATTTCGGCCAGCGGTCGAATACGCGCCAGGTCTGCCCTGGACTTGGCCAGCATGGTACGGGACTCCGCAAGCCGACCTTCCGCCTCCACCACCTTGGCGAGAAACGGGCGCGCGTCAATGGTATACAGCAGTTGGCCTTCCTCTACTTTCCCGCCCTCCCGGAAGTTTTTACTCTCCAGGAAACCCTCGACCCGCGCTCGAATAGGGATATCCGTTGAGCCGCGCGTCTGGCCGACAAACTCCTGCGTAATGCGTGTATCGCGTTGCTCAACCTCGACCACACCGATACTCATCACCGCGGCAGGGGCCTGCTCATCGGCGCTGCACCCGACCAGTATCACTGCGCCTGCCAACAAGACGCCGGTAAACCAAGACGAATTATTGCGAGGTTTGTATACCATAAAGCCGCTTACCCTTATTCAACAGTGACTGAGCATGCGTCAGCGCCACTTCCAATTCAAGCCATGCTAGCAAATGAATGCCTGATATCTCCAGAGGTACTGTTGCTAGCCCGGCCTGCAGCCAGTGCTTAATGGCCCAGGGCTATCGCGGTCCCGGCGCTCAGCATGACAACGCCCGGCAGTCGCGACACCCACGGGCCGGCGGGGAGCAGACGTTCGGCGAGGATAAAAACGCTCAACAGGGCCATGGTGGTCACGCTCATCGCGCCACCGACAAACATGAGAAGCATAAGCATCCAGCAGCACCCCAGGCAGTATAGACCGTGCTGCGCGCCCATCAAAATCGCGCCTGTGCGACCATCCCGCCAATGCGCCATAAAAAAGCCGATAGGACTGCGACAATGTGCCAGGCAAGCCTCCTTGAGCGGAGTAAGCTGATAGAGGCCCGCCGCCACCAGGATAAGCGCCATCAAGGGTGCGCCGGCTTCGAGCAGGTGCCCCCGCAACCAACCGTTGGAATGCAGCAACCACTGCAGCATCGCGCCGATGATGGCGAAAAAACTCCATACAAGGAGGTACCCGGAGGTGAACAGCAGCGTCTCGGCGGTGGCATGCCGGCCCTTGTGCATCCCGCGAAACACCATTGCCATGGGCAGTACAGCCGGGACCATCATCGCGACCATCATCACCACCCACATGGCCACAGACGCCGCCAGATAGGGCGCCACTGCGGAAGGGTCCATCATGGCCCACATCATGGCCATGATCGGGCCGTCGCCGCGCATAGCCAGCATCGCACGCTCAGATGCGAGTAGGAAAATCCACGACACAGCCCCTATAACGGCCAGTGCTACATAGGCAAGGCGCTGCTGTATCGCGTCGACGCTTAAGCCGGACTCGCCACTCACGCAGCCTCGCCGGTCCAATCGAATGCGGCGAAATGCCCGTTGTTATTGCCGCTGTGATCTTCCCACTGGATGCCGAAAGCATTGATCATGTTGCGCACCGCGCTGGCAAGATTCAATCGCTTGTTAACCGGATGGGCGGTTTCGTCAATCGCAATACAACTACCTGGAGAAGACATGCTTTCAACGCCCAGTACGGCATGGTCCAATATGCCATCAATCTTTACGCTGACTTCGTTACCCTTCTTCTCAAAACTGATGGGATGTCGCTCCACACCGCGATAATCCGAGATCAGTGGGCTGAACATCGCAAGGGGGCCGGCGCCACCCTCGCCGGCAATCAATTCTACTGCCGCCGACTGCTCATCGCTGGCGGAGGCGTCGACTACCAGGCCACTGAACCAGTCACCCGCGCCCATGAGGGCCTTGGATTGGGCAAACATGACAAACCGCACACCCTCCAACGGAACGGCACCAAAGTTACCGGCTGTGATCTGGAATGCGAGCGCGACCTTGCAGAAATCATGGGTCGCCGGCGTAGACATATTCTTCGGTATGCACGGACACAGGAAATCACAGCTGCATGTCTCCATGTACTCACCTTTGGCAGACCATTTCGTCGCCATTGCGCGCTCCTTCTGAGGTAAAACCCCTGATATTCAGTGACATATAACTTTAGCTCGACCTGAAACGAATGCAAGCATGGGCCTGGCATAACCGAATCAGGCCGGAGCGGGCAGTTCGAACCCGTAATGCAACAACAGGTTTCTGAGACCGTGGTGTATTTCCCGATTCACATTCAGCATGGTGGAGAGTTCCGAGCCACCCACCACATCGTTGGAGGCCATGGCGTGCACAGCAGTGTTGGCCGACTGATAGTGACTTTCGATATCGCCCAACAGCTGGTCCAGGGTATCGCGATCAACCGCTTTACTCGCGCTGCCGCCGGGCAGTTGCAAGTAACGGCGATAGAACGCTTTGATAAAACTGCGATGCAGCCGGTACAGGTCAACCACCTCAGGGTGATCACTGTGTCGCATAGAAACGAGATCCTGACGAATGTCATTCAGGCTTTTACTCCCGTATACAAGCGCCCGCGACTCGCGCATCTGGCTTGCCAGCACTGACACCTGCTTCGCGTTGAGTTCTTGCACCTGCAAGTCAAAAGAAAACGCCAGAAGGTCGGACTCCTGCTGCTTAATCCGCAGGTAACGCTGTTCCGGGTTCAGGCGGCGATCAAAACAGTCGCTCAACTTATCCTGTAACGCGCCTGTCAACTGCAGTTGCTGCGGTTGCAGGTGAAAAGCATGCATGCTCAACACTGCCGAGTTCAGCCGGATATCACCGAGCACCCGATCAATGGCGACCATGGCCGCGTCGGGTACGTTGGTCGGCTGGCCTACCAGTGGACGGTCCACATCGGCACCGGACAGGAAGCGTTGACCTATCCAGTTTGAGAAGGGCTTTAGAAATGGCAGGAGTAGCAGCAGGCCAAACAGGTTAAACAGGCTGTGAAATGCCACCAGGCTATAGAGCGGATCTTCCAGGGATAGCAGACCCATCAGTCTCGGCAACAACGGCAGCAAGACAAAAAAAGCCGCAAGATCAACCAGCACATTGAACAGAAAATGAGCGAGGGCAAGCTGCCTCTTTACATAGTGACCGCCGATGCTGCCCAGTGCGGTGGTGCTGGTCGTACCCAGGTCAGCGCCAATCACCAGCGCCGCAGCAGCACTGAGGTCCAGCATACCCGCGTGCAGTGCCGCCAGGGCTATCATCATGGTCGCCGAGCTGGACTGGATCACCGCGGCCATTGCGGCGCCGGTCAGGAAGTAAAGGCCGGGGCCGTAACCCTGCAGAGACTCGATATTCAGCTTTGCAGGCAGGTCCGCCACCGCCTCCTTCATGATGTCCAGACCAAAAATGATCAGACCCAGCCCGAACAGGATGGTGCCGACACCCAGCAGTCCTCGCAGCCGGGAAGAGAGCAGCTGCATGAGCGCACCCAGGGCCATCATGGGCAGCGCCAACAGACTGAGTGAGAGCTTGAATCCGATGGTTGCCACCATCCAACCGGTAACAGTGGTTCCCAGGTTGGCGCCGAACAACACACCGATCGCATTGTAGAGTGGCAGCGCGCTGGCACTGGCAAAGGCGAGAACTAGAAGGCTCACCATAGAACTGCTCTGCAAAATACCTGTAACGGTAACGCCGACGAGCACACTGCCCGTAGGAGAAGCCGTGGATGATGACAACCAGCGCTGGAACGTGTTGTAGCCAAGTGACCGGACACCGCTCTCTAGCTGGTGCATGCCGTAGAGAAACAGCACCAGCCCGATGACCAGCATCACGGGTGTAGTCAGACTGTGTAATGTGTCTGGCATAAGCTCATTCCAGCCCTACCTACGAATGCAGCGCCTGCCCAGTAGTGTCGCTACCCGAGTGTTCGAGGTCTTGGCCGCCACCGCGCCGTAGAAGCCAAACCTGGCGACCGGCCGGGAATGCGGATCATTGAGACAGGAATTGTGAGGCGCAGGTCCGCCAATAACGCTCAAGCACCGCTGCCGGTGAAGCTACCCGCCACTACATACTTAAGCAGCTGCACCACCTGGCCCGGCTCAGTCGCCCAGGCCATGGCTGCCGCATCCACTTCCTTGAGCGGGTGAATAATGCTCTCGTCATGCAGGGTGATATAAGGTTTTCCAAGCGCAGCACAGAAGCCCGCATCAAAAGCGGCGTTCCACTGTTTGTACTGACTGCCAAAACGGACCACCGCAACATCGCAGTTCTGGATAAGCGTCCTCGTGCGAATGGCATTGACCTTGGACGATTTGTGATCTCGCCAGTAGCTGTCCTGCTCCGGACCCAGCAGATCCCCTGCACTATCGCTGGCTTCATGATCGGTAACCGCGGAAGTGAACACCACCGGTAACTCAAGGGCCCGACAGCCCTGCGCGATCTGTTCGCGCCAATCAGTGTGTATTTCACCCGACAAATAGACATTCCACCGCATAGTTTCTGGGCCCGCTCGCTGTTAACCGTCAATACCAAAGACAATAAAAGACCTGTTACTACAAGTCTATGTGCAGAATAATAGTCTACTGCAAAACCGGCCCAGGCGCGCCTTTTCGACATAAAAGAGACCCCGGTAAATGATGGTCAGACAAACCAATGCGGCTTGAGCAGATCGGCAGCGTCCTGCTCGACCAGGCAAGCTCACAGGCGCAGCTGCACCAGGCCCTGGATGACTTCATACAGATCTGCGGCGAGGTGGGCGGCATACTGCCGGACCCCGCATTTGATGCCTGGTCCGGCGATTCCCTGCTGGCCGATGGCGTCGCTATAGCGCCACAGGCCGCAGCCAACTGTGCGCGAGACTACCAACGCGCAGTCATATTCATGCGCGGCGTCAATGCGGCCATGGCGCAGTGCAGATTACTGTTCCCCGGTGAGACCCTCCACATTCTCTATGCTGGCTGCGGTCCCTACGCCACCCTGTTACTGCCGCTGCTACCTCTTTATCGCCACGACAAGCTCCGTATCTGCCTGCTGGACATACACCAGCGGTCGCTGGACAGTGTGCTCGGGCTGCTGGAGCACTTTCAACTGACGCACCACAACATCGAGACGGTACAAGGTGATGCCTGCACCTACGTGCACCCGAACAAACTTCACCTGGTGATTAGCGAAACCATGCAAAAATCATTGGAGCAGGAACCGCAGTTCGCTGTGACTGCCCAGCTTGTGCCGCAGCTGCGCACCAGAGGTATCTTTATTCCGCAAAAAATAGAGGTCCGACTGGGACTGCTGCCAAAGCGCCTGGAGCAGGGTGAGCCATCAATCCTGGGCTTGCGCGCCCCGCCCGCTCATGTCGGGCACCGTGAAATCGGCGCAGTGCTGAGCTTGACCCAGGAGAACGTGACCAGCCTGTCCCGGTCTGCCAGTTCACAGGAAAACGAACAACAGCGGCAGCTCCCTCCAGCGGTCCTGGATATTCCCGCACTGTCAGACCTTGATCAGTATGATGCGGCCCTGTTTACCCGTATCCAGGTCTACCGCCGACACTGGCTGGAAGACCACGCGGCGGAAATAACGCTGCCGCAGCGCCGCACCGACCTGTCGCCGTTGCGGGCCGGACAGTCATGGGAGATCAGCTACCAACTCGGGAGCTACCCACGATTTACTTTTCAAACAACACCAGGCCGGCTAGCAGCCACTGTTTACTGAATTCTTGAAGGTGCCGCTTCGGGCACAATGACCGCCGAGTCCCCTGGCTGCAGCACCATGAAGTCGTCGTCACTTACGCCCAACTCGGCCCGTGCTGCCACAAGGTCCGTTACCGGCTGGTCGATAGCTTCATAGGTCAACTGGAAGGTACCGAAGTGCATTCCGATGCTGCGCTCGGCTCTCAGATCAAGGTGCGCCTGCACGGCTTCCCGCGGATTGACATGTACGTCCGCCATAAACCAGCGTGGTTCATAAGCGCCAATGGGCAGTAACGCAAGCGAAAAAGGCCCATGCTTATCGCCGGTAGCCTTGAAGTGAGCGCCGTAGCCGCTGTCTCCGCCAAAATAGACGCTGCCGGATTCAGAGTGAAGAGCGAAGGCTCCCCACAGCGTTTTCATTTGGTCAGTTATCCCCCTGCCGGAGCGGTGACGGCACTCGGTAAAGGTGAACTGTACACTGCCGTAGCCGACGCTCTCTTCCCAATCCAGATCCTTGTATCGCGTCAATCCGAACGATTCAAACAGCGTGCCGTTACCAAGTCCCGCGACAACCAGCGGCTGGCGTTCCATGGCAGCGAAGCGGCGCAAGGTGCCCTCATCGAGGTGGTCGTAGTGATTGTGAGAAATCAGGATGACATCAATTGGCGGCAGGTCCTCAAATGCGACCCCAGGCTGGTGGACCCGGGCCGGCCCCACTATTTGCGATGGGCTGGCTCGCTCCGAAAATATGGGGTCGGTAAGGATATTGACCCCGTCCAACTGGATCAGAAGGCTGGCGTGGTTGACAAAAGTGACTGACAGGCCAGCCATAATGCGCGTCTGTGGCACCCGCTGCTGAGGAATGTCCACCCACTCGGGCCATTGCTCCGCCTCAGACAGCGAGCCCCAGCCCAGTTGGATCATGTCCCACGCCCCTTTTTGCATGGGCACGGTGTTCCTGAACACGTTTCCGTCAAAGTTTGAGGTCTCTGACCCCTTCCAGGCGGAGGCCGCGGTGCACCCGGCCAGGACTGCCACCGCGACCACCCCGGCCAGTACTGCGCGTAAGATAAACATCACAATGATACGCCCCGACGGCACTTGCGGACCATCGCTCAGGCCTCCGGTGCGAACGACCTCTCCAGGTTTGGGCCGCGCCGCAGGTGATGGCCGCCATCCACACCGATCACTTCCCCGGTTATCCAGCCAGCTTCTTCGGACAACAGGAACCCGACCATCGAGGCGACATCCTCCGGCTTCCCCAGGCGGCTGATCGGCATATCCTCTCGCCGGGCACACAACATCACGCTGGCTCCTCTATCCACAAGATACTGGGCACAGGCCAGACCAATACCCGTCGCGCCAGCTGTAATGAATACTGTTCTGCCTTCAAAATCTGTCATGTCAGTATTGCACCTCAAAATCAATTCTGTCTATTGGCTGCTGACGATCAGTCTATCACCTCAACCAACGGTCGCCTGATGCGCATAACAAAAACGGTCAAGAATGGGCTACGCTTACTCACTTTAAATTATGCAGTCGGGATTCACACCTGATGCGGGAGAAACCTGATGGTTGACACAAATAAAGACGGCCATAGCCGCCAGTGCGTCGTACAGGCCATGCGGGAACTCGTCGAAAAGGGGCTTACCCAGGGGACTTCCGGGAATATTTCCGTCCGTTATGGCGCGGGCATGCTGATCACCCCCACCGGTATTGCACCCGCGAAGCTACTGCCCGAGCACATTGTTGAAATGCAACTCGACGGCCAGGTGGCGCAGGGCGCACTCACGCCATCGAGCGAGTGGCGAATGCATGCAGACGTCTACCACGCAAAAGAAGATACGCATGCAATAGTCCATTGCCACTCGCCGTTTGCCACCATCCTGGCCTGCGCCCACAAACCCGTACCGGCTCTGCACTATATGGTGGCGGGGGCAGGCGGTTTTGGCATACCCCTGGCCGACTATGCCACGTTCGGCAGTAAGGATCTGTCCAGGGCTAACCTGGCAGCACTCTCGGGGTCTCTGGCCTGCCTGCTGGCCAATCACGGCCAACTGGCCACGGGGCAGAACCTGGACAGCGCGTTGCAACTGGCCCAACTGGTGGAGGAACTCGCGCACTGCCACTGGGGCGCGCTCGCTATCGGTGGCCCCCAATTGCTGGACACTGCCCAGATGGAGGAAGTAATGGAGGCTTTTTCCAGCTATGGCCAACAGCATTCCTGTGACGACCAGGCGCCAGACGATAACAGCTGAGTCAGCGCCAAGATCCAATTTCCCGAAGTGCGCGTATAACGACCAAACCAATCAGTCGGGCCATCTACACCATGCGCACTATGCTCCTGCCACTGTTTTTCTTCAGCTACCTTGTCGGGGCCCAGGCCCTGGCATCGTCGTCAACTATGGAACGGGTCAAGAGTGGCATTCTTCCAACAGGCGCCGTCTACAATATTTACCAAGTGACGTGCAAAGACCAGACCTCCGCTGAGCTGGCCCGCACCCAAAGAGGCCGTCGCTGGTGCACCAGCTATGGCGGAGAACTCCAGTGTTTCAAGCGGCCCGAGCAGGCTGCAGACGTTGCGTGTTTGAGCGCCGATTTAGCCGCAACGGCTAACGGAGCCGATTCGTCGACCTCGTACCAGTGAATCGTGCTCCCACCCTCCTGGGTTGTCTAAAATAACGCCACAAAAAAGCCCTCGCGAGGAGGGCTTTTTCGGGCCAAACCCTACGGGCTGGCCGGCTACTACTGACTCATGTTACGCGGCCTTGGCGGCCTTGTACTTGTCCTTGGCCGTTTCCACGACATCTTCGAACTGGTCCTGAATCTTACCAAACTGCTCTTTGGCATCCTCGACCACGTCGTCCAGCTCCTCGGCCACATCCAGCTTGTCAAAACGCTTGGTCAGCTCTTTACGCAGTTTCACGCCGCGCTTCTCAAACTCCTGGACGCGCTTGTCGCTGTCCTTGCGCACTGACTCGATGTTCTCCTGCAGTGCATCGAAACCCTTTCCAATAACGCCCAGGTAGATGTTCAGCGCTCTTTCGGCGGATTGCTTCAGCTTGGGAGCATTGGCCTTGGAAGCAACACTCTTACGCGGAGCGGTACGCTTGGCGGTAGTCTTGCGAGCCGGTGCTTTCCTGGCCGCAGTTTTCTTGGTCGGTGCTTTCTTGGTGGTAGCCATGTTGTTACTCCTGAATTGGTCGTATTTCTCATTTCGGGCGCCATAACGACGGCCTCTGAGGACTAAGTTAGAGAAAAAAATTAGAATAATCTGCCTAATCTCCAAAGTTTTTTATCCCCCTCGCCCGGCCGTGAAAACCGTTCTGACGTCGTACTTTTTACCCCTTTCTTTTACAGGGGGCTCTGGTATAGTGCGATCCGTCCTGGCGCACTTCGGTCTGCGCCTAACAACAACCTCACACCCTGTGATGATTGTTACTACTATTAAATCCAAGCCTGGGCCGACCCATTCGCGAATACCTCAATCCTATTCAGCATTCTGGTCAGGCGCTCTCCTAAAGAGAGAATCAGGAGCAACACATTCATGTTATTTAAAGATCTCGGCCTGTCGGCCGAACTGCTGCGCGCGGTCGAAAAACAAGGCTACGACGAAGCAACACCTATCCAGCAACAGGCCATACCGCTGGTAGTCGAGGGCAAGGACCTGCTGGCCGGAGCCCAAACCGGCACCGGCAAAACTGCCGGGTTTACACTACCCGTACTGCAACGACTGCAAAAATCGCCCAATGAAGGTCATAAGCGCCACCCACGGGTGTTGGTATTGACCCCAACCCGGGAGCTCGCGGCCCAGGTTCATGAAAGCGTGCGAGACTATGGACAGTACCTCCCATTTCGCTCAGCAGTGATTTTCGGGGGGGTCAGTATCAATCCGCAGAAACAAAAACTAATAAGGGGTGTCGATATCGTGGTCGCCACACCCGGCCGCCTGCTCGATCACTTGCAGCAGCGCAGTATCGACCTGTCAAAGATTGAAATACTTGTGCTGGACGAGGCGGATCGCATGCTCGACATGGGGTTTATCCGCGATATTCGCAAAATCCTGAATGTCATCCCAAAGCAGCGCCAGACCCTGTTGTTCTCGGCCACTTTTTCCCGGGAAATCAAGGTATTGGCCTCGGAGTTTCTGAAGCAGCCGGCCGAGATACAGGTCACACCACAAAACACCGCCGCCGAACTGGTCAGCCAGATAGTGTATCCCGTCGACAAGCACCGCAAGCGGGAGTTATTGGCGCACCAGATTGGCGAGGGAAACTGGCAGCAAGTCCTGGTGTTTACACGGACCAAGCACGGCGCCAACAAACTCGCCGAGCAGCTGGCTAAAGACGGCATTACATCGGCCGCCATACACGGCAACAAATCGCAGGGTGCCCGAACCAGTGCGCTGGCGAACTTTAAGACGGGGGCGGTTCGGGTACTGGTCGCTACAGACATCGCAGCGCGCGGTATCGACATAGAGAAACTACCTCACGTGGTGAATTTCGAGCTGCCAAATATTCCCGAAGACTACGTTCACCGTATCGGGAGAACGGCGCGCGCAGGTCAGGAAGGCAATGCTGTATCGCTGGTGTGCGTGGATGAGCTGAAGCTACTTCGCGACATCGAGCGACTGCTCGGTTCAGATATCGAGAAGGTCAACCTTCCCGGGTATGATATAGACCCCAGCATCAAGGCAGAGCCGATTCGCAACGGCGGCGGCCGCAACAACGGCGGCAACCGGGGCCGAAGCGGCAATGCTCCCGGGGGCAGAAACCGCAGCAACGCCAGCAGGGGAAAGCCCGGTGGCGGCGCTCGCAGAGCCGAGCACAGGGGCCGGTCGCGGGGTAACTGAGCACAGCGCTGGAGTGATAGCTGGACTGGCTGCCTCGCAGCCAGGCAACCACAAATCAGTTAGCAGGAGAGTGTGATAGTGGCATATGAATTAACCGGCAAGATAAAGCTGCTTCAAGAGGCAAAAACCTTCGACAGCGGCTTTACCAAGCGGGAGATGGTGGTCGTCGTTGAAGACGGCAAGTACCCCCAGGAAATCAATCTCGAATTCGTCCAGGACAAGGTTGCCTTGCTGGACAGCCTGCAGCCAGGCCAGGAGATCACTGTCACCTTCGATATACGCGGCCGGGAGTACAACGGGCGCTACTTCAATAACCTGCAGGGATGGAAAATCACCACCGCCGCAGATCAGCCCGGGCATTCTTCGCCAGGACAGCCAAACCAGAGCTACACTGCTTCGGGTAATGACTTTGGTGACGACGATATTCCGTTTTAGCTCGTCCCGAGGCCACGCCTGCGGCTACA
>Ga0316189_10004716_pt1 | contig 13101 bp, 14 predicted proteins | sample LowCovwburrow_MG_FD_204930 | JGI IMG/M metagenome (GOLD analysis project Ga0316189, IMG submission 204930) | Coastal sediment microbial communities from Maine, United States - Lowes Cove worm burrow | ecosystem: Environmental > Aquatic > Marine > Coastal > Sediment | place: USA: Maine... | reverse complement strand
TTGTCCATCTCACCAAAATCCGCCGCATCGTCACGCTGAACCTTATCCTTGGTATCATCGTAATCATCTGCGGCGTTTCCGGTCGGTTTTGGGGTTAGGGCCTGTTTAATGTCCGATGAAGACTTAGCCCCCCTTGCCAGCGACACATTCACCACCGATGACGTCGAAATCATCGACAAAGTCCGCGATCACGACGGCTATTTCAAAATTGACCGCTATACCCTCAAGCACAAAAAGCACGAAGGCGGCTGGTCAGAACCCATGAGCCGTGAAATCTTTGAACGGGGCCATGCGGTGGCGGTATTGCTGTTTGATCCAGCCCTCGACCGCCTCATATTCGTCGAACAGTTTCGCCCCGGCGCCCTAGCCGCGATATCTTCGCCCTGGTTTGATGGTGAAAAACAGTCCCCTTGGCTTTTAGAATGCGTTGCCGGCATTATTGATCAAGGCGAAACACCCGAAGATGTCGCCAAACGCGAATGCCTTGAAGAAGCCAACTGTGAAGTCTTGGACTTGATCCCCATCAGTCACTATCTCGCCAGCCCCGGTGGCACGTCTGAAAGCGTGTTTTTGTACATTGGGCGCACGGATGCATCAAATGCCGGGGGCGTACATGGTTTGGATGCAGAGCACGAAGACCTGCGGGTGCTATCGGTATCCTCTGACACGGCCCTAAAATGGCTCGATGAAGGTCGTTTCATCAATGGCATGACCCTCATTGCCATGCAGTGGTTTAAGCTTAATCGTCAGACTCTTCAGCTTCGTTGGAATTAGGGGCCACGTCGGCCTCATCATCCGCACGGTAAGCCTCCGGGTTGGCACCCGCAAAACATTCAATCACAGCGGTCCCATCATTGGTGATGGCAATATTGTCCCCTTGATTAAATGCATCGGGAAGCTTATGTTCTTTTAACAAGGAAATAACGCATAAACTTTTTATACTACATATTATTATGATAAATTAGGATTGATAAAATGACCATCCGCTCCGATTTCACCGATGCCATTGGCAACACACCGCTCATCCGCCTAAATGCGGCCAGCGAGGCTACGGGCTGTGAAATTCTGGGCAAGGCCGAGTTCATGAACCCCGGCGGTTCTGTAAAAGACCGTGCGGCGCTGTACATTGTGCGCGATGCCGAAGAAAAAGGTCTTTTGAAACCCGGCGGCGTCATTGTCGAAGGCACGGCAGGCAACACAGGAATCGGCCTGACTTTGGTCGGCAATGCCTTGGGCTATCGTTCCGTCATTATCATCCCCGAAACGCAAGCCCAAGAAAAGAAAGACACCTTGCGTCTGTGCGGGGCCGAGCTGATCGAAGTCCCTGCTGTCCCATACCGCAATGAAAACAACTATGTACATGTGTCCCGTCGCAAGGCTGAAGAGCTCGCCAAAACGGATACGAACGGTGCCATTTGGGCCAACCAATTTGACAATGTCGCTAATCGTCGCGCCCACATCGAAGGTACAGCCTTAGAAATTTGGGACCAAACGGACGGCAAGGTTGACGGATTCATCTGCGCAGCTGGCACCGGCGGCACCATCGCGGGCGTAGGTTTGGGCCTAAAAGAAAAGAACTCAGACGTGGTGATTGGCTTGGCTGATCCCATGGGTGCCGCGTTGTATAGCTATTACACAACGGGCGAGTTTAGCTCCGAAGGTGGCTCCATCACCGAAGGCATCGGTCAAGGCCGCATCACGGCAAACCTAGAAGGGGCGCCCATCGACGAAGCCTTCCAAATTTCAGACCAAACCGCCCTGCCGATCATCTTTGACTTGCTGAAAAACGAAGGCTTGTGCCTTGGCGGGTCCAGCGGCATCAACGTCGCGGGTGCGATTGAATTGGCAAAGAAAATGGGGCCGGGCCACACCATCGTGACGGTTCTCGCCGATTTTGGCTCTCGCTATCAATCTAAACTGTTTAATCCAGACTTCTTAAAATCCAAAGACTTGCCATACCCGGACTGGCTTGCCTAAACTGGTCTATGTCCTATAAAAATGAAGGCTCACTCGTCAGCAGTGAATGGTTAGAAGCGCATTTGAGCGACGATAACCTGCGCATCATTGACGCCAGTTTTCATCTTCCGCAAATGGGGCGAAATGCCCGTGACGAATGGGCAGAACGTCATATTCCCGGGGCCGTTTATTTAGACGTCAACGTCGTCGCCGACACCTCAAGCGATCTGCCCCACATGTTGCCCTGCACAGATGATTTTGCCAAAGCCTTGGCTGAAGTTGGCATTTCGAATACGCACAAAATTATCATCTATGACACCAACGGCGGGTCAATGGCCGCGTGTCGTATGTGGTGGATGTTGCGTATCTTTGGTCATACCGATACAGCCATCTTAAATGGTGGCTTGGTCCACTGGGATCGCGAAAACCGTCCCACCGACAACAACCGCCCCGCCCTTAGCCCAGCGACATTCAAAGCCACATTCAATCCAGCATTGGTCAAAAGTAAAGCCGATCTTTTGGCGAATTTTAAACAACGCGACTTTCAGGTGGTTGATGCCAGAAGTTCGGACCGTTTTAAAGGCATCGCCCCAGAACCTCGCCCCACCAAACGATCCGGTCATATCCCCGGATCGTGTAACGTCCCCTTTCAGAACCTCATGAAACCCGATTTCTTTAGCGAGACCTTTATCCGTGAGACGTTCATCGCTGCTGGCGTAGACCTAGACAAACCGACCATCCATACCTGTGGGTCGGGTGTGACGGCCTGTGTGACGGCATTTGCCATGCATTTGTTGGGCTGTGATGACTTTGCCATCTATGACGGGTCTTGGGCCGAATGGGGCAATGATGATGACGTGCCTGTAAAGGAATTCAAATCATGAAAGATGTTCTGATCCTTGTTACCGGGGGAACCATTGATAAAGTCCACGATACGCACTCCGAATCTTTGACCTTTGCCAAAGACAGATCAACACTCATTCCCGATATCTTGACGGATGGGCGATGCCATTTCCCAAGCGTTCAATGTCTCTTGCAAAAAGACAGCCTCGACTTTGACGATGCGGACCGTATGACTATTGTCGAAGCCATTCAAGGTGCCAAAGAACAAGCCGTGGTCGTCACCCATGGTACGGGAACGATGGACATAAGTGCGCGCACAGCCGCACAACATATATCGGGGAAAGTCGTCGTCTTCACCGGGGCGATGCGCCCCTACTCGCTTGGAAAGTCTGACGGGGCTTTTAATTTAGGCGCAGCCATCATCGCGGCCCAAACCCTTCCCCAAGGCATTTGGGGCGTGATGAACGGGCGCGTCTTTGAAGCCGCACGACTTCACAAAAATACCGAGCAAGGACGCTTTGACATCTAAGCCCCCTTCAGCCAAAGTGAGCCCATGACAAAAAGCAAAAAACAACTCCACCCCGACACGCGCCTGACCACCAAGGGTCGCGATCCTGAAAACAATTTCGGCATTGTGAACCCGCCTGTCTATCATGCCTCGACCGTGACGTTTCCCACCGTTGACGCTATGCTTAAGGCCGACAAAAACAAGTTCGACCAGACCTACTATGGTCGCTATGGCACGCCAACGACGTTTGCCTTTGAAGACGCCGTGGCGGACTTAGAAGACGCAGAACATTGTCTTGCCGTGCCATCAGGTATGGCGGCGATTGCCGTGGCCTTGGTCGCCAACACGAAAGCGGGCGATCATGTCCTGATCACCGATGGGGCTTATTACCCCACCATCAAATTCGCCAAGACCATCTTAAAAAAATTCGGTATTGAGGCGACCTATTATGATCCAATGATCGGTGGTGAAATTGCCGATTTGATCCAGCCCAACACCCGCATTGTCTTCACCGAAACGCCCAGTTCCATCACCTTTGAAGTCTCTGATATTTCCGCCATTGCAGCCGCAGCACACAAAGCCGGGGCCTTAGTGGTTTTAGACAACACTTGGTCGGCGGGCTATCACTTCAAACCGTTCGAGCACGGCGTCGACATTTCCATCCAAGCGGCGACAAAGTACATCGTCGGGCACTCAGATGCCATGCTTGGCACGCTGACTATGAACGACAAAGCCTTGTGGAAGCGCGCGAAGATTACCGCAGGAGCCTTAGGCCATGCTGTGGGGCCGGATGATTGTTACCTCGGCCTGCGCGGGCTTAGATCCCTAGCCGCCCGCCTGCCCCGTCACGAAGCCACCGCGCTCACGCTCGCCAATTGGCTCGTTGATCAACCCGAAGTCGAAACTGTTCTGCACCCGGCGCTGGAAACCTGCCCGGGTCATGATATCTGGAAACGCGATTTTACGGGTTCAACCGGATTGTTTGGTTTGGTGTTGAAAGAAGGCCCAAACCAAGCCGCCGTGGCCCGTATGCTCGACGGTCTGGAGCTATTCGCCATGGGCTACAGTTGGGGCGGCTATGAAAGCCTCATCATCCCCGCAGACCCTGCCTCAAGCCGCACCACTTACCCTTGGCCCCACAAAGGCCAGACGTTGCGCATCCATGCAGGCTTAGAAGATTCAGGTGATTTGATCCAAGATTTGAAAGCTGGCCTAAAACGGCTGACAGGCGATCTCTGAAACTGAAGCTTGAGACGCGTATGGAAACGCATTTCCTCCGTTGAATGTTCCTTTATTTGGCTTTTTTCTTACTTGGAGATGATTTCTTCGGTGTTTTTTTAGGGTTCTCATTTTGCTCTTGGACGATCAGATATTTGATTCCATCTAGGGCCTTCTGCTTGGCAAGGCATTCCTGGCGCAAAGCTTCAATCTCTTCTGCAGCATCGAGGCACTCGCGGAGAACCTTCATGATCAAACTGCTTTCATCAAGTTCTCTAAGCCGTTTTACGATATCTTTCATAATAATCCTCTGAAAAAATCAAATCAGTCATTAACGCTATTTGCGTTAGACGAAGTTCTCATCGTTATAGGTAATATAGGCGCGTTCCATAGCTAAATACATGTTTGGCAATGAGGCGTCTGCGAAAACAATGTGGTCAAAGCCCATCTCTTTCGAACTAAACACGCTTTCAATTTCCTGCTTTCTTAACAGCATCACGACCTGCGCTTTTCCGCACCATTTCTTTTCTTTGCAAGGGCAACCAATGTCTAGCTTTTCCTGAACGGGAGATTCTAAATATTCTGGTGTGAACATGATGAAATCTGGATTCATCTTGGCCGCCTGCTTGCAAACGTCCTCGGGCGTCACAATCTTAACGGTGCCAAACCCAACGGCTTTGAACATGATTTCCAACGCAAGCCCCACGGGGCCTTGATTAGAGACTCCGATGATCTTTAGATCGGCTGGTATAAATTCTGTGGGCTTATACATAAATTAAAGTCGTCTCTACAAAAGTCATCTAGCACAATGATTTATGAGAACTTTAATTGTTTTTCAGAAAAAGACTATGACTTTAAATTATTATTCTGCACACGCCTCTCATCCCTATACATAATATTCATGGACAGCGCCCAGCGACACAGATCGCTGGAATTGGGTTTAAAGGAAGTTTTAGCGCTTGGATATCTTCAAATCCAGCCGACGTCATACGTTCCACCAATTGATCACTCATTGCTTTAGCGTCTTTTGGTGTGGCATTACGATTTCTCGGCATATAGGTGATAACCAGTCGTCCACCTGGTTTTAAAGCCCCTTTAAATGCACCAAGTGCGCTTTGTTTATCCTCAAAAAACTGTATGACATTAATTGCGTAAATTTTGTCGAAGCGGGCTTCAAACTGTTCAAGTTGCTCAAGCCCACCTTCCCTAAAATCAACCGTCACATCTTTAAGGGCCAAACGCGCAAGGCGGGCTTTTGAGTATTTTAGCATCAATTTGGAATGATCAATGGCGACAAGATGTCCGCCCTTCAATTGCAAGGCACATTGCGCCAATGCTAATCCAGGTCCGCATCCAAATTCTAAGATTTCGTCAGTATCCTTGACGTCTAAAACATCAACCGTCCATGCATTGCGTTTCTTGTTGGACGCTCTAGACGACATGATCAGACCGGCCACATGGCCTAGAAAACCATGCGGCTGGCGAAATTGCCCATAAAGAGAAGACCAAAGCCTCAAGGTTAAGGGCCTTTTACTTCTGGGGATGACTGAAGAATGCCCACGGCGAGGCGAATGAAAAAACCTTGGAGGAGGAAAAGTCCAACGGCAACAAATTCAAAGGCCAGAGCGTGACGGAATTTGATGGGATTGGCTCCCGCTAAATCTACAGCAAGGGTGTCCCAGCCCCACATAATACTCACGCCGCCGAGCAGCAAAAGCGCTGTGGCTTTGAGTGCCGTTTTCCCGTGTTTTCTTATGTTTTGATTTTGAGCGTGTTTCATGGCGCTCTCCTTTTATGTCTCGTGTTGATTGGCTCGTTTTCGCAACGATTCAATGGTTTGGGTTGCGTGTTCAATGTCTTGCGCCGTCAATGTGCGCGCCATACTTTCAAGAAGGATAAGTTCCCGGCTTTGCAATGTTGCGAAGGTCTTGCCCCCCTTGTTCGAAAGGCAGATCAAAGGCGAACGCTTGTGCGCGGGGTTGGGGATTTGTGACGTAAAACCTTTTTCGCACAAAGTGTCACAAAGCAATTGGATGTGCTGACGCGAAACATTCTTGGCCCGAGCAATGTCGGGGACCGTGTGATCGCCATGTTCGTCTAAAAACTCCATCACCGCGCGCATGGACGCCGTAACACCAAGATCCTGATGCAGTCTGTCCCCCAACACCTTTAAATCCTGAAAGCACGACCGCACACTTTTGATCATTGCATAAAGTTTTTTAGATTTTACAGACATGGCATAAGCCTACCTAATTTGACAACATCATTGTCAAGTAGACTGACACAATGACAACAAGGTTGTCAACATGCATTATTCAAAGGCGTATCAGAGTGTCTGCTTGCGGCCCAAAATGGACGTGAAGAAGTTGGTGCCCTTGCATTTAACAACGCCGGGAAAATCGCAAACTTGGTCTTAGCCAACCAAAGCCCAGGTGATCAGAACAATCACGACAATGGCGATTATATTGAGCAAGAAACCAGCTCTGGCCATTTGACCAACGGTTAAGCGATCACTGGCAAAGACAATTGCATTGGGTGGGGTTGCAACAGGCATCATAAAGGCACATGACGCGGCCAAGGCGACGGGCACCAGCAACTCGAGTGGGGCTATGCCTGTACTGGCCGCGACCGTGGCGACGATGGGCAGGAAAACAGCCGTTGTCGCGGTGTTAGATGTAATTTCCGTCAGAAAAACGATCAAAGCCGTTACGGCTGCAATAAGAATCAAAATCGGGAAGCCTGCGAGCCCCGTTAGGCTGCCACCAATGACATCCGCTAAACCACTTTTGGAAATAGCCCCGGCTAAACTTAAGCCACCACCGAAAAGCAGCAACACACCCCAAGGCAAAGTCACGGCTTTGGGCCATGTCATCAGGCAGCTTCCGTCCTCTTGGTTTGAGGGAATGATAAACAGAGACAGCGCACCGATCAGAGCAATACCAGAATCCGTCAGGCCAATGCCGGGCACGATATTGCTGATCAAGGGGCGAAAAACCCAGCTTAAAGCCGTAAGGGCAAAGACCGCTGCGACGCGCTTTTCCTCAATAGACATGGGGCCAAGGGCTTTGAGTTCGGCTTTAATGATTTTTTCGGCACCGGGAATGGGGCGACGGGCAACCGGGCAAGTCACACGGGTGAGCAATAACCAAGACAAAGGAAGCATAACGAACACCACGGGAAGACCGATCGCCATCCATTCGGCAAAACCAATCTCAATACCAAGACGGTCTTGGGCAAAGGCCGCCAAAAGGGCGTTCGGCGGTGTGCCTACCAAGGTCCCTGCCCCGCCAATGCTGGCAGAATAAGCAATCCCTAAAAGCAAAGCTGTTGCCGTGTTAGTGGCAACTTCAGCTTCTTCCTTTTCGTTTAAAACGCCGATGATGGAAATCGCGATGGGTAACATCATGACCGTCGTCGCGGTATTGCTGACCCACATACTCAAAGACGCAGTGGCCAGCATAAATCCGGCAATCAAATAGTCTGGTCTGGTGCCAAAGGCCCGCACAATGAGCAAGGCAATGCGCTGATGCAAGTTCCATGTTTCAATAGCTTTGGCGATGATAAAACCGCCCATGAAAAGGAAAATAAGGGGATGCGCATAAGGCGTGGCGGCAACTTTAAAACTGAACACACCCAAGATCGGAAAAGCGATCAATGGCATCAAAGCCGTGACGGGAACCGGCAGGGCTTCGGTCAACCACCAAAACGCCATACACAAGGCAATACCGAGGACTTTCCAAGCCTCGACAGAAAGACCTTCGGGGACCGGGGCCATAATCACACCCGCCCCCAAAACGGCGCCAGCGAGGACTGTGACGGGGCGAAGAGACCTTTTGGTCGAGGGCGTATTGTTTGTCATGGCTGTGAAATAAACGACATTGAACATTCACGCAAGCCATATAACCCATGAAGAGTCTCACGGTGATAATGTGTGCTCAAACGAAAGACAACTCATCATGTCCGCTTTCGCGGTGGTATGCGGGCGTTGTTCGGGATTGGCATCTATGCCTGCTCCTGACTCGAAGCGATCATTATTGGCTTTGTCCTAAAACAACAATTGGGGTCAATCCATTACGCTTAGCAAAAGCACGTAGACGTCCATCTTGTTTTGTCGCTGTCACAAATGCATTCACGCGAGCAAGCCATTTTGCATCTCCCTTGGGAACGGCATAAGCATACGGTGTTGGCGCAAGAGGCGTTGGCGGTTCAAGCAACCGCGCCCAAGTGCTCAAAGCGATCATACGTCGTCCGTACGGATAATCCGTCATAAAGACGTCGGCTCGCCCAGCCTGCACTTCTTGCTCGCGGCCTTTGAAGGAATCGACCACGCTCAAATGTGCTTTTTTTAGATGTTCGCGCATGACCGGCTCCATGTAGGTGCCACTTTGCACAACCACCACATGGCCCGCTTTGTCGATGTCGTCCCAGGTCTCGATCCCGGCGTTCGTGACTTGCGAAATACCATAGATACCACTGCGCAAGTGCGGGGCTGAAAAGTCCATATGTTTCGCCCGATCAGGACGGACGCCAACACCATGCATGGAAATATCACAGGCATTGTTATTCATGTTTTCGATCAGCTTCGCAAAGGAACTATCGACAAATTGAAGCTCTACGCCCAAGTCTTTGGCGAAGGCCTTGGCCATGTCAATATCAATGCCCTCAAGTTCGCCCGAGCGCGGGTTACGATAGCTGATGGCAAAATATCCTGGCCAGATACAAACCTTGAGGACACCGTTTGACGTTACCGACTGCAAACGATCGGCGGCTAAGGTGGGGGCGCTGTGCAACGCAGCCACGACAACAAACAAGGCGGCGATCGCGTGTTTGGGGGATCGTTTACACCATTCACGAAAGATCGAAATAATCTTCATCGAACAATTTCCTTTTCCTGTACAAGAGCCCGTATCCTCGAAGCTTAGAAGTCGATATGGTTACCAATATTGTGAAAAATATCATACCATCATGTCAAAGTGATATATGGTTGTCGTCTGTTATCTTTGGGCACATGTTTGTAGATGTCAAATATAGAAGAATTAGTCGTACCGGGTGCATTGCGCAAAACCACTGCGCGAATTGTTGTGGGTGCGGTGGCGCTCGTCTTCTTGATGGTGCTTTTTTCGACGGCTGTTTTGTGGAACAGTTATCTACAAACGTATGCATCCGTTTCCCAACAGCTTCAAACCGCATCAACCTACAATGAACAAAGCCTGACCCGCACGATTGAATCCATTGATAGCGCCTTGGAACGTGTGCGCCAGGCGACACAAACATCGCAAGATACCGATGTCATTGGCCCCATCTTGCGTGATGTGCTTCAGTTCTCACCGCATTTGCGCCAAATCCTTGTGATTGATCACGGCGGACGCTTAGTCGCGGACTCTGCACAAAATTTTTATGCGCCTGACAAGGCTGCTCGCATCGATTTAAGAGCCTTGGGCATCACCAAAGATAGCATGAAAAGTTTGGGTAGCCGTTTGCGCGTTGGCAAGGGCATTGCGCAACGTTTCATTGGTCCAGCCTCCGCTGTTGGCGCATCTTCATCCCAGTGGTTGCTGCCCATTGCCCTGTTGAGTGACGGCCCGGTTGGGCATGGGGTGCATATTGTTGCAGCCTTCAACCCCTCAGCACTTTCGCCGAGTATGGGCAGTGCTGTCTACAGGAAGAATGGCGAGGCCGTTGTCGCTCTTTTGGATGGGACCGTTATTTTATCCAACGTGTCTTTAAAATCCGGGCTCGCACGCTCACACAACACCCACGTTCCTACACAAACGTCAGAGCGATTTTTAAAAGCCGATGCGGGACTATTTAAGGGTGAACTGCCGCAAATGTCTGTACCTGGTGTTGTGTCCTATCGATTGTCGTCAATTTATCCGCTCGCCATTTTGGTTGCCGCCACGGATGATGATATTTTTGATGGTTGGGTTTTTGACAATGTGGCCCTTATTTTGATTTCGATTTCCATCCCGTTTGTAGCCATGGGCGTCCTGATTACCTTTGGCACCCAAGCGATCCAAAAATTACGCCTGCATGAAGGCGTTCGGGTCTTATCGCAAGTGGTGCAACAAAGCCCCGCATCCATATTGATTACCGATCGACAGGGCGAAATTGTCTACATCAATTCAGCCTTCAGCACACTGTACGGTTACACCGAATCGGATGTTTTCGGTCAAAACCCTCGTCTTTTGAAAAGTGGCAAAACTTTAAACGAGACGTTCAAACAAATGTGGCAAACCATCATTAAAGCTAACGTATGGCATGGTGAAATCATCAACAAGACTAAGGAAGGTCATTTGAAATGGGTCGATGCGATTATCTTTGGCCTTTCGGTCGAAGAAGGGCCACCAGATTTTTACGTCGGTATTGAAACTGATATTTCATTAAAAAAGGAATACGAGACGCAGTTGGTCCAAGAAAAAACTCGTGCTGAAGCGGCCAATATCGCCAAGTTGACATTTCTCTCTTCAATGAGTCATGAACTGCGCACGCCGTTGAACGCCATCATGGGCTTTGGCCAAGTGCTCCTTTTGAATAAGAAAGAACCGCTGAGCACCTCACAACAAGTGAGCATAAATACGATTGTCAATAGCGGACAACATCTTCTGGATCTGGTCGAAGATATTCTCAATCTCGCCCAAATCGACACTGGCAACATTAAGCTTTACCGACAAAGGATTTCGTTAAGCAAGATACTTGCAGAGTGCGAGGTCATGATAACACCACAAGCGCATGAACGCGGCATTCACGTTCAAGTCAGTATTGATGACGCAAGCGATTTAACGGCATGGGTGGATGAGAAGCGGCTTAAGCAAATATTGCTCAACTTGTTGTCCAATGCCATTAAGTACAATCGTGAAAACGGCACAGTTCATATGAATGCAATGGCCGTTGATGACGCAACGGTTCGTGTGTCAGTAGTGGATAATGGGGATGGAATTTCCTCTGAATTCCAAGACAAACTGTTCGAACCGTTCAATCGTTTAGGCCAAGAAAACTCTTCGATTCAGGGGACAGGAATTGGTTTGAACATCTGCAAGGACCTCACTGAAGCAATGGGTGGCACCATTGGTTTTGAAAGCACGTTGGGCACGGGAAGTACGTTTTGGATTAATATTCCAACGAAAGAGACGTTGCCTAAATAGGTTTTGTGTTTTTGGTGTGAACGAAAAGAGAATGTCCGCTTTCGGGTGGTGACCTGACCTTAAGACACCTCAGCGTTTAAACAAGCTCACCCCGAAAAACAGGGCCGCGGCGGCGATGATGGCGGGGCCTGCGGGGGCGTCAAAGCTATACGAGGCCCACAGGCCCATGCCCACGGACCATGCGCCGATGACGGCGGCTGAAATGGCCATGGCTTCGGGGGTTCGGGCAAAGGATCTTGCCGCAGCAGCGGGAATGACCAGCATGGATGTAACCAGCAAAATTCCAACGACCTTCATCGCCAAGGCGACGACGACGGCCAACAAGATCATAAAGGCCAACTCGACACGGCGCACGGGCACGCCTTCGACAGCGGCAAGGTCGGCATGAACGGTGAGACTTAACAAGGGTTGCCACAACTTCATCAAAGCCAGCAAGACGAGAACCGCCCCACCCCACAACCACATCACATCGGCTTTACCAACGGCTAAGATGTCGCCGAACAGGTAGCTCATCAAATCAATGCGCACGCCTTCTAACATCCCCGTCACGATCAAACCTAAGGCGAGGGCCGCATGAGCAACAATGCCCAGCAAGGTATCGAGCGATAACCCCTTCACGCCATTCATCAAGCCCAACATCATGGCACTGGCAATGACGACGAACGTGACACCGATGATCGGCTGGACGCCCAAAAGAAAACCCAACGCAACACCCAACAGAGCCGTATGGCTCAGCGCGCCGCCGAAATAGGCCATGCGCCGCCACACCACAAAGGCCCCCAGAGGACCTGTAACGAGAGCCACGGCGATACCAGCAAGTGCTGCGCGGGTGAGGAAGTCATCCATGGTCACAATCCTCAGTATGAACGTGTCCGTCCAAAGCATGTTGGTGATCGTGTTGGTGGGCATAAACGGCCAAGGTCGAAGCGACTTCTTCACCAAACATGGCGACAAATTCAGGGTGCTGGCTGACGGCTTGGGGATGTCCGGCACAACACACATGGCGGTTTATACACACCACGTGATCGGTTTGCGCCATCACCATATGAAGATCGTGCGACACCATCAAAACGCCGACGTTTCTTTGTTGGCGAATGTTGTCGATCAAACGGTACAATTCGGCTTGTCCGGTGATATCCACGCCTTGCACGGGCTCGTCCAACACCAAAAGATCGGGTTCGCGTAAAAGCGCACGCGCCAACATGACCCGTTGCATCTCGCCGCCAGAAATCGACTGTAGGGGTGAATTTGCAATGTGGTCGGCACCGACTTCTTGTAAGGCTTTTAAGGTTTTGCCCAAGCCCGGCTTGGTGCCCAATTGCAAGAACCGCCGAACCGTCATGGGCAGAGCCGGATCGATGCTCAAGCGTTGCGGCATATAGCCAATAGACAAGCCGTCTTTGCGCGTCACGGTTCCGTTATGGGGTTTGATCA
>Ga0316189_10004715_pt1 | contig 13102 bp, 7 predicted proteins | sample LowCovwburrow_MG_FD_204930 | JGI IMG/M metagenome (GOLD analysis project Ga0316189, IMG submission 204930) | Coastal sediment microbial communities from Maine, United States - Lowes Cove worm burrow | ecosystem: Environmental > Aquatic > Marine > Coastal > Sediment | place: USA: Maine... | reverse complement strand
ACGGAACAAAATTTTGTTTTCTGTACCCGTAACTTCGAAATCTTTCGGTACATCAAGGGCAACGTCTTCGCCTACATTGGGTTTAGCCCAAGTTTTATTCGCCAAGGTTCGAAATTCGGCATCGTCATCTGCCAAGCTTGGACTCATACTAGGTTTTGTACCCTTTATTTTGACTCCTGCATCGGCCAGTACGGCAATCTTTTTTAAGGTGGAAAGTGTCATTTTTTTTGTGCCTTGGTCCAACATTAGCATTTCATAGGTTACCCCACTTTCAGCTTTCAATTTTCTGTCCTCTGCGGAAATGGCCATTTTTAAAATGGTGGCACTTACAAAATCGAACTCGTGGCCTCTGGGAACCGCTGGAAGGCTTGCTTGACAGATTTTGGTAATATTATCATTCTCTCCATAGAGATACAACACATCCGCAACATTTTGGCCCTGTTGCAACATATACGAACTTCTGCCCAAGTAGGTAACCCATGCTTTCGCACCTGCCCCTGACCACGTTTCTTGACGGGTAAAATACTGTCCAAATGGCCCAAGTGAAAAGCCTGGCATTTTATCGTCAAGCGGTTGGTGAACGGAGGTGTGTATCACAAACCGGTTCAAGCCCGAGGCCAATTCAAGATCGGCTGTACGCTTTAATTTTTCGGGATGCCAAGAAAAAGCATTTTGGATGGCCGTCATCGATTCTGCCGCAACGAATGGTTTACCATAAATATGCGCCACCGAGGCCGATTCACGAATATCGGCTTCGCTACGTACCTCTTCGTCATTACCGCCAGCAAGACTTCCAGGCGTCCACATGGCAGACATTGGAATGTCGGCATTGCGTTTTACATCCATGCCATCGGCAAGGTAAATACGCCCTCCTTCGTGTGATTCCGTATACCGTTTCATGCCTCTCTTGTGCAATTCTTCGCCGATGACATCGTAATGGTTTTCCGCTATCATTTCTCCAATAGTTTTTCGGAAATCCCAAAGGAATTTTTCACTATCCTCCGCACTTTTTATTATGCGACCTGTTAAAGCTGGTATCCAAGGTTGAATGGCATATCCACGTCTTTTTTGAAATTCGTTAGGAAAATTTTTCGTCCAATTCATATGTCCGGCTTCATAGCTATCCAAAATCATATAGCCCAGGCCCTTTTTGCCCATCATACCTCCTGTGGCGTCTTTATACATGTCTAGATAGGTATTGATATATTTTGTAACCGCCGAGGGGTCTAATTTATCTACTTCCAATCCCGTTGCTTCAGGAGAAGCAGGATGATTTTGACGCCCTGTCAGTGAATAACCGAATCGGGTTATAGCCCACTGGCCTTCTGGCACGTTCCATTCCAAACTGCCATCGGCGTTCATTTTCGAAGTCAAATCAATGACTTCCTCCACAGGAATAGCTTGAACATCTTGCGGTAAAAATGATTTCGTACCTTCTTTCCAAGGCGAAAAACCGGCCTTATCCTCCACTTTATCTATTCTAGCCGTATTGTACAAAACAAATTCCGCTACCTGAACACCATCAGGTTTTGGCACCTCTGTTGTTCCGCCCATCATGGCAGCTATACCGGAAACTTGACCAGGCAGAGTTTCATAGGCGAACCTGAAAAATTTGGCGGTAGTAGCCGGAAAACTTACCGAGGTCTGCGGCACTAGACTGCCGTGTATGCGCACCACTTCCCTATAGTTTATTCCATCATCACTAACCTTAAGACTTCTGTTTTCTGGGCTACCCCTGAACTGTTCTAGAGATGAATGATTTGCACCTACTACTGAAAGTGCCTTGAAGGTTTGAGGTGTGCTAAATTCATACTCGATCCACATATCCTCGCCCGGTTCTTTTGGAGGAAGCATCGTAGCGGTATTTAGATCGCCATCAGTTAAACTTTTTAAATCAAATACTCCTCCGCTGGATGTTACACTGGGACGAAGTTGTGCCATGTTCTGCTCAATGGCCGGCAATTTATAAGCTATGACCGCGGCATCTTGATAAAAAACGGGTTTGGCACCTATAAACCCTTCAGCAATGCCTGCATCGGCCAAGGCTATATTTTGAAAACTACCCAGTACATCGGATGGCCTAGGTAATGTTCCTTTAAAGAGTTTACCGCCTTTTACAACTGTTTCGGTCCACACAAATTTTTTCATGCCGTCTTTGGGTTCGACCCAAGGGCCTCCCGTAACACTCCAGCCAGGGGACCCGGCAATGGCCATTTCAAGCCCTTTTTTATCGGCCAATTCGGTGGTGAATTTAAAAGCATCTTTCCAATCCGGCTCCATAAAGACCAACTTCTTGGGCACTACCACTGGAGTGAAAAGGTTGGCATCGAAATTTTGGAATCCGCCAATCCCCGTACGCTCCATCCAATCCAAATCTTTTTGGATGCCTTCTTTTGTAATATTACCGTTCATCCAATGCCACCAAACCCTTGGTTTGGCCGCATTGGGCGGGTTTTTGAATTCTTCCAATAGGTTGTTGTCCCCTGTTTGTTGGGCTTCAATCGTGTTAGAATTAAGCGTTATTAGAAGTAGTATACCGAATATTGAAAGTGGATATTTCATGAATCTATGTTTTATAATGTTCTTTTACTCTTCAATAAAGATCGGCGCATCGGTTTCAATTTTATGATCATAAAACTGTACTCCACTGTCATTAATTTGTGGGAACGTGTTTTTCAGTAGGGCGATCATCTCGGCCCCTGCCAAGAGTAGCGGACCATAGCCACGCGCCGCGTACACAGTAACAGGGCGATAATGATAAAAGGCATGATTAAATCCCATTCCCGTGCCCACACAAATACTTTCGACCTGCCCTTTGCTGTTCACCTCAATATGTCCCTGCCCCAATCCTACATAGTAGGATAGTTATCCGCTACCACACCTCTTAAATTGATGCCGACCTATTTGCCAAATGTATTTCTTGACATGTTTTTACCTTATTTTTAAAAGATAACATTCCAATTTAAAAAAGAAATACTATCAAATATTGTTGTGTTTGCATAGTGCTGTTTTAGGTCTTTTGAGCGATGTACAACTATTGAACTCATCTGGGCTTTTTCTTTTATCTTTCCACATAGCTTCGGGGGGCATTTTGCATCCCTATTTTACTGCTAGCAATATTAATCATCAAAACTATTTAATCCATTAAGATACCGCATCCTGCTCTATGCTGTGTGTGGTTAGGCCAAAGAAAAAATCAGCACAGTACAGGATGCCCTAAATACGGACAGTTTCTATTTTCGTTCACATACCCGAAAAATTCCCGGTTTGAAAGATATCGGATATTGACATATTATCTATCTTAATAGTTTTAGTAATAGCACAGAACTCTTGCAAAGAAGATAGGTATAAAAATACGAAATCGAATCTTTTTATAAGGGAAGCAGCCGTAAAGGCAAAATGTAAAAGGCTGATTTTTGGGAGCATTGCTGAAACCATCGAAAATTAACCGAAGAACATCCAGGTACAGAAAAATATGCTCGTTAAACCGCAAAATATTTATGGCCTTTCAAAATGTTTCGGAGAGGCTTTAGCCGCATATTACGCTCATACGAATCGGATATCGGCTATTTGCTTGCGGATTGGAGCCGACAAATTCTCGAAAGGCTTTACCGAAATGAACTCACGGGATTTAAGTGCATTTATACATCCAGATAACTTTAAACAGCTATTGATTGGGTGTGTCGAATCAGAAAATATAACGTACGAAGTTCTCAACGCCATTTTAGATAATAGATATAAACGACTAGACATAGCGGAATCAAAATAAAAAATCGGATATAGACCAAAGGCAGATACCTTTACGTTGTTAAAACTCGCAGCCGATTAAAACGGTCTGTAATCTTGGCCAAAATTATTGCTTGCCGGTTTACCAAACGAAAATCCGGCGCAAAGGGCTAACCCCCTCATCCGCTGTTAAATTTAGGTTCTACTAGATTGTCTTACTGACACATCGCAGCAACAAACCCTATCCTAAACGTTAGGATTTGTTAGATATATCGCTTAACGAATTATACAGATATGAATAAAAATGTGATTTTTTTACTGAGCAGCATATTGCTTTTTTCATGTTCAGAAAAAATGGAAAATAAAAACGTGATGCCCAATTTTGTCATTATTATGGCAGACGATTTAGGGTATGGCGATTTAGGATGTTATGGAAGTGCGACAACCCAAACTCCAAATATCGATTTTTTAGCCTCCGAGGGTATAAAGTTTACCGATTTTCATTCGAACGGAGCTGTATGTAGTCCAACACGTGCAGCTTTAATGACAGGAAAATACCAACAGCGAACAGGTGTAGAAGGGGTGGTTACTGCTAAAAGTCATCGGCAAGTAGGTTTAAGTCTTGATGAAATTACAATTGCCGAAGAACTAAAGAAGTACAATTACAATTGTGGTATGTACGGTAAATGGCATTTGGGGTACTCCAAAGAATTCAATCCCTCCTTACAAGGTTTCGATGATTTTGTTGGATTTGTTAGCGGTAATGTTGATTATCATGGTCACATCGATCAGGAGGGCTATCTCGACTGGTGGAAAAATACCACTATTGATAATGAAGTTGGTTACTCAACCGATTTGATTTCTGAATACGGGGTGAAATTCATTAAAGAAAACAACTCAAAAAAGACGAACAAGCCTTTTCTTTTATACCTACCTCATGAAGCTCCCCACTACCCTTATCAAAGACGTGTTGATAAGGTATTAAGGGAAGTAGGTAAGCCGGGTTTGGGGCCGATTAGTGAAGATAGTATCCCATCCATTTACAAGGAAATGGTTGAAGTAATGGACGAGGGAGTGGGCAAAATTATAGATGCATTAAAAGAAACGGGAGCATATGAAAATACAATGATTATTTTCTTATCGGATAACGGAGCGAGCAAAAATGGTGATAATGGACTTTTAAGAGGTCGTAAAGGTGGTGTTTATGAGGGAGGAAGTCGTGTCCCAGCCATCATAAGTTATCCCAATAAAATAAAAAAGGGGTTGATCAGTACGCAAACCGCTCTGACGATGGACCTATTACCAACAGTACTCGATTTTATTGGACAAAAACCTAGTACCGAAAACATAGATGGAATAAGCATAAAAGAGCATCTGACAAACCAGGCTGTCCTGGTCGAAAGAGATGTGTTTTTTGGCTTCAAAAACAAGAGTTTTATACGAAGTGGTAGGTGGAAAATGATCAGCATAAAAGATCCCGATAGGACTAGATTGGAACTCTATGATTTATCTACCGACCTTTCTGAAAATAACAATATCGGATTGGAAAACCCGGACTTGTTAAATAAGCTTAATGAAAAGCTTACGATATGGAAAGAAGACGTTAGAAAAGGGGTGAATATGGTCGCTCAGTAACATGTTTCTATTGAAAAAAATACTGATAAATTATTAGAACAACAGCGAAGAGTAAAACAAATTCAAAAACCCTTGTGCATTCATTAGGGGAAACCATGGAAAAGAAAAAGAAAGTATTTATAGCAACAAGTTTAGACGGCTATATTGTAGATCAAAACGGAGGAATAGATTGGTTACATACTATTCCTAATTCTGATAATATTGACAAGGGGTACAGTGAATTTATGTCTCAAATAGACGCGCTTATCATGGGGCGTACGACTTTCGAAACCGTATGCGGATTTGATATGGATTGGCCCTATCAAAAGCCCGTTTTTGTACTTAGCAATAGTTTGGCCACTATTCCTCATAAACTCAAGGATAAGGCAATGCTTATATCTGGAAATTTAAAGTCAATTCTCGAACAGCTTCATGAAAAGGGATGCTATAGTCTCTACATTGATGGCGGGAGAACGATTCAAAGTTTCTTGAAAGAAGATTTAATAGACGAAATGACAATAACAATAATTCCCTATTTGTTGGGAGGTGGCGTTCCGTTGTTTACAGAACTTTCAAAGAGATTAGATTTTGAATGTGTTGACTCAAAAATTTATCTGGAAAAGGTCGTTCAAAATTATTTTGTTAGAAAAAGATAAATAACAAAATGCCAATACTGTATCAATGAATTAGGGTATTTGGAATGTGTTTTATATGTACTATGGTATAATAGTCGTCGCAATTCTATTGCCTGAGTATAGTCAGCTACCGGCATGAACCCCCATAACTTCCTGAAGTTCTGCGGTGTTAACATACTGCTGAAACTTGGTGATTTTGCATCCATTCAGGTGCCAGATATGGCAAACCTGGGTATCTTGCTGCTTCCCCGTTGCCTTAAATGTTCCTGATTACCGGCCTTCAACAATTACCGATTCTCCGGCATCGTAAAACAAACTCGGATGCACTGCGAAGTCGTCCCACTCTGCGGCCAAACGTGCGAAGAGTTGATTCAGCACCGCGTCAGGACCAATAAACGCCTCTCCGCTGGGCATATACGGGTTTCCTTCGGCTTCATGCCAATTAATTTTAGGATCCATGGCTCCAAGTACGGCAGGCACATCACCCCTTCCGAATGCTTCGTAGGCACTCTTAATTACATCTACATTACTCATTTGAATTTATTATTTAAAAGTTAATTTAAACTTGAAATGCCCATTTTACGAACCACAGATTTTCATTATCATAGCTCCTTAGACAGCATGAACGTGTTAAGGGTAAGTGAATTATGGATAAGCTAATGCAATTATGACAAACTGCAAAAAAATAATCTAACAACTCAAATAACAAGTCGACTAATAGGTTAGTTTCTCTGTTACCATATTACCATCAGCTTACCTCCTCCCCATAAATAGCAATAAAATTCACTTCCTTAAGTAATGCTGTGAACCAAGCCCCCTTTTTACAGGTTTGTTAGATTCTAAATTGAATGTGATTTTACTTTTTGGTTAGAGGCCAAAATTGTACTTTTCAATAAAGATTCCTTTTAAATAGCTCCATGGAAGAAAAACTGTTCGATGAATTTCAAGAAGTTTCTGCCAAGGCTTGGAAACAAAAAATACAGTATGAACTTAAGGGCGCAGATTATAATGATAATTTAGTCTGGGAGTCGCCAGAAGGAATAAAAGTCAAACCTTTTTATCATCTCGATGACCTGCGTTCTGTAGACCGAAACATTCAACCTCGACCGATCTCTTGGAAGATTGCCCAAGAAATTTTTGTCGCCCACGCTACCAAAAGCAATAAGAAGGCTCTAAACGCTTTACAAAGGGGAGCTGAAAGCCTGATTTTTACGATTCCATCCGAACATATTAATTTAGAAGAACTGCTTGCCAACATCGATTTAGACGTAGTGAATCTTCATTTTAATTTTCAGTTTTTGTCTACAGCATATATCAAAAAGCAGTTGAAATTTTTAGAGGGCTATAAGTCGAATTGCTATCTACACCTAGATACGCTTGGTCATTTGGCAAGAACCGGAAATTGGTATTCTCAAGAGGGTCAAGATCAAGATACCCTAAGCGAAATCTTGAATTCGGCAAAAGGCCAAGAAAATAGAAACGTACTGAGTGTAGATGTAGCGCTATACCAAAACGCTGGTGCTAACATCGTTCAGCAATTGGGTTATGCCATGGCACATGTCAACGAATACCTAAACATTTATGACCCTAGCGTTGTTCAATGCCCTGTTTTCAAGATCTCCGTGGGAGGCAATTATTTTTTTGAGATTGCAAAAATACGAGCGCTGCGAAAGCTCTGGGCGGTACTGGCCTCAGAATACGATATGTCTTCTGATTGTCATATTATGGCTACGCCTTCCAAAAGAAACAAGACGTTGTACGCTTACAACATTAATATGCTGCGTACCACGAGTGAGTGTATGGCCGCCATCTTGGGCGGGGCCGATACAGTATGCAACTTACCCTACGATGCTATTTATCATAAAGACAACGAATTCGGAGAACGGATAGCCAGAAATCAACTCGTACTCCTCAAGAATGAAAGTTACTTTAATATGGTCGATAACCCCGCGAAAGGCTCGTACTATATCGAGGCCCTTACCGAAGAAATTGCAAAAAAAGCACTGCAATTTTTCAAAACCATCGAGAGTCAAGATGGTTTTCTAAAACAACTGAAAAGCCATAGCATTCAGAAAAAAATAAGGGAAAGTGCCCAAAAAGAACAACAGCACTTTGATGCATCCAAAGAAATATTAGTTGGCACCAATGCCTATGAAAGTTCTGAAGATTTGATGAAAGACAACTTGGAGATGTATCCTTTCGTTAAGAAAAATGCAAGAAAAACGCTTATAGAGCCTATCATTGAAAGCCGTTTGTCAGAGAAAATCGAACGCAAAAGGCTGAAAGATGAAGGATGGATAGGAAACTAACTATTAGGTGACCTCTACTCGGTAATCAAAAGTTTACGTTTAGAGAACACCAATCACGTATTAAAAGTCCAAAAATTGAAGATGCGCAAAAATGTTCAACATATAACTCTAGCAAAAAAAGGTGAGAAACAAAACACTTCGAAGGCTGCATCCCTTACAGAGCCGCATATTGAACACTTAAATTTCGCCGCTGGCATCCCTCCATATCTCAGAGGCCCTTACGCTACCATGTACGTTCAAAAACCGTGGACTATCCGTCAGTATGCAGGTTTTTCCACTGCTAAGGAAAGCAACGCATTTTATAGAAAAAACCTTAATGCAGGCCAAAAAGGACTTTCCATTGCCTTTGACCTTCCGACACACCGAGGTTATGATAGCGACCATGAACGTGTCACCGGTGACGTGGGCAAGGCCGGTGTCGCTATTGACTCCGTGGAGGATATGAAAATTCTCTTTGACCGTATTCCTTTGGATAAAATGTCGGTTTCTATGACCATGAACGGAGCGGTATTGCCCATTATGGCCTTCTATATCGTAGCCGCAGAAGAACAAGGCGTTGCATTAGAAAAGCTTGCAGGCACTATTCAGAACGATATTTTGAAAGAATTCATGGTGCGTAACACCTACATATACCCGCCAAAGCCATCAATGCAAATCGTTTCCGATATCTTTCGGTTCACGAGTAAATACATGCCCAAGTTCAATAGCATTAGTATTTCAGGCTACCACATGCACGAAGCGGGAGCCACTGCCGAGCTCGAATTGGCTTACACCTTGGCCGACGGATTAGAATATATCAGAACCGGCCTAAAAGCGGGGCTTGACATTGATAGCTTCGCGCCAAGGTTATCCTTTTTTTGGGGTATCGGTATGGACCATTTTACGGAAATAGCCAAATTGCGTGCGGGTCGTTTGCTGTGGGCCAAAATTGTGAAACAATTTCATCCAAAAAACGAAAAGTCGATGTCGCTACGCACCCATTGCCAAACCAGCGGTTGGAGCCTGACAGAACAAGACCCTTTCAACAATGTAGCTAGAACGGCCATTGAGGGCGCCGCCGCAGTTTTCGGAGGCACTCAGAGCCTACATACCAACGCACTGGACGAGGCCATCGCTTTACCGACCGATTTCTCTGCACGTATCGCCCGTGACACCCAACTTTTTTTAAGGGAAGAGACCAAAATCACTAAAACAGTAGATCCTTGGGCCGGAAGCCATTATGTAGAAAAAATAACCCATAATTTGGTACATACAGCCTGGGGACTGATTCAAGAAGTGGAAGAATTGGGTGGAATGACCAAGGCCATCGAAGCGGGAATTCCGAAAATGCGTATTGAAGAGGCCGCAGCGAAAAAACAAGCCCGCATCGATAGTGGTAGGGAGGTTATTGTGGGTGTAAACAATTATAAAATCGATGATGAAGAGGAATTACATATTCTAGAGGTTGATAATAATCAGGTACGTAAACAGCAGATTACCCGCTTAGAGTCTATTAAAAAGCAACGGGATCCCAAAACCATTCAAATTACTTTAAAAAAACTTACTGAGGCAGCAACGGGAAGTATGGAGAATGATTTGCAACCAAACCCCGCCGCCAACGAGGATGGCGAAAATTTATTAGCTTTAGCAATAAAAGCAGCAAGAGCGAGAGCTACCCTAGGCGAGATAAGTAGTGCGCTCGAAGTGGCTTTTGGTAGACATAAAGCCAATATTCAATCAATAACCGGCGTGTATTCTAAAGAAATCAAACACGATAAAAGCTTTAAAAAGGCACTTGAGCTATCAGATCGTTTCGCGGAACAAGATGGTAGAAGACCCCGCATCTTAGTTGCCAAAATGGGCCAAGATGGCCATGATCGTGGTGCGAAGGTAATCGCTACTGGCTATGCTGATCTGGGTTTCGATGTCGATATCGGCCCTTTATTTCAAACCCCTAAAGAAGTTGCTACACAAGCCGTGGAAAACGATGTTCATATTCTTGGTATTTCTTCTTTGGCTGCAGGTCATAAAACCTTGGTGCCGAAAGTCATCGAAGAGCTTAAAAAATATGGAAGAAAAGATATCATGGTCGTTGTGGGCGGAGTTATTCCCAAACAAGATTACGAAGTTCTTTTCGACTCGGGAGTAGTCGCTATCTTTGGCCCAGGAACTAAGATAGCCGAAGCGGCCATTCAAATTTTAGAGATTTTACTCGATTTTGAGTAGTGGATTTTTGGCTTAGGAGCTGTGAATCCGTTTTGAAATACATTCAAAAAGTTTGGCCATTATTACCTACTTTGAATCTAGAATTTTTAGTAAGTTTGCACGCACATTTAAAAAACGGTCGCATAGCTTAGCTAGATAGTCTTTCTACATTCTAAGCGTACGACTTAAAATACCAATGGTGGCATAGCTCAGCTGGATAGAGCACCTGCCTTCTAAGCAGGCGGTCCTAGGTTCGAATCCTAGTGCCATCACTGCATTTAAGAAACCACGCTTAATAGGCGTGGTTTCTTTATTTGTAAAGCCTCATAATTTGATATTTGAGACCCAACTGATTTGTATTGAAAGTTTACACTATTGATACATGCGTCATATTATTTTTAATCCATTTTTAGTTTCTTCCATAGTTTGAGCAATAGCCAGGTACTCAACCCCGTCAATAGCAACATTAATGTGCCTAGCCTCAGATTGCCATAAATAAGATACCCTATGGCAAACAAGGCCGAAAAAACCATAAAACTACCTGTTACCATACAAAGAATTGCAGTGGGCATATCCCATTTTTCGGAAACGCCGTGGTCTTCTGGGTCTTCTTCCCTAATCTTGTCCAATACTTTTTTCCAGCCCCGTCCCCCTGGACGTATCAATCGATAAAATGATTTCAGTATTTTCTCGTCGGAGGGCTTGGTCAATAAAGTAACACTTACCCAGGCGACCGTGGTAATCAATACCCCAAGTATAAGCTTTAGAGAAGATGACAATTCTGGAAGCCCAGTATAGGGGTGTATCACTTCAAAGTATAGTGCGATTAAAAGAGATACTGCCATAGCGGTTATTTCGCTCCAGGCATTGATGCGGTACCAGAACCATCTTAAGATGAACAAAAGACCGGTACCGGCCCCTATCTGTAATATGATGTTGAACGCTTGTAGTGCATTGCTCAGGAACAGGGCCAATACGGCCGAAAAAAGCATGAGCAAAACGGTGCTGGACCTCGCCACGAATACTAATCTTTTAGAAGATGCCTTTGGCTCTATAAAACGTTGGTAGAGATCATTGACCATATAGGAAGACCCCCAGTTGAGGAGTGTTGAGATGGTGGACATAAACGCCGCTATCAGAGATGCCAATACCAGGCCCAATAGACCAGCGGGCAAATGCCTTAGCATAACCGAATAGGAGATGTCGTCCTTGACCATGGAGGGGTCCATATCGGGCAGTGCGTTTACCAAGTCAAATACTTCAGGATACATTACCAATGAGGCCAAAGCTATCAAAATCCAAGGCCAAGGCCGTATCGCATAGTGTACGATATTGAACAAGAGCGTGGCCCACACCGCATTTTTCTCATCCTTGGCTGAAAGCATACGCTGGGCGATAAAGCCGCCGCCGCCGGGTTCCGAACCAGGGTACCACACACTCCACCATTGTACCGCTATGGGAATTATAAACACCGTAACGAGCAAATCGGTATTTGAGAAATCAGGCAAGATACTTAGTTTTCCCACCACGTTTTCATGGGCGATCAAATTGTCTAGCCCACCGATTTCAGGAAGGTCTACGATAACCATCGTGGCCCATATCGAACCTCCCATGGCCATAAAAAACTGAAAGAAATCGGTGATTAATACGCCTTTTAAACCTCCAAGAGAACTATAGACCACCGTTACTACCGAGGCTATCAAAAGGGCCTGTACAGGAGAGAGTCCCAATAGGACACCTCCTATCTTTATAGCGGCCAAGCAGACACCGGCCATGGTAACGATATTAAAGAAAAAACCCAAATAAACAGCTCTGAAACCTCTTAAAAATGCGGCTTCCTTTCCACTGTACCGAAGTTCATAGAACTCAAGATCGGTCAGTGCCTTGGAGCGTCTCCATAGCTTGGCGTAAAGGAACACGGTGAGCATACCGGTCAATAAAAAGGACCACCATACCCAATTGCCCGATACCCCGTTGTTCCTTACAATATCGGCTACCAGATTGGGTGTATCGGCCGAAAAGGTTGTGGCGACCATAGAAATACCCAATAGCCACCAAGGCATTGTACGCCCCGATAAAAAGAATTCCGAGGTATTCTTCCCCGCGTTCTTGGAAACGATTATGCCGATTAGCAATGAAATGACAAAAAAAGCGCCTATAATACCCCAATCTATCGCCTTTAATTCCATACTCTTCTTTATTTGGTTTTTATCTATTGAACTTAATGTTAATCCAACACTGAACGCATTGAAGGAGTTCAGTTGCAATTAGAAAAGGTAAACAATTGACGCCAGAATTGATCATATTGGCTCCATTTGATAAGATTAATACCCCAGTGTGGGCTAGCACCTGTAGTCCAAGCAGAAACTCTTCCTTTGCCAAGTGAATGTTGAGATAATAATGGAAACCATTGATCCCAGTACGTAATCTCCAATAATGTTTCACTTTCGTTTCTTTTTTCGGTTTGGTTGAAACCAAGAATAGGGGGAAAGCCAGAAAAATCAATACCGTTCAGTATAGGGTGATTATCTACAGTGTTACGAATCTCGAAACTTGCCGTAGATTCTAAAAGATCATCTGTTTCTAGGCACTTCACGGGGAGTACGTCACGAAACAGACTTTGTCCCCAACCTC
>Ga0316189_10004714_pt1 | contig 13102 bp, 12 predicted proteins | sample LowCovwburrow_MG_FD_204930 | JGI IMG/M metagenome (GOLD analysis project Ga0316189, IMG submission 204930) | Coastal sediment microbial communities from Maine, United States - Lowes Cove worm burrow | ecosystem: Environmental > Aquatic > Marine > Coastal > Sediment | place: USA: Maine... | reverse complement strand
GCTGGGTATCAACCAGGGGCTCCGGCAATGCACCATAGGTGTTAAGCAGTACCTCCAGGTCCTCCGAGCTACTGTGCAACAGTTTGATAGTAGAAGGGTTTGTCATCATTCGAACCAGTGGTTCGGTGGATTCTATCGCCAGCGGATCGAACAGCCACGCGGTCTCTCCATCGGAAACCTGCACCAGTCCCAGGTCAGCGCGGTAGGTCCTTTCCCTGACAAACTCTGTGTCCAGGCCCAGTACGGGGCTTTCGGACCAGCTTTTCTCTGCTTCTTTCAGTTGTGCCGGCGATTCGAGCAGGATAGGATGCTCGGCGGCTTTAATGGCTTTATTGATCGTTATCTTTGACATGTGGACCGTAATTCGAGATTCTGATTTGCAAATGCTACAGGCAAGAACATGGATGTGCATTCTTATTCTGGTTGCGAGCGCGCTGCCGGCAGTGCATCTGTACGCGCAGAATGATCCTGAAACACCCTCTGAGCGGGGTTATGAGCGCCTTGGCGATTCGCAAGTGCCAGGTGAATTCGAACTCGATATGACGGTTCCCCGGTCGGAAGAGGAACTTGCTGCCGAGCCGAAAAAAGAACAAAAAACGCAGGAACAGAGAATTGCCGGTCTATTGGCCCAGGCCGCCAAAGCGATGCAGGATGGAAGAATCGACCAACCGCCCAGGGACTGTGCCTGGGCGCATTACCGTGCAGCCTTGGATCTTGATCCGGAAAATTCCGAAGCACAGCAGGGCCTGGTTGCGGTGCAGCAGGTCATGGTGTCACGGGCAATCAGGGCTGCCGAGAACCTCGATTTTGAGTCAGCCAGGCGAATCCTTGATGACGCCGCCCTGGTCATAGAGTCTCCCCGGTTTATTGATGAATCTGAAGAGCAGGTTCGCGAAATCCGGGCTGGCCAGGTCGAAACACTCGAGGTCAGGGCGGTGAAGGCAATGGATGCCGGTAATTTTACCGAGGCGGAGCGTGCACTGATTGAGCTTATTGCGCTGGGTGGCGCCGACAGTACCGTCAACCAACTCAGGCGGAGGCTTGAAGAGGCCCGGATCTACGGCGGATTCAAGCCGGGACAGAAGATCAGGGATCATTTTATTAACCAGGGCATCTGGACACCTGAATCTGTGATCGTTCTGGCCGGTAGTTTCATGATGGGGTCTTCAGCGTTTGAAGATGACCGCAAGGACAACGAGGGCCCCCGGCACCGCGTCACCATTCGTCGCGGATTTGCGATCGGGCTGACCGAGGTGACGGTAAAGCAATTTCGCGCTTTCGTCCACAAAACGGGCTACCACACCGATGCTGAAAAACAGGGTTTTTCAACGGTATATAACCATTCTTCCGGGCGCCTGACCGAGCGCGATGACATCTCTTGGGAGATGGACTACGAGGGTCGTGAGGCGAATGACGATGATCCGGTTGTGCATGTTTCGTGGAATGATGCGATGGCCTACGTGAAATGGCTGGCGCGCGGTACCGGTAAATCGTACCGGCTGCCCAGCGAAGCGGAGTTTGAGTATGCACTGCGCGCCGGCAGCAATACGCGTTACCCCTGGGGTGATGACGGGCCTCCAAGGCGGAGTGAAAACCTGACAGGTGAAGATGACGTCTCGCGCAGCCGTCGACAGTGGTCCTCGTATTTTTCGGGCTATGGCGACAATTTTTGGGGGCCGGCGCCAGTCGCTTCCTTCGTGGCGAACTCTTATGGGCTTCATGACATTGGCGGTAACGTCGGCGAATGGGTCAGGGACTGCTGGCACGACTCCTACCTGCGCGCACCCACTGATGGATCTGCGTGGATGAACCCCGGCTGCAAACTGCGTATCGTTCGCGGTGGTTACTGGGCCAGTTCCCCGGAGCAGACACGTTCGGCACACAGGCTTTCAGCCAAGCCGGACCGTCGGGATGCGCGCATCGGATTCAGGATCGCCAGGGATCTTTAAACCGGGAGAGATCACTCTTCCCGCACGACTTCTCCATCACCCAGAACGGCATTCAGTATCGCGGCCAGGCGCAGCGAGGCTTTTTGCCACTGTTGCCTGATGATGACCCAGCTTTGATCTGCAAAGGCCTGGTCGATCATTTTGCCGGGCGGGTAGGCTGTGTCAGCCGCCAGGGCGTGTGATTCGTTGGTCCATTGCACGACACCAGCAGGCTCCCATGTTTCAGGGATTGTGGACCAAACCGGTTCGGTGAGCGGCCGGTTCCAGCTATCGCCTTTCCCCAGTTGCTGATGAATCACAACCCGGTCCCAGAACTGGTGCAGGTTATGGGTTTTTCCTTCAAATTCGATGTCCACCGAATTGCCGCCAAGATCATCCTTGTAACCTGCGTGCAGGGGTTGGTGCAGATCCCCCACCAGGTGGCAAACCCAGGAAAAAGCCTGCCGCCGCCGTTCAGGGTCCAGTCCGGACAGGGTCAGCTCGTTGGCATACTTAACAATCGCAGCGGTCACGCACATGCCGTCGCTACAATCGCGCTGACGATCGTACTGCCATGCGCTGCGCGGGATATTCACGTAATGCAGCGGGGCACTCCATTCCCATTGCGGCGTTTTGCGCACGGTGTCCGGCCAATAACAGGCTTCACCGATGGAATGATCCGAGAGACTGCCAAGGATTTCTTCCAGGGCCTTGGTGGCCGTCTCATCCAGCAGCGCCACCGCACCCGTGCCTACAATCCGGTGACCATCCTGGCCCCAGGCGGCAGCTTCGCCGGCTTGCATAGTGAAGTTAATGCAAATCAAAGCGATGAATAACTTATGTAATGTCATTTGGATAGGGTGAGTCCATCAGTAAAATATCGAAGTTTGCATTATACTGGCACAGGATGTAGCAGGAAGAAACGGATTGGAGGTTCAGCGGATGAACAGAAAAGCCTTACCTGGCAGTAAAGCCATGATGTTGATTGGTATCTTACTTTCCCTTTTCGGAGTGGTTCTGTTGCTGTCTCCTGCCGCGGTTGGCGGGGCAGTGATTCGTCTCGTTGCGGTGGTCCTGGTCATCACCGGTGTTGTTCAACTGGTACAGGGTTTGCGAGGCGGGACATTTGTCCATACCGCTGCGGGAACGGTCCTGGGCGTCATTGTCGCCGGTGTGGGTGTGATGGTCTGGTTAAACCCGCAACTGGGCTCAGGTTTTCTGACAGCGTTGCTGATGATTTTCTTTGTCGTACAGGGCTTGTGGAAAATGAATTCCGCGATGCGTTTTCGCGGCATGCCCGGTTCCGGCCTGATGTTTTTTACCGGAATCATTTCACTGGTTTTCGTCTACCTGCTGTGGAAACAATGGCCGCTGGCGGGCGCCTGGGCGATTGGAGTTCTGGTGGGCCTCGATTTGCTCCTGACCGGTATCACCATGATCGTGTTGGCTAACTCCCTCCGAAAATCACGTTCATCCAACTACGTGGATACAATCAGCCTTTAAGCTGCTGTTAAGCATCTCCCTGATAAAATCAAGGTGTTGGCCCGTTGTCGGGCCATTTATGCGAGGTGAATTATGGCTAACAAACGCGTAGACGAAGCCACCATCAATGCATCACTCGATGCCTATCTGCACGGTTCACAGGCGGGTGATGTTGAGCAGGCCCGGCATCTACATGAAATGCTGGACTTGATGTTGACAGAGCGCGAAGGTCCGGATGGACAACTCTGGCTGACAGACCATGGCAAAATATTGCTGGCCGATATGCACCGTCAGCTCAGCAAGTGTGACGGCTGTGGGGATCGCCTGAAGGATATCGTTCTGGATGCCGTCCGGCTGGGGCCGCACAAGGGGCACTGGCATGACACCAGCAGTTTTGTCCGTGACCTGCAAATTGCCACTGCCGTGGCGGACGAGCTTTGCGAAGAACGTGACGCGGGACTGAAACTAGACATCCCCGCAGCGGCTGAAGTGGTAGCCCGGCGCAACGAGTTTGGGTTGAACCCGTCAGAAATTTGCGAAGTCTATGAGCAGATTGCTGAGAGCGTCGAGGGCTTCAGAGAAATATCACGCGGCTGAGTTTACTCGACCGATACGATGATTTTGCCCCTGGCATGGCCCTCTTCCGAGTAGCTGATCGCATCACGGATGTCCTGCAGTTTATACATCTTGTCGATGACCGTGTTGACCTTGCCAGACTCCATCAAACCGGCCAGGAATTCCATGTCTTCCTTGTTCAGATGCGCCAGGATCATGATGAACTCCTGGTCCACGAATGGAGATAGAAGCAGCGCCTGGATGGGGCGTGTCAGGGGGCCGATCCAATTGCCTGTGGATCCGCCAAGCATGACCAACTTGCCATTGGGTTTCAGGACCGCCCGGTTCTTCAAAAGCGAATGATTACCGACATTGTCGATGATCAGGTCGTAGGTTTGCCCGCTCTTCGTGTAGTCTTCTTTTTTGTAGTCAAATACATGGTCCGCGCCGATTGACCTCACCATGTCGACGTTCCGGGTGCTGCAAACACCGGTCACTTCAGCGCCCATCGATTTGGCGATCTGAACGGCGAAGGTCCCAACGCCTCCGGACGCGCCGTTGATCAGAACACGTTGCCCCGGTTTTAACTGGCCCTTGTCCCGAAGAGCCTGCAGCGCAGTGATACCCGCAATCGCCACACCGGCGCTTTGTTCAACAAACTGGTTGTCCGGTATGAGTGCCAGCGCCCGGTCTTCCCTTATCGTCACGTATTCTGCAAAGGCTCCGCTTGCCCCGCCAAATACATTGTCACCAGGTTTGAATTGGCGCACATCCTTGCCGACCGCCTCGACGGTCCCGGCAAAATCAACACCCATGCGCGAGTCATCGGGCGCACCGATGCCGGACATGAGGCGCATCAGGTAGGGCGAACCTCTCATGTAGTGCCAGTCCAGCGGATTGACACCGGCGGCGTGTACCTTCACCAGTACCTCGTTGTCCGCCGGTTTGGGCTTTTCTGCTTTTTCAAGCTTGAGCACTTCTGCGGAGCCGTAACAACGGTACAAAACAGCATTCATCTGCTCTGCGTCACCGGCGATGGGGGCGGGCTCGGTACAACCGGAGTTGTAGCTGATCGTGACGGCCAGAGCCGACAGGGCAAGTACGACGAGTCCGAGAATACTGCCTGTAATCTTGTAGCGTAGTTTCATGCGGCTAATATACAGTTCATCAGTCGTCGTTGCTTATGCCGCTAGTAATGCCTCCAACGGTTGGTCGTTCCCGTTCGTCAACGGATAATTTGAAAATATCCGGGCGGGAATAGTGGCCGGTCGGGTCCATGTCGTAGCGGGCCTTCACGATATCATCCAGGTCGATTTCTGCAAAAACCAGGCCTTCCTCGTTGTAAAGAGGGCCGGCCATTACTTCGCCCATCGGAGACACGATCACGCTGCCGCCGCGGATCAGCGGGGTGTCCGCAGGCCATGCTTTATCCCTGCTTTCATCAGCAGCAGGAGGCGCTACAAACTGGCAGGCGCTGACCAGGAAGTTGCGGCCCTCATAGGCAATATGGCGCATGCTGGTTTGCCAGATCTCACGGTCATCCACGGTAGGTGCACACCAGATATCAAGGCCTTTTGCATACATGGCGGTGCGCAGCAAGGGCATATAGTTTTCCCAACAAATGGCGGCACCTACACGGCCAGCGGCTGTTTCCACCACCGGGATTGTTGAGCCGTCTCCCTGGCCCCAGATCAGTCGCTCGGCCGCAGTGGGCATCAGCTTTCGATGCCTGGCAATCACTTCGCCATTTGCCGAAATGAATAACGCGGTGCAATACAGCGTGGTGTTGCTACGCTCGATGATACCGATCACGATTGCCGTGGCGCATCGCTCTGCCATCTCAGCGATGGCCGCTACTTCCGGTCCATCAATTTCCACCGACTCCTGCCAGTAGCGCAGGAAATCATCGCGGCCCTCCGGTGTGCGGTAACCCACCCGGGTGCCAAAGTCTGCGCCTTTGGGATAACCGCCGAGTAATGCTTCCGGCATCACCAACAGGTCACAACCGGTCTGCTGAATGGCCTGTTCAAAAGACAGGATGTGAGTCACGGTTGCCTTTGTCCCGTCTGCATGGGAGCCAATTTGCAATGCTGCGAGTATTTTCTTATTCATCGTTGGGTCACTCTAACGTGAAGTCTTGTTCAATTCCGTAAATTCGGGCCCCTTCGAAGCCATCGCAGTCTCCGAACCCGGTGAAGGTCATTCCCACTTTCTCCAACACGCGGCAGGACGCGATGTTCTGCGGCATTACACGGCCGGAGATGCGGGACATGTTCAACGTGCTGAAACCGAAATCAATACACGCCTGGGCGGCTTCTGTCGCATAGCCCTTGCCCCAGACCGGGCGGAAAAAGCGGTAACCGAGATCGATCATGCCGTCTTCGTTTTTGAGTCCGCACCAGCCCAGGACTTCATCGGTATTTTTGTCGGCAACAATCCAGCGGCCATGGCCATAAAGGCGGTATTGATCGTAATTGAGAATGAACGCGCGGGCTTCGCCCTCATCCTCGAAAGGCGGGTCGCCGGTGTACCGGATAACTTCCGGGTCGGCATTCAGACGGTAGAGGGCGTTGGCATCATCCGGGATGAATTCCCGATAGCCAAGTCGCCTGGATTCGAAGAGAAACGCACTCATTCCGGATAATCATACATGCTGAGAGTGATACACTTGCGTCTTCTTTGACTGGGACAAAGATGACACGACAGGCATTGATAGATCGCATTTCTCCATTGTGGCTTGGAATCGGAATCAGTGGGTCACTTGTTCTGATTTTATTGATTGTGGAAACGGCTTTAGGGCGGTGGGGCGCTTTTCTGGTCGAAGGTGAGTTAGATGTTTTTGCGAAGGTCTCGGAGGGTGAGCTTCGTGATTTTCGACTTGCTTTCGTACACTGCCTCGTGATCGGGTATCTTCCAGCTGCTTTCGTGCATGTTCTGCAGCGCAGTCGACAGACCGTGCTTTCTCTACAGGATGTACTGAACTGCACACAGCAGGAGTGTGAAGCACTTGCTGCATCAGTCAGGCTTAGCAGGTCGGGTCTTATCATTTTTGGGCTATGCGGCTTGTTGCTGGCTTTTGCCGGCCCTTACCTGGTGCCTCCCGTGCCGGACACACCCTGGAGCCCGTCAAGCTGGAGCCCGGAAGTTTTCTGGCATCGGATTGGAGGGCCTGTTGCTAATGTCTGGACCTGGTGGCTGGGCTATGCAGTTATCTCCGTATCGCTTCGAATGTCACGAATTGCAACACGCTTGCAGCGCATCGACTTACTCGACCTTTCACCCCTGTTACCCTTCACCCAGCTGGGTCTGACCAATGCTCTTTTGATGGTAGGTTCGCTATCAATCTGGAGCCTGATGTTGGTTGAAACGGGGTTTGGAATGATGTTGCTTATCGCAGGGGCCGCAACACTCATCTCAACCACTCTGGCCCTGTGGCTTCCGGTGCGCGGGGTGCATGAAAGGATTTGCCAGTCGAAGCAAGAGGAGTTGCGCGATTTAAACAGGGAAATATCCAGCAGGCGGTCTTCGTTAATGAGCCCTAACGCCAGCACAAACGGCGGCGAGATGGCTGATCTGGTTACCTACCGGAGTCTTGTGGATAGCGTTTCCGAGTGGCCTTTTACCAGCTCGACTTATACCCGTGTTTTCTTGTATGCGCTGATGCCGGTGGCGGCCTGGGGTATCGGTGTGATTGCCGAAGAGGTAGTGGCCCGGGTTTTCTTTTAGGCTCGACGGGGCGTGATTACCAGCTTGAGTCGGCGGTCGTCTATACTGCGGCATTGATCGGGCCATATAAAAACAGGAGTCACCATGACGCGCGTACGCCCCCAGAAAATTGCTCACGTTGTTTACAGAACCCGCCGCTTTGACGAAATGCTGGAGTGGTATCAATTCGTTTTCGATGCCAGGGTTCAATATGAAAATCCAGCGCTGGCGTTCTTAACCTACGACGATGAACATCACCGGTTTGCTTTGGCTAACCTGGATGTAATCAAGGGAGAGGATCCGGATATCCAGAAACAAGGACTGGTTGGCCTGGATCATATCGCCTATACCTATGCATCCCTGGACGACCTGTTCGAGAACTATGAGCAACTCAAGGCGAGGGGCATCAAACCCTATTGGTGTGTCCACCATGGCCTCACAGCCTCCATGTATTACGCTGACCCGGATGGCAACCAGATGGAATTCCAGGTGGATGCATTCGACACCGCAAAAGAATGCAACGACTTTATCCGCGGCCCGGTCAATGCCGCCAATCCCGTCGGCGTCGAATACGATCCGGAAGACTGGCTGGCTAAAATAAGTGCGGGTACACCTGCTTCAGAGTTTTTGGTGCGCAAGGTCCACGAGCCGCCGTCTCCCATTCGTGGCGTCCTGGCCGATCAGGATTAGTGCTGCTTACCTGACCTGCAACGTTCTTAAGCTCGGTAAATTGAATTATATTCATAAGTATGCGAATCAGAACATTGTGGTTGTTGTCGGGTTTTTGTTGCCTGTTCTTCCTGGGAGATGCAGAAGCCAAGCGTAAACAGGAGCCCCAACCGACCCAGCTCAACCAAAAAGCCATCCAGGAAGGCGTGATGAGTTTCGCGGACAGCTGGCTCAACATGGTTTCACAGGGCTTCGAGGAATTTGAATCCCGTGTCGAGACGCCTGAACTCCGGGTTAGCGCTAAAAAAATGCGCTTCGGCGCGATGACCAGTGCTGTAGAAATAGCGACCATAGCCCACCCCGGGCGTGCATTACTCGACATGCTCGTTATGGCATCCCTGAACAGGGCAACCTGGGATCGCCACTGGCTGGCTGAGTACGGCGCCCCGGCTCAGCTGCTATCCGATAATTACGCCCTGCTGGAGAAGAATATCTGGCAGTTCGCTGCCCGTTTCGCGGCCCCCGGGGAGCTTGCAGAACTACGCCGGCTGGTTGACCAGTGGCTGCTTGAGCATCCTGATGCGGTGACGGCGAGTTTCGCTCGGTTGACTGATTTCGGTTCGCTGAGAAATTCACCCGCGCTGGTCGCGGCGACGAAACCGGGTGGTTGGCTTTCAACAGCCCGTGACGTGGCTGCAGCCGCCCAGAGTATGCAGGAACTCAGTGAGCGGGCCTTGTTCCTGGCCCTGCGCATGCAGGAACTGATGGCCAGCAGGTTTGAGCTGAGTGTGGCCGAAACGCTGTCGACACCGGAGATCCTCCAACTACTCAATGATGTTTCCGGTTTTCGCCAGATTGCTGAGGATTACGCCTTACTGATGGAACGATTGCCAGCCGAGGTTGCACAGGAAATCGATGCCCTGGTGACCAGCAGTCTGCTAAAGATTGGCGCGGAACGTGAGGCGATGATTGACCAGGCAATGTCAGAAATCTCTCGTGAGAGGGAGGCCGCAATCACGCAGTTGATGGTAAGCATTGGCCAGGAGCGTACTGCGGCCCTTGAACAAACGCTGGAGGGCATTGCTGTGGAGCGCAGTACGTTGCTCAATACCATGGCCCAGATCATCATCTGGAGTGACCTTCAGGCCAAGGCGATGTTCGCCCGGGTGTTCATTCTTTCCGCCTGTCTCATCCTGATGTATTTCCTGTTGCGCCTCGTCTATCGCTACATGCGGGACAGGGAGACCTTTACCTTTCGCCATGTCCTGGAAACCATCCTGCTGCTGATCGTTGCCGCCATCCCCATGATGGTCATCGGTGTGATGTTTGTCGAATTCACCAAGCCGGACATAGCTCGAATTGAGCAGATAGAGTCTGAGGTCCAGGCTGCCTCAGAAGGGGTATCTGGAGAGTAGTTCCGCTCGGCTAATCCAGCATCAACAGAATTCGGGTATTAAACCCACTGCTGTTGCCATCCAGTCCGCCCAGGTTATTCGATATGTAACGGTAATTTGCGCCCAGAGAGAAAAATGGCGTCAACCACCAGTTCAAACCCAGCGATGCTATTTGCATGTCACCGCCTTCAATCCGCCCATCTGTCAGAGAGATATCTGAATACCGAGCTGCGATTTCCCATGCACCCTTGCCGTTCTGATAGACCGTTCTGGAGATTGGCACGGGCCGAAATAAGCCGTTTTTCTTGTTGTATGGGCGCATTTCACCCGTCAGAACCCACGAGGCGGAGACATAGTAACCATCAAATTTCGGGTTCTCAAGGGCCGGGTTTTTCACCGCCGTTCGAAAATACTCTGAGGCCAGCCAGAAAGGTCCTTTGCGCCACGATAGCTCAAGATTATAGGTTTCTGTCTTATCGGCGGGCAGACTGGAGGCATCGTTACCAAACCCCGTATCTACAAAAGTCGGTGACTTGTTGAATTCCGGTTCTGACCGAAAACGAAAACCTTCTTTTGCATTGGAGTAGCGGTAGCCAAGGCCCAGGTGAAGCAGGTTGCTATCGTCCTCGCTTCGGAAGGGCGCCCAGGTAAACCGTCCGATGAACTGGCTGGCACCTTCGCTGAAGTCCTGGCCTGCATCGAACCAGTCGTTAAATAGGCCAAATGCCCAACTCGAATACCTCTCCGGACTGCTGCCATTCCAGACAACACCCACGTTTCGAGAAGGCAGCAGAGCATCGGCAACTGCCGAGCGTTCCTGCCACGGCAGGAAGACCATACCGGTCAGCCTTTCCATGGAAATCGGCTCTTTTTGCTTGCCAATACTCATTACGGAATTCTTGAAAAATGGAATATCCAGTCGCCAGTCAAACAACGTAATGTGGTCCAGGCTTCTTGCTTCATAGCCTTTATCAAAGGCGTTTGTGGCTCCCGCGATCGTATACACCCATGGTTTTTCGAAGTTCAGGGTGCCGAAAATCCCGAACCTCAACGCCCTGATTTCTCCACCCTCGAAATTATCCAGGTTCCCGACTTGTATTTCGCTGGCAGCATTCTGGGACAGCCAGTTAATCCGGTCCAGGGCAAGTGCCCCTGTGACGATGCCGGAAATCCACTTCGTCTCAAACCGGTTCCATTTGCCAGTGTCCTGGTAATTCATGGGTACTGCCATCGGCGGTGGGGTATAAGCCAGCCAATTTGTCTTTACAGGTTCATCTCCCGGGTCACTAATAATGTCTTCCAGTAAACGATTTTTTTTGACGATGCCGTCATGCATGGCAAAGCTGGAATATGTCTTTGTATCGAGCATGACTTCGAAATTCTCACGTGGATCTTCTTTGAAGATAATGAAACTGGGCGGTTCACCGACCTTCAGTTTGCCTACGATGAAGCCGCCAGTAGCATTTACAGTTTGGTCGGCTTCATCGCTGGAAATCTTGTCTTCGGTTACAACGTCAAGAATGCGTTTCCGGATCAGGAGGTTGACGGTCCTGTCTTCGCTCTTTCCTGTTGGGTCAATCAGAGTGATGTTTCTAACCAGGATGTTATCGGGCTCTGTCTCCGAATCCTGGGCGCTGGCGTATGACGGGTAAGTCGCAGATGCAACTATTAACAGGAACGAGAGGATCAATATTTGTTTCGGGAATCTCACTTTGCTATGTTTTCTGGAGACAGCAGTTTGTCTATCCCGTGACCAAAGTTTTCTGTTACTTCAATAATCTGTGTGGCCGGAACATTCAGGTATGTCACCTGGTCAGGTGGAAAAACCTGGGTAATGCCGGAGAAAGGACTAGGCGTGCTCGGTAGGAAAATCATGGAACGGCCGTCGGGTAATTTCTGAATTTCAAATCCGATTCTCTCAGCAGTGCCCATCGTTATCGAGACCGGTTTGAGTTGTTCTGTTTGGTTTTTATCAAAGCCGCCGATCAGGCTCTTTATCATCGCATAACCCGGTAACTTCGCCAGTAGCCTGGTCTCAATTGTTTTCACAAATGCGCTCGCCAGCGTTTGTTTTGCCAACAACCCTGCGAGGAAGCACAGCACGATAACCGCCAGAACAGCAATCACATTGGCTAGTGCTATACCGCCAATGGTATCCACTGGAAGTAAATCCGCCATGGGCTCTGCAACCTTCATCATGATGCCGAGTACTTTGGCCAGCACAACCACCAGCACAACCAGCGGTACCAGAAAAAAAGCACCGCCCAGGGCGGTGGTCAGAATGAAACTCAGTCCATTTTTCTTCTTCAATTGTCGTACCCCGAAGGTTAGTTGAAGTGCTCTTTTAAAACGCCAGTCGCGCCCTCAAACCGAATACCCACAATGAATCATCATCAGGATTCAGCGCTGGATTTTTAATGTACTGAATATCCGGGGTGATCGCGAGTTCCTTCCATAACTGTATGCGGTAGAAGGCTTCCAGAGTTTGCTGCTTATCCAGCCCTGACCCCCAGGTGCTTTTGTTCGGAACGCCCCAGTTGTAAGCAAAGCCCAACTGGTTACCACCGGACACGGTCTGGTAGGCGAACCCCGCACTGATGGATTTCTCCAGCAGGCTACCACCGTCCTTTGCATAGCCGGCACGTATGAATGGTATCCAGTGTTCATTGACGGAGCGGCTGAAAGAAATATTGGCGCCCCAGCCATCTGGCGTTGCCGCCGCTTTGCGCTCGTCTGCATGCCACAAGGTTAAGTGCACATTGTTCAGAAAGGCTGTCTCGCGTGTTGAATTCCAGCCTATTTCCAGGTGCTTAAAAAACTCATGATCATTGAAGAAGGTATCAAATCCTTTGCCCGGTTTGGCCGGATTGGAATTGCTGTCTGCCAGACCACCAATCAGGTACCAGTTCTTGTCCAGGTAGCCGCCGAGTGCTAGGCCAAGGCCCTCATTTGGTACCGGAATAGATGCAGAACCTGTCGAGAAAGCGAAATTGAAATAGCCGGTCCAGGGACTGGCCAGCATATAGACGTCCATGTAATCGGTGACATCCACAAACCCACCGGTGAACACCAGGTTGCCGCCCTTCATGCGCTGTCGCCAGTACAGGTTTGTCAAACGGGTTCCCTGGTCACTGAAGGGGGGCAAGAACAACCCGACATACCCGGTTTCGAACCCCAGGCTTCCTGGGGGAATATGATTGCCGTAGGCATGCCGGTGCTCGATTTTCCAGATCAATGCTCCGGAATTTCCCTTGCCGTCGCCGGTGGCCTCCCAGGAGCCGAAAAACCGGTACATGCCGCCGAAGGCGTCGTCTTTGCCCGGGCTATGAGTGGCCTCCAGGTAGCCGACGGAATAGTCTCCACCAAAAT
>Ga0316189_10004712_pt1 | contig 13103 bp, 19 predicted proteins | sample LowCovwburrow_MG_FD_204930 | JGI IMG/M metagenome (GOLD analysis project Ga0316189, IMG submission 204930) | Coastal sediment microbial communities from Maine, United States - Lowes Cove worm burrow | ecosystem: Environmental > Aquatic > Marine > Coastal > Sediment | place: USA: Maine... | reverse complement strand
TACCTTTACCAACCCCTTCAATAATTAACCTGTTGAGAAAGTTACACGGGGGGTGTAACCCACCCCCTTTTATTTAATCGAAAGACGAGATATGAAGACTATTCACAAGATGACACTAGCTACAGCACTGTTTACGATTGGCCTTGTAATGGCCTTCGGAATGGTTTGCAACGCACAAGAAACAATTTGCGATCTCGATGGAGATCATGTACGGTATAGCGGAACCACAGTTAACGGCGTCCCTATGATCGTATTCAAAGAATTGACAGATGTTCCGGTTGAGTACGCACGACGACTCCCGAATGAAGTTTACTTTCACTGGGCGAGGGCACACAATGCTATGGTTCTGGCAGCGGTGAAACGATCACATGACCACTCCGCATCGGTGATCCAAAGTATCGCAACCTACAATGGACAAGCACCGGCAACTCGCGGCTTGACAGTAAGAACAGCAGGAGGCGTGTCGAGTGGTTCAAGTTACAATAGAACCGTGTTCCGAGAGGTAACACAACCGACCTATCATGGACCGGTGACTATTTACAACCCTTACTTCAAAGGGAAAAACTGATTTATGTGGATATGACGCAAGCTAACGCGAGCAGAAATGTCCAACGCCCATCTAGAAGGGGTGGGCATCTTTACTTTCAACCCCTAGAGGGAAGCGAAGTTATGTCTAAGAAAAGGAAGAAGAATCGCCAAGCACGTCAAGAGCATGGAGAATCAATTAACAAAACCCCAAGGAAAGGGGTTGACCCCGGTTACAAGCCTGTAAGTTTATCGGCTCGTACCGACAACCAACGAAAACTAATAATGTCAATCGTAAAGAACGACATTACCTTTGCCTCCGGCCCAGCCGGTACTGGTAAGACCCACGTAGCAGTGGCGATGGCAGTACAGATGATTAAAGAAGGAACACTAAAGAAACTTATTCTAACACGACCACTGGTCAGCGTTGGTAAGGATATGGGGTTCCTGCCCGGTGGTATTATGGAAAAAGTAGGTCCATATATCACACCTTGTTTCGATGAGTTAAACACTTATCTCTCACTGTCAATGATCGGTCAATGGATCAACGACAAGAGAATTGAAGTGGTTCCACTCTCGGTTATGCGTGGACGAACATTCAAGGATTCGTTTGTGTTTCTCGATGAAGCACAGAACGCAACCCATGAAGAAATGAAAAACTTCCTGACGAGGATTGGTACACCTAGTAGATATTGTATCTCAGGTGATCCTACCCAGTCAGACTTGATAGAGAGTCAACGTGGTGCCTTTTCGGAAGCCATTCGACGACTCGATGGGATGGATGGTTTCGGCCATATGATTCTTACCGAGGATGATATTGTTAGACACCGACTAATCGGTGACATCATCCGCCGACTTTGGTGATACATTTAGGAGAACTTAAATGACCATAAAATCAGATGCGTTATTATACGCGAAGACCTTTGACGGTTCCGGTAAGGATTCCTTAGCCAAGCCTATCATCCGCGACCTGAAAATGATGGAGTTAGTTGTTTATCAAAACTCAACATTGTCCCCAACAGCAGAAGCCCAATCAATCACACCCGGTGACCGAGACGGCGGTTGGTTTGACATGACAATCACGTTAGAAGATGGACAATCGGTGTTCCTCAATGACGTGGTTTGGAATCAAAACTCAACCAATGTTCAAATCCTTTTGGACATAGCGGCTGCTTTATCAATTGATGGTTACCAAGCAGGGGATATCGTTGTAGCCGGTGGTGGTTTTGGTACTGGTGGCAATGCAACCACCTTCACGTTCAGTGGAGATTCAGTGGCAGGTTCACACCCCCTTATCATCATTGATGGTTCAACCTTAAACAACGGCACAGTCGATCCTGTACCAAGTCAGATAACTGACGGACATGTTGGTCGCTTCTGGTTCGCTGCCCTTAAAGAAATGGGAGTTATAACGGGAACCGATCCAGCATTTGGGGAAGCCCCCGCTGGGCAATACTCAGTGAATGCTATAGATGAAATTGAAAATTACCCAAGTTCGGCAACTATACGCGCCCTGATTAAAGAGGCTAGAGTAAGAGAAGGTCAAGATTGGGAAGCAGAGTTACTACCATTACTTGGATATGACGATTGATGCACTTGCAGAACTGGTAGGGGGTCCGGTAACTCGGCCCCCTATTTTTAGCGGAGAGTATATATGGGTTGGATAACTCCTGATTTTCCTAACAGTATATGGGATGGTTTATCCCCACGTACTTCAAGATTGTCACGAACCGACAACATAGACCCTAACTCAGAAGATTGGGATCAAATTGTAGCTGAATTAATCGCCACTCAACAGGCAATCGTTGACCAAGGTGGAGGTGTTTCAGGTGACAACATTTGGACTATCACAACATCAGAAGATTTAACAGCAGGGGATTTTACTCTCATTAAACCAAACGGTACACTAGAGAAAGCAGATGCTACACTCGACCCAGCTATAGCTGGAGTAGTGTTAGAATCGAAAAGCACTGGGGAGTTGACAGACATATTAACCCAAGGTAAATACATAAATGTTAATTGGTCCCTCACCCCCGGTGCTACTTATTTTTTAAACACTAACGGACAGATATCAACAAACCCACCAAACTTAGGTTGGGTTATCCAGTTAGGTAAAGCAATCACTTCCACAGGATTAGATTTAAATATCAAATCCTCAATCAAACTATAGAGGTTTACAAATGGCAATCAAAAAACCAATCGTCCTAACTAATGGACAACTCGAACAACTACAAACCGGGGATTCAATCGACCTCGGAAACACCTTAACCAAAGACAACAACTCTGGTGGCGCATTGGCCATCGGAACCCCTGTGTACTTTACCGGTACAGATGCCGAACCAGCACAAGCCAACGCACAAGGAACCATCCGAGTCGGTGGGTTTGTAGCGGACGTTTCAATCGCGGATACTGCCTCTGGCCTCATTCTGGTGGACGGAAAGCTAACAGCTACCACCGGTCAATGGGATGCGGTCACTGGCGAGACGGGTGGACTGACACCGGGCGCGGATTACTTCCTCGATGCCGCAACCGCTGGTATGATGACACAGACCGCACCTAGTGCTAACCCTAACTTCGTAGTTCGGTTAGGACACGCCCTGTCCGCAACTGAATTCGAAATCGAGGTTCAGCAACCAATTAAACTATGAGCCTAAGTGAACCGTTAGTGATCGAGGATGGCCTGCTACAGCGGCCCACTCCTGACACGGCTGTTCAATGTAACAGGTTTGCTTTAAGCCCTCCGGTCCCTATCGTAGTGACCGGAGATTTTACTATGACAGCAGGTGTCCACGTTCTGAATAAGGGCACACCCGGCAACTCGTGGGTGAATATTTCAAATATCAACGGAATGAATCAAGGTGAGGTTTTACTGTTGTTCTCAGTGAGCAACAGGATTCGATTCAAGAGCAATGGCAACATTGCCTTACCTAACAACTTTCGACTTAACCCATTCAAATCAGTATTCCTGTATTGGAGTGGTGGCATGTGGCGACGGATTAACGACGCCTAATATAATGGAGGCCTACAATGGCACTTGGGGATTTAACAACTTACGAAGTTTGGTTTGATGATGGTGGTAATACAGACGAACCTGTACTCCTTTACACATTCCAAGATGAGATAGGACTGAGTGATGCGGATGTGAAAATAGCAGCAGTCGCTAAACTACAAGCACAGATTGACAAGATCGAGACACCCGGTTCTGAGACAATCAGTATCCGAGTTGGTGTGGTTTACCCACCCGCCGTCAGCGTTAGAAAACTAAGACGGCAAAATAAAATTGACCCTTTAACGGAGTAAGATATGGATAAAGACTGGGTAGATGCTTATTTTGATCATGGCATTGATGTAGCTAATCGACGTGTGTTCTTGGACCAAGACATAGACGAGAAAAGCACAAGCGCCGTTGTCAAAGGTTTATATCTAATGGAAACAATATCAGAGGAACCGATTGAAATGTTCATCAGTTCCTTTGGCGGATGTGTTTATGAATCACTAGCTATGTATGACATTATGAATACAGTCAAGTGTCCGATCCACACGTTCGGGTACGGTAAGATTATGTCGGCAGCGGTCTTACTGATCGCGGCTGGCCAACCCGGTTACAGATGGATAGCACCTAACGTATCGTTCATGCACCACGACTGGGCAGCAGAGATCGAAGGGAAGGCTCAGGAACTTCAAGGTATGGTAAAGCATTACGAGAAGATCGGACAAGACTGGACAGCACTACTGTCGAAACACACAACTAAGGACAAAAAGTGGTGGAACCTTAGAGCTAAGAAACCGGCAGACTTTTATTTTACAGCAGACGAAGCACTTGATTGGGGAGTCGCAGATCAAATGTGGTCGGAGAAGAACTGATGAACTATGATTTAGAATTACGATTGACACGGTTTGACTTAATGTCACTAGGTGAGAAGACCTTTTGGAACTATTTATTCGAAGGGTTTGTCGAGGCCATTGACAGCGAGTACCCCATTAATCTACACATGGTACTAATAGACCCACCCGTTTATCCTGATGATGACACTGGTTTTGTTGAGTTTGTTGATGGGGAATTCGAAGTCTATCTTGACCACCGTATGCCATTAGGTATGTGCATTGATTATCTGATTCATGAGTTAGCCCACGTTGGCACATGGTTTGTGAATGAGCCAGAAGATCATGGCCCGATGTTTGGTGTAGAGTACGCTCGGTTGTATAGGCTATATTTGGAACTGTATGACAGATACTGGGAGATCGAACAATGATACACAGCGAACTGATAAGCACCTCGACACTGACCGCCACGTTCCACGGATTCTGTGAACAGCTAACTGGGGTAAACCCTGCGTCGGTGGTTCAGAAGGGTCGCAGGCCAAACAGTAAGACAGCTTATCCGTTGTCCTACTTCAAAGCATTTAATGACCCTCAGTCAAACACTGGGGAGGTTAAATCGCTACTTGGTATGATGCACTTCGGCCTGTTATGTGCCGGGCCGGATATCGACATGGTTGATATCTTGGGTTGGCCCCACGGGTTAAGGTGCCTGACAGGTCAGGCTACCCAGAGAGGGATTATCTGTGCTATCTTCACCGGAGGCGGGGATCAATGGAGAACTGCTCTCAGGAACGCAGGCGAAGGGCCACAGGCAGTCAATGCGTGGGGTGTATCGTGCTACCAACAGTTCTCTAGGCACAACCTAGATGACCTATTTGGTAAGCTAAAACCCAATAAAAACGCACGGGACGGAGGATCTACAGGATATTATCTGGAAAATTGAGATTTTTTACTTGACAAAGCATGAAAAGGGTGGTATGATTTAAGTATGAGCATCATAGAAACAAAATTTATCGTTGAAACTGACACGCGAGCCTACAAAATGCCTGTGCAATATGTTGTCACAGACAAAGGCCGTATCGAATTCCTCAAGACCCCGTTCGCATTAAAAGATGAGATCAAGGCTATGAAAGGTGCCCGATGGCACGGTTTTCTAGAGGGGGATAAACGTAAAATCTGGTCCGTAGAAGACTGCACCCGTAACCGATTTCAAATCGAATGGTTACAAGGTGGAGATCCCTTCGCGTGGTTTGACCAAGAACGAATCTATCACGATTACCCTAAGTTCGGTAGCGAGGGATTCGGATTCTTTGACCTAATGTCTCAACAGAAGTTGATGGCAGACAATCTACTTACTTACCACTACCAAATCTGGGCAGCGGAAATGGGTACTGGCAAGACGCTCGCCGCCATCGCTGCTATGAAACTCTCCGAGACTTCCGGCTGGTGGTGGGTTGGCCCCAAGTCTTCCCTGTACGCAATCCGTCAGGAGTTTGACAAGTGGGGACTTCCAGAAGGCGTAGTCTCTGACATGATGTCTTACGAAGGTTTGATGCAGAGAATGCGTTCTTGGAAAAAGGGCGACCCTGCACCTATCGGCGTAGTCTTTGATGAGTCTCAGAATATCAAAACCCCCACGGCTCAACGAACACAGTGCGCTCAGAGGTTGGTCGATTCGATCCGAAAGGAACACGGTAACAACGGTTACGCAGTTCTGATGACAGGTACCCCATCACCTAAGTCGCCCGGCGACTGGTGGGCACCTTGTGAGATCGCAGCGCCGGGTTTTATCAAAGAGGGAAAGCTACAGACGTTTGAAAAGCGTTTAGGTTACTACCGACTCCGTGACGACCTTGCCGGACAGTCATTCAACACACGAGTTGCGTGGCGTGACGACGAGGCTCGGTGTGGGATCTGTGGACAGTACGAACACGAAGGCCACCACATGGATTCAACAGGTGGCATCAATAACGAAGACACTAGCTTTGAACTTCACAAGTATGAAACATCTGTTAACGAGATCGCAGAGTTGTACGAACGACTAGACGGACTTGTTACGTTCGTTCATAAGAAGGATTGTCTGGACCTACCAGATAAGATTTACAAAGAGATCGTCTGTGAACCGTCTCCCTCACTGTTGCGGGTAGCCGGCGCACTTACCAAGACAGCACCTAATGTTATCACTGGCCTTACTCACCTACGAGAACTGTCAGATGGCTTCCAGTATCGCGATGTCGAGGATGGAACCACAGAGTGTGTAGCATGTGAAGATGGTACAGAGACGTTCTACACGAACCCTGATGAACCGGGCGCAACCATTCGAGATATTGATATGCTCTCACCAGAGTTTGTTAAGAACCTTGAACAAGTAGTTGCCCCTTGTAGCATCTGCAATGGTTCGAAAGAAGTTACTAAGTTCAAAAGAATCGTGCGAGAAGTTCCGTGCCCGAAAGAGCAAGCTGTCGTTGACCTGTTAAAGCAGAACGATGAACAGAGACGGATCGTATTCTTCGCAGGGTTCACTGGATCACTTGACCGCATTATCAAAATCTGCCAACGGGAAGGTTGGGATACAATGCGGGTTGATGGTCGTGGGTGGAAGATCGCTAAACTAACAGGTGAGCCTAACGAAGATGGTTCACCCAAGGTTGAAATGATTCGGATGTCCAACCCTATGGATTACTGGATTGCAAATCCTGAACGTCGTGTGGCGTTCGTTGCTCACCCTAAATCTGGTGGTGTCGCACTGACACTTTGTCCACAGGAGAACCGACCGGGAGCAGTCATGTCTGTGTTCTACAGTAATGACTTTAACCCAGCGAGCCGCTCCCAAGCCGAAGATAGAATCCACCGCACAGGGATGGATGAGAATAAAGGTGCGATGATCGTAGACTTGTTCCACCTCCCAACTGACCGTAGGGTGCTTGACGTTCTTAGAAAGAACCGAAAGTTGGAGAAGATGACGATGGGTGACTTCCAGAAAGATTTGGAGATTAGCGATGACTAAAGTTCCTGACATTTGGTACCCACCGATCAAAGAGATCGCAAAGTACCAAGAGGCGTGGACTAAAGGATTGCCAATTAGAATAACCGAGAAACTCCACGGGGTCGCCGTGGGTTTCGGAGTGATGCAGATGAACGGCGAGTGGGATTTCGTAGACGGAGGTTGCGAACCAAACGAAAGTATGATGAGGTTGTTAAACAACATCTGCGACGGGGAGAACCAAGTGTTTGTGTATGGCGAACACATCGGCGTTATGGGTTTAGATTACGGGGTAAAAGAACCGACAGTTATGGTATACGATATCATGGTTAACGGGGAATACCTACCTTGGGATCTAATTCTTGGACACTGTGAGACTTTCGGGGTGAGGACTGTGCCTTTACTTTATGAAGGCCCATTCACTTGGGAGATAGTAAAGGCTATGACTGTAGGTGGAAGCACTGTTGCTAACCCCTCTACATTTAAGTCAGACTTCAAAGGTAGGGAAGGAATAGTGGTAACCCCACAGATGGAGACGGACTCAGATATACTGGGTGGTAGATTGATAGGTAAATCAACTAACCCTGATTTCGCGAACCGAGTTAACAAAACTTATACTTATTGGGATAAATAAATGACACCAGACACACCAGAACCAACACAGACCAATCAATGGGTTATATGTGTTGTCGCATTAGAAACTCGATCTCCACGGAAGTATGCGAATTATTTCATGGCCGTGGAAGGTGATCGAGCAGCCGCAGAAAAGATGCAAGCAGTTGTTGCCAAAAAGGGATTCAAAGTCGAAGGACGACGATACTTCCCAGACGAAATAGAATCCCTTAATATCAAACAAAGCGGGGCAACTGATGAGGTATCCTGAATTCCTAACACAACTGATGGACGAGACACTGACTCAATTCCCAGACATTCCTACTAGGACACTGGCGAAGCGAATCTACAACGACAACAGCAGGTTTTTCAAAGACATAGAGCAGGTACGTTCCGCTCTTAGACGAAGGCGAGGAAACTCAGGAAAGAAATCAAGTATGAAAACTAAGCACCAAAGAGCGAACGGTAAAGCCGGATGGGTTCCCAAACTTCCACCATCACAAGCAGAAGATTGGTTGCCCTACGAAATTAAAGGTCCGGAACGTATCGCCACTATTAGTGACATACATATTCCTTACCACCACGAACCCACGTTACAGAGGTGGTACGCCGAGGCTCAAGAATACGAACCAAGCAAGATCATTATCAACGGTGACCTAATTGACTTTTACCGTATGTCACGGTTTGAGAAAGACCCAAACAAACGAGATACTTCATTCGAGATCGACCAAGTTATTGATTTCCTAGCGTGGTTAAAAGATGGCTTCGAAGCGGACATTATCTTCAAGGAAGGTAACCACGACGAGCGTTGGAGAAAGTACATCTACAACCAAGCACCAGAACTATCACGGTTCAGCCAGTTTGAATTGCAAGAGATCCTATGTTTGGAAGAATTTGAAATCGACTTCGTTACAGACCAACGCATGATCATGGCGGGCAACCTGCCCATCCTACATGGTCACGAAATGCACGGTGCTGGTGGTCAGAACCCTGCCAAGGCTATGGCAACAAAGTTGAACAACTCCGGCCTCATGGGTCACTGTCATCGTTCATCGGCTAACACCGTTCGTAATACGTTTGGGCAGTGGTTGAAGACTTACTCGACTGGTTGTATGTGTGAACTTAACCCTGAGTTCTCGCGGATCAACAATTGGAACCGAGGGTACGCCTTCGTAGAAATTGATAGCTCTGGGGCATTCGAAGTCGATAATAGGATCATAGACTAATGGCATATTACATCAAAGGCGATAAACACACTGTGTGGTTTCTAGCAAACGTACGAACAGCAAGTACTGCTACGGCCAAGGCAATCATGGACAATGGCGGGTACCAATGGGGATCACACCACGAGGATTTAGACTTCGGGCACCAAGGGAGCCACCCACCAAGTCACACGGGCGACCTTGTGGTCCACACCGTTCGGCACCACTGCGATGTCATCCTGTCCTATTGGTACAAGAAAGCCAGCGGGCACACACTGGAAGACTTCGTAGAACTTGTTTTGTCAGGGCAACACCCATTGTTAAGCGCAGATGGTTTCTACAACAACTGGCTATACCATGTTAACTTCCCTCTGAAATTTGAGAACTTGGACTATGAGTTTTCCAACCTGTGTCTATGTGCCGGACTACCCGACATTAAGATTCCGATTGGGACGAACACCAAGCGACCACCAAACACCAAGTGGGAAGACGTGTTTCCATATGAGTTGGGTCAGAAAGTAATTAAACACTTTGCAGATGAATTGGAGGAATGCGGTTATGGCCGTGGTTAATCATTCTAAAAAGTGGCTCTACTTGATGGAACCACATACTGCGAGTCGGGCAGTAACGGAAGTCTTGTTAAATCAATTGGGCGGGAGCAAATGCGGTCACCACCACATTAGCATCGACCACCTGACACGGCGGGATAGGTGCGAGATACCAGCTAAGAAGATCGGGGATTACAGAGTGGTAACCACTGTAAGAAACCCATTTGATATGTTGGTGACTCGTTTTGCCCCTCAAACCAGACACGACACAAACTTCGGGGAGTGGGTGAGAGAAAGACTTGACAAGGATATCGGAGGTCCGTTACCTAGTGCTGGTTTGGAAGCGACAGCTTCCCACTTCGTGTACTACGAACATCTGGTTGATGACTTGCAGATGACTTTTGGTGAGTATATCGACCTAGACTGGAACCAGAAGCACAAGACTATCGGAAAACAGCCTTGGTACCACTATTATGAAAATGATGAAGAACTGGTGAATCTATTGTCAAATCACTGGTCTGGATACCTATCTAAATATGGGTACGAAGTAGCTTATGATCCATACGCTGCCGCACCCGTTGTAGCGATTAATCAAACTACGAGGGATAGGCTGGTTATACCGATTCGTTGAATTATTTCGATAAAATGACCTAAAAATCTCAGAATTAACTTGACAAAACGTGTTTCGTATGGTATACTTTAGTATGAAAGAAGCGGATAGACAATATAAGGTCTACCAGATCCCAATCTTCGAGATATGGGTAGACGATGAGTTTAACTGTAGGCAGGGAATTACAAAAGAATCAGTAGAGACAACAGCAGCATCCATCGCACAAGATGGGCTGCTTTTCCCTGTTGATGTCCAACCTATCGAAGAACTAGCAGACGCCCCCGGTGGCTTTAAGTACCGACTCGTGTGCGGGTTCAGACGCCTCACGGCGGTTAAACAACTTGGGTGGGAGACAATACCCGCCCGACTAAGGGAAGGCCTTAACGAGCGTCAGGCGAGTTTGCTCAACCTGACTGAGAATTTAGAACGAAAAGACCTGAACTTACTTGAAGAAGCGTTGGCATTAGATAAGCTATTTCCAACGTATCGTACAATTCGATCCATTTCGAAAGAATTGAACAAACCAATCAAGTGGGTAACTGTTCGAAGAAACTTGCTATTACTCACAGAGTGGATTCAGTTAGCGGCGGCTTCAGGTCGCCTAACTAGCAGGGATTTACAGTTGATTCAACACGCCCACGATCCTGATGAAAAAGCGAGACAGCTTCTCCGAGCGGAGAAGGAAGGTCGCAAGTCACAGGTTCTTTATAACGGAAAACATGTCCGTAAGAAGTCAGAGGTAAAAGCACTAATCGTGCAACTACTAGAAGAAGGATTCAACCCACAGTTACTTCGGTTCATAGGGTGGACCATCGGTGAGGTCGATGAGAAAGGTCTTCAAGAAGCACTGACTTGGTTACGGAACCACAAAGGATGGCTAAAATAAATGTCCAAGACACCTGAAATTAGAGAGAGCGAGATTAAAGGATTTGTACGTGCCCAAACTACTCAGGGCGGTATCATTCCTTCGAAGTTGAAACACGGTACTAAGATTATTCTGGAAACCATCCAGTTTATGTATGCTCTAGATGTTCTCGACACACCTAAAGGGCGGCGATACATCCTTGAGACGGCTTCGCAAACTTGTTTGGGGAACTATACAGTAATCAACATTGAATCACACTCGACGAAACTTAAGCACAACATGGAAGATTGGGTAGGTAAGGATATGCGAGTCATATTCAAATTTGCCAATGGAAACAGCGTTATGATTGGTGACATTAAGGGAGCGATGGTGGTGGGAGAGAATGAGAGTTACACTTACAACTTTTGGGAGAATTAAATGATTAGGTTTCTTATTTTGCTTTTTACAGTAATGCTACCGTCAGTGGGACTCGCACAGACCCCACCCGACTGGTGTACTCGTATCTTTGTTGATGCAGAGAAGGACCGCATCCCTGAATGGATGGGATCTGGAGTTCTAATCAGTGAAGATTTGGTAATTACAAACTTCCACGTAGTGGAAAACAGAAAGCGTCTAGGAAACCCAGTCACAGTAATGTTCAATGACTGGACCTTTGCAAAAGGTGCCAAAGTAATTGCACGATCTAAAATGTGGGACTTGGCTGTAATCAAAATTGAAAAAACTGACAAAACACCTATTAAGTTTGCGGCAGATCCAGTAGAGGGAATACGAGGTTCGATTCATGGTTATGGATTTGGATCTTACGAAACTGGATCGGGAACAGTCGGTGGTTTCATTCAATCAGATGATCTAGGGACTGATGACACTACTAATGGAGAACACGACGATCTACGAGTACTAAGGGGGATCGGCGCTAGGCAGGGCGATTCGGGTGGTGCTGTCACAGATAAAGACGGAAACCTGATCGGAATTCTTAACCAGAGTAATTCATCTTGCACAATATTCATTGTGCAATCTCAAGTTAAGAAAATAGTTAGCAAACTACCTTCTAAATACAAAACACTGAAAATATGGAATAAATAACTGATGAATCGAAAACTGATCTTTATTGACTCTGAGACTTGCGGACTGCATAGTATAATGGTATTATTGCAGTACGCCGAAGGTAAAGACGGAGACATTGTACTACACGAAATCTGGAAGCGCCCTGTTGGAGAAACACTCGACCTATTGGAGTACATCGCAGACAACATTGTGGTAGGCTTTAATTTGTCCTTTGATTGGTTTCACATTCAGAAGATTCACTCGATCTGGTCCATGTTAGAACGTGACTGGATTCCAGAAGAACACATGGAAGAAATCATCGAAGCTGAAATGCCAGCAAGAGATCAGAAATGTCTCAAGGCGTTTTCGGCCATAGACCTTCTTCTACACAGTCGTCGCGGACCTTACCAGTCATTGATGGCCCGTAAAGATATTCGAATCAAAGCAATTCCACTTGTACCTGTTACGTGGAACGGACAAATGATCCCACTAGCCTACGCCGTCTCTAGCTATCTAGAGTCAACGGTAGAGTTGGATGGGATTTATTTTGCGCGCACATCTGACAAAGACGCACCTCACTGGGCGGTGCAAGATAGAGTTAATAAAGACGGACACACTTGTCGTGAGTTTGCTGACGTTGTACTCAGGTTTAACGCTGACGGATCATTGAAGTCTCTGGCCGAACACGCCTTGGGAATTCCACCGAAGGCTAAGTTTGCTGATATCGAATTGGACCGAAAGCATCGGCCACAAGAGTTGGGCTACGCCCCGTTCGCCAAAGCAATGTCCAGTGCTGATAAGAATTGGGAAGTATGGGGATTAAACAGTGACAAATCAAAAGAAGTTCTCAAAGGTTACGCTTGGCCCGGTGTCGTGCAGTTACACATCGACC
>Ga0316189_10004711_pt1 | contig 13104 bp, 9 predicted proteins | sample LowCovwburrow_MG_FD_204930 | JGI IMG/M metagenome (GOLD analysis project Ga0316189, IMG submission 204930) | Coastal sediment microbial communities from Maine, United States - Lowes Cove worm burrow | ecosystem: Environmental > Aquatic > Marine > Coastal > Sediment | place: USA: Maine... | reverse complement strand
CGCCGGTGTGGCCCTGATGGGAACGGCCCGGGGCACTTACACCTTCGGCGCCCACCTGAAATGGACCCCGGTCATCGCCCTGGGATATGCTGCCAGCATTGTCTGCCACCTCTGGCTGAATGCCCATCTCATGTAACCGCAGAAGGTCTGCCGAACCAAACCAGGAAGGGGACTGTTGTCAGCCCACTTCTGTTGTATGTTCCCGGGAGCGCCCGACCGGCTTTATGAGCAAACCCGGCAACCCGACCGATGGTTGATTGCGCCTTATATTTAAGTCCTCGACCCACGCCCGCCTTCCGAACATCCTGCCGGAATAAACCGCTTCATTTTTTTTGTTGACAGATCACTGAGATATATCTTAGGTCGCAAACGATACCGCAAACGTTTGCGGCATGCATTTTTTCCGCCCAATCCATTGGAAACGCCTTCAGGCCCGCACGTTCCCGCTGACACCCTCTTCAATACGGGTCTGTCCGCAAAAAACTACGATATCAGCAATATGGAACCCTATTCAGGCCAAACTATACCAAAATTCGAATAAAATGCAGGATCGGAATCGACCCGGAACGCTGAAACGTATCCGTATGACCCGCAAAAGGCCACCACCCGTGATGACGAACCGACCCCATCGTCGCTTTAACCCTCTGACCGGCGAATGGGTGCTTGTGTCGCCCCATCGCACGCAGCGGCCCTGGCAAGGCCAGGAAGAAGCGGCTGACCAGCTAAACCCGCCACCATACGACCCCCAATGTTACCTTTGTCCGGGCAACGCCCGAGCCGGGGGTACACATAACCCGGATTACAAAAAGCCCTTTGTTTTTACCAACGACTTCCCCGCCATGCGACCTGATACCAGCGACCCGGATAACGCGAGCACAGACGACCTGCTTGCCGCCGAAACTGAAACGGGAATTTGCCGGGTGATCTGCTACGCACCCCAGCACGATCTTTCCCTGGCGCGGATGACGGTCGCCGCAGTGCAGCAGGTCGTTGATACCTGGCAGAGAGAGTACCTCGACCTGGGTGAGCGGCCGGATATCGGTCATGTGCAGATTTTCGAAAACCGGGGCACAGCCATGGGCTGCTCCAACCCCCATCCCCACGGCCAGATATGGGCCAATCAATCGGTGCCCGGCCTGCCGGCCGCCGAAGGACGCCGGCAGGCCGCCTACCTGGCCGAAAAGGGGAGTTGCCTGCTTTGCCGCTATCTGGCATTGGAAATCGACCGGGGCGAACGCATCATCCTGCAAAATGATTCATTTGTCGTGCTGGTGCCGTTTTGGGCCGTCTGGCCTTTCGAAGTGATGATCCTGCCACGGGAGCATGGCAGTTCTATTGCCCAACTCGATACAGGTCAAAAAAGGGATCTGGCCGATGCCATGACACGTCTGGCCGTGCGCTATGACAACCTCTTCCAAACCGCTTTTCCCTATACCATGGGACTGCACCAACAGCCTACGGACGGGAAAAATCGTCCCGAGTGGCATTGGCACATTCACTACCTGCCGCCGCTGCTGAGATCGCGGTCGGTAAAAAAATTCATGGTCGGCTACGAGATGCTCGCCATGCCCCAACGGGACCTGCCCCCCGAGGTTTGTGCCGCACGCCTGCGGGCGCTTTCGGAAATGCATTACCTGGCTTCGGATCAATGATCATGGTCGACACGCCCGCAAACTATGTCACCGCACTGAAAGAAGGCCGCCTGGATGCCGATCTGGCAACGTTGTATGGAAAGGCGGCAATTGCAGCGCAAAGAAAACGCTATAGCCGGCTGCTGGAGACCATGCAAACCCGGTATGCCCCATCAGTCGCCGCGGTGATTAGCGCTCCGGGGCGGACCGAACTGGGTGGCAACCATACGGATCACAACCACGGCCGCGTGCTGGCGGCTGCGGTGCATCTGGATTGCTTGGCAGTGGCCGCTCCCGCCCAGGATATGCACGCCGAGGTTTATTCCTCCGGGCACGCGGAGCTTATCCGTGTGAATCTGTCGGACCTTGCCCCCCGACCCGCGGAAAAAGGACAACCGGAGGCCTTCGTACGGGGCGTTGCTGCCGGCCTGGCGGATATGGGCGGTCACATCGGCGGACTGCGCGCCTGTGTGGACAGTACCGTGCTGCCTGGTTCCGGATTGAGCTCTTCGGCGGCGTTTGGCCTGCTTCTGGGGGGAATATTCAATCACTTGTACAACAACGGTACGACAACCGCTTTTGACATGGCCCGGATCGCCCAACAGGCCGAAAACCAGTTCTTCGGAAAACCCTGCGGGCTCATGGACCAGCTGGCCAGCGCTCTGGGCGGTGTCTTGCATCTCGACTTTAAAAACCCCAGCAACCCGGGTGTGGAAAGGATCGATTTCGACTTCGCTGGGGCAGGCTACCCGTTGACCGTTGTGGACACGGGCGGCAGCCACGCCGAGATGACACCGGCCTATGCCGCCATCACCAAAGAAATGCAGGCCACCGCCAACGCCATGGGAAAAAAAGTTTTGCGCGGCTTGACGATCGAAGATATTCTCCGAAGCGTTTCCCGACTGCGGCTGAATGCCGGCGATCGCGCCATTCTCAGAGCCATTCATTTCATCGAAGAAAACCAGCGGGTCCCCGCCATGGTCGAAGCGCTGCGCCAAAACCGGATGGACGCGTACCTGAAGCTGGTATCCGCCTCAGGCAATTCTTCCTGGCAACTGCTCCAGAACTGCTCCCGCACGTCGACCCCACACATGCAGGGAATCCTGTTAGCATTGACCTTGACGGAGCGCTTTCTGAAGGGCAAGGGTGCCTGTCGCGTGCATGGCGGCGGCTTCGAGGGGACGATCCAGGCCTACGTACCTGCGGCGCAATTTGATCATTATCGAGAGTTCATGGAAGGCGTTTTTGGACCGGGATCGGTCCAGGCCCTCAAAATCCGCCGGGCCGGCGTTTCGCGGCTGAGACCGGGTGGGTTGGATCCAACATCCGATTGAATTAGGTATTCAACATGCGTCACGTTACCATTAAAGACATTGCGCGACGATTGAAAATTTCGCCTTCGACCGTTTCCCGGGCGCTTCGGGACCATCCCGACATCAGCCGGGCCACAAAAGACCGTATCCTGAGCATGGCGGCCCAATTCAATTACCAGCCCAACCTCATCGCCAAAAGCCTGCAAACCCGCCGGACCAACACGATCGGTGTCATCGTGCCGGAGATTCGGCATAACTTTTTCTCCTCCGCCATCAGCGGTATCGAAGAAATGGCCTATAGGGCGGGCTACACCATCATGGTTTGTCAGAGTAACGACACCTATCAACGCGAGGCCATCAACACCGCTGCCCTGGTCGCCAACCGGGTAGCGGGCGTGCTGGTTTCGGTCTCCCAGGAGACCACCGATGTGGCGCATCTGAAACGTGTCATGCAACAGGGTGTTCCGCTGGTGCTCTTTGACCGGGTGTCGGACAAACTGAAAGTCAGTCAAGTGGTGGTTGACGATCGTATCGGCGCCTGTGCCGCCGTCACCCACTGCATCCAACGCGGATACACCCGCATCGCCCATATCACGGCGTCTAAAAACCTTTCCATCAGTCACCAGCGATTGGCGGGTTACGAGCAGGCCTTGAAGGACCATGGCCTGCCGATCGATCCGCAGCTCATCGTGGTCGGAGGTTGTCAGGAGGCCGATGGCCGCAAAGGGGTCAAAAAATTGCTCGCGCTGGACGAACCGCCCGATGCCATCTTTGCGGTCAACGATCCGGTGGCGATCGGGGTTCACATTTATCTGCGGGAAGCCGGTCTCCGTATCCCAGAGGATATGGCCCTGGTGGGTTTTTCCAACAATCCCATATCGGCTTTGATCACGCCGCCGTTGACGACCGTTAACCAACCCGCCTTTGAAATGGGCAAGGCGGCGGCCGGTTTGCTGCTCAAACAGCTGGAGGATGACGCATCACCATTTGCCCCGGTGACCCGGGTTTTGAAAACCGAGCTGATTGTACGACAATCGACATGAGCGGTTTGAATCGCATTGCCCGCCGCATAGGCCCAGACGACGTATTTATTATCCGTTTATGCTAGCGCCCATGGGGAGAAAAAACCATGCGACATCGACGGTTTCGACAGACATTATTTCCTGAACCCATTCGCCCGACCGATGACACTTGTCCGGAGAGATTCCATGGCTGAAGTTGAATTGATCAACGTTACCAAACAGTTCGGCACCACGGAAGTGGTGCACGGTGTCGACCTTCAGATACACGACAATGAATTCATTGTCCTGGTGGGCCCATCGGGCTGTGGCAAGTCGACCATCCTTCGCATGGTTGCCGGCCTGGAATCCCTCAGCGGGGGGGCAATCAAGATCGGCAACCGGACGGTAAACCATGTGCTGCCCAAAGAGCGTAACGTGGCCATGGTTTTTCAGAACTATGCTTTATACCCGCACATGACCGTCTATGAAAATATGGGCTTCAGCTTGAAAATGAGGAAACGACCTCGGGAGGAGCTCGACCGGAAAGTGCGGGCGGCGTCCGAAATACTTGAGTTGACACCGTTCCTGGACCGTAAACCGGCCGCCCTTTCCGGCGGCCAGCGGCAAAGGGTGGCCATGGGCCGGGCGATTGTCCGCAAGCCGGATGTTTTTCTCTTCGACGAACCCTTATCCAATCTGGATGCCCAGCTGCGGACCCAAATGCGGATGGAATTAAAGAAGCTGCATCTCAAAATGAAGACCACGACCATTTACGTTACCCATGATCAGATAGAGGCCATGACTTTGGCGGATCGCATCGTCATTCTCAAAGATGGGGTCATCCAGCAGGTCGGCACCCCCATCGATGTCTTTGAAAAACCGGAAAGTGTATTTGTGGCCCGGTTCATCGGCAATCCGCCAGCCAATATTCTACCCGGTGTATTTCGGAGGAGAAACGGTGCGGGCGTGATCGCGGTTGGAAAACTGGAGTTCCCGGTACCCAGACCGGTCGCGCTGGAAGACGCCCAGGCGGTGCTGGTCGGCATTCGCCCGGACGCCATCAAAACCGGAGACGCCCTTGCCGGTCTTCCGGAGCCGTGGCGCTATCAGGTGACGGTGATTGTTTCGGAGATCCTGGGCGGGCAATCACTTGTGGAATTCGAAATGGGAGGCAACCCCATGATTGCCGAACTTGACGGGCGGATTTTGCTGCACCCCGGCGTTTCCATAACCTTGGGGTTTGATCTGAACCGGATCCTATTATTCGATCCGCAAACACAACGCGCCCTTTGCTGAAGATGCTGTGCAAAACCGGCGTGATCGGCGCTGTATGGCATCCAAAACAATTCATCAAACAAGAGGAGGAAAAAATGAAAAAACCGTATTTCAATATGCTGGTCGTTTTGGGTCTGACAATGCTGTTGCTTCTGCCCGTGACCACGACCTGGGCCAAAGACCTGTCCGGTGATCTGGAGATTTTTTCCTGGTGGGCAGGCGACGAAGGGCCGGCCCTGGAAGCGCTGATAACCCTCTACAAAGCGCGTCATCCCAATGTAAATGTGATCAATGCCACCGTCACCGGCGGGTCGGGGGTCAACGCCAAGGCCGTTTTAAAAACCCGCATGCTGGGTGGCGAACCGCCCGACAGCTTCCAGGTACATGCCGGACAGGAATTGATCGGCACCTGGGTCAAGGCCGACCGGATGGAGGATTTGACCTTTCTGTTTAAAGCGCAGGGATGGGACAAGGCCTTCCCCGAAGGTCTCGTCAAACTGATCGGTACCGATAAGGGAATATGGTCGGTTCCCGTGAATATCCACCGTTCCAATGTATGCTGGTATGTGCCTGCCAATTTGAAAAAGTGGGGCGTATCGGCCCCCAAATCATGGGATGATTTTTTTGCCATAGCACCCAAACTGAAAGAAAAAGGCGTGGTACCGCTGGCGCTGGCGCAGAATTGGACGGCCAATCACCTCTGGGAATCGGTGGCATTGGCATCCATGGGGCCGGATAACTGGGATGCGCTGTGGGCCGGCAAACTGGCCTTCGACAGTCCCGCAGGCGTTCAAGCCTGGGAACTGTTCGGCAAGGTGCTCGAATTCACCAATGATGATGCTTCATCCCTTTCCTGGCAGCAGGCCACCGATATGGTCGTCGACGGCCGGGCCGCTTTCAACATCATGGGCGATTGGGCCGCGGGTTACCTGAGCACGACCAAGAAACTGGCCCCCGGTTCCGGTTTCAACTGGGGAGCTTCACCAGGCACAGACGGTATGTTCATCTTCCTGGCGGATTCTTTCGGCCTGCCCAAAGGGGCCCCCCAACGCGACAACGCCATTGCCTGGCTTGCGCTGCTGGGCTCCCGCGAGGGCAGTGATGCCTTCAATCCGCTCAAAGGATCGATCTCGGCCCGCACGGACAGCGACCTTTCGAAATATAACGATTACGGCAAATCCGCAGCGGCCGATTTTGGTAAAGATCGCATTGCCGGTTCGCTGGCACACGGCGTGACCGCCAATGAAGGGTTTATGAACGATTTTGCCGCAATCATGGAAATGTTCCTGAAAACCAAGAATGCCCAAGCGACGGCCAAGGCGACCCAACAGATTGCGGTCAAGAACGGTATCGGCAAATAACCATGTACGATTGTTTTGGCACCGGACGGTGTTGACCTCCGGTGCCAAAATACTTTCTCGGAATATCGATATGCGCGACGTCTCCCCAGACAAGCTCAAGGCCGTTTTAATGCTGCTGCCGTCCATCATCCTGATCGCGTTGTTCGTGTATGGATTTATTGCCAATACCTTCTGGATCTCCCTGACAGATTGGGGCGGCGTAGCCGCGTTGGCGGAAACGCCGGTGAAAAATTTCGTGGGACTGCAAAATTATGCCGAGCTATTCACCGGGTTTTTAGGCGGCGGGTTTCGACAGGATCTGGTTAACGCCGTTTACTACTCGGTCATGCTCCTGGTTGGCGCGATCGGCCTGGGGGTTTTCATCGCCATCTTGCTGGATTGCAAGCCGAAGGGCGAAGACATTTTTCGAACCATATTCCTCTATCCCATGGCCCTCAGTTTTATCGTCACGGGTACGATCTGGCGCTGGATGCTCGCTCCCCAGGGTGGCGTCAACCTGCTGCCCACCTTTGTGGGGGGCAACCCCCTCACGTTTCGCTGGCTCACCAGTATGCAGGCGATTTGGGAATTCAACTGGCAGAATTTATTCCTCATCGCTCTCTATGGCCTTGCGGTCGGGATGATTTTGATCGGATTCGGGACCTTTCGGAAAAATCCGGCCCGGGCGGGCAAACGGTGGCTGCTGCCCGGGGTCCTGGCCGGTCTATTGACATGGCTGGGTGGCGATTTGTTACCCCAGGCACTGTTCATGGAAGAAACCCACGGCTTCAATCTGGCCGCCCTGGGTATTATTCTGGCGACCATCTGGCAGTACTCCGGATACACCATGGCCTTGTACCTGGCCGGATTTACAGGCATATCCCAGGATCTGCGGGATGCGGCCATGCTGGATGGGGCCAGCGATATCCGATACTATCGCCATGTGGCTCTGCCGATGGTCAAACCCATAACCATCAGCGCGGTCATCATTCTTTCCCACATATCGTTGAAGATGTTCGACCTGATTTTCGCTATGACCGGGCCGGACAACGCCGAAACCGGTCATCCCGCACTGACGATGTATTTGACGACGTTCCGGGCCAATGACTTTGCCAAGGGGGCGGCCATTGCCATTGTGCTGTTTATGGTGGCGGCCACCTTTATCATTCCCTATCTGGTCAGCAACTACCGGCAGAAGGGATCTCGTTAGATGACCGGCAAGCTATCCATCGGCTCTTTTTTCCTTTACGGTACGCTGATATTATTGGCGCTGGCCTATCTTCTGCCGGCCTATATGACGGTGGTGACCGCTCTGAAACTGCCCGAGAACATCAGCCTGCCGACGTCGTGGGAACTACCGAACCCGATTGATGGAGGCGGTTTTTCTGAGGCGGTCGCCCTGCTGAAGCCCAATTTCATCAACTCCATTCTGCTCACCGTTTTTGCGACCATCCTGTCGACGGTTTTGGGCTCCATCAATGGATATGTCTTTTCCAAATGGAAATTCAGGGGCAGTGAAGTCGTTTTCATCCTTTTCCTGTTCGGAATGTTCATTCCCTACCAGGTCATCCTGATTCCGCTCTTCCAGACCCTACGGGCGATCAATCTTTACGGCGGCCTTCCCGGGTTGATCCTGGCCCATGTCGTATACGGGCTGCCGATTACCACACTCATTTTCCGCAATTTTTATACGCAGATTCCGGACGCCCTCATGGAATCAGCCATGCTGGACAACGCCGGGTTTTTCTCCATCTATAAAGAAATCGTTTTCCCGCTCTCCATACCGGGCTTTGTGGTCACAAGTATCTGGCAGTTTACGCAGATCTGGAACGAGTTTCTGTGGGGCATCACCCTGACCCGTCACACCGCCAATCCCATCACCGTCGGCCTGGCGCAGCTGGCCGGCGGCCAAGCCGTCAGCTGGAATTTACCCATGGCCGGTTCCATCCTGGCGGCGGTTCCCGTTTTGCTGATTTACATTTTATTGGGAAGGTATTTTATCCGCGGCCTGCTGGCCGGGTCGGTAAAAGAATAATGCCTGTCCATCAGAAATGGCCTTTTAGGCCCTGATCAGCCGTCCTAGCGGGGGGGGTTGACCGCGGTCTTTGTCAGAACAAGAAATCCGCATGTCTATGCCGGTCCATCGGTGACTTTCTGTTTAAACGATCACCCATCGCTATCCCGTCCTAAAGGGGCGGAAACCGTTTGATAGGTTCGCAGCCCACCACCCGGACCCTAAAAATGCAGCGCACCCATCCGAACGTCTGCGGCCATCGCCCGGCTTGACATTGCCATGGATGGCTGATACATATTGGTCGAACCAATAAGGATGGCGACCAAAACACCATGACGGCCAATTCAAATCATCACGCACCTGAAAAGCGCGCCCGGATGCATGAGCGGGTCAGCCGCGTTCTGCTCCAGCGAATCATACGGGGCACGCTGCCGGTCGGCAGCAAGCTCTCGACCGAACGCGCCCTGGCCGCCGAATTTCAGGTGAATCGCGCCACCGTGCGTGAGGCCCTGCGCTATCTGGAAAACCTCGAACTCATCGCCATCCGGCAGGGCGATGGGGCTTACGTGCAAAGCTTCCTGGAGAGCGGCAATCTGGAAATGGCCAAGGCCCTCATGCATGTCGATGAGACCATGCGTCGCGAGGTGCTATCCGCCATTCTGGAAGTCCGGCGCATCAACAGCCCCGAGGTGGCGTATGCCGCAGCCCTCAGACGATCTTCCGTGCATTTGAAACAACTGGAGCAGGCCGCCCTCCACAGCCCAAATCTCCCGATCCTGGAACGCGATAAACGCGTGCATCATATCATCGGGCTGGCCAGCGGGAACATTCTCCAGATTCTCATGACGAATTTTTACGAAGACTTTTTTTACTCCTTCGGCCATCTCTATTTCGGCAATGAAAAAAACCGCCATCGATCGCAAGTTTTTCACCGGGACATCTATCATGCCATCTGCGAACAAAATGCCGGCGTTGCCCGGGACATCATGCAGGATGTCCTCCAGTATGCCGAACACGCCGTCTTAGAAGAAATCGAAAGCAAGGCGGTGACCGGTTCCGTTGCTGCCGGAGGATATCCGCGTCACAGAAATTCGCCTAATTGGTTGAACCAATAAGAGAAAGAACTATAATTTGACGGAAAACAACAGGATGAAACGGTACACCGCGCCTATTGATCAAAAAGACACTTTCGATGTCATCGTCATCGGCGGTGGCATTTCCGGCGCGGCCATTGCCTATGAAGCCGCCACCCGCGGTCTGCGGGTGGTTCTTTTCGAAAAAGGTGATTTTTCCGAAGCGACTTCGGCGGCCTCCTCCAAACTCATCCATGGCGGCCTGCGCTACCTGTCCAACATGGAATACGGCCTGGTTCGGGAGTCGCTGCGGGAACGCCGAACCCTGGAGAACATCGCCCCCAACTTTGTCTATCCCTGCCCCATGCTGTTCCCGCACTATCAGGATCAGTTTAAGAGCAATAAGTGGTTGCTCAAGATTGGTTTAACACTATACGACCTGCTGGCTTTCGATAAGGCGCGAACCTGGGATGCGGCCCAGAAAATCCCCAATCACACCACCATTTCAGCCGAGGAAGCTCTAAGAAAGCAGCCCCTCTTTAAACGGGAGGGCCTTACCGGCGCCTCGCAATTCTATGACTGCCTGAACATCTTTCCCGAGCGGCTGGCCCTGACCTTTATCAAATCAGCAATGGCACACACTGCTGAAGCTGCCAACTATGCCAGGGTCGACGGGTTTCTTTTCGACAATGCCGGCAAAACCGTACAGGGTGTATCGGTGAAAGATCTCATCCACGATACGACCTTCGACGTTCGCGCGGCGATGACCATCAATTGTGCAGGCCCCTGGGCGGACAGCGTCCTTGCCCTGGCCCGGCGGAAAAGCAACGACCACCCGGCCCGCCGGTCCGAGGGGATTCATATCATCACCAAACCCCTCATCGACGACAGTGCGGTGGTCAGCGCCATAACCCCGAACGGGCGGCATTGCTTTCTGATCCCCTGGCGGGGCCACACCCTGATCGGGACCACGGACAAGGCTTACCATGGCCATCCGGACGATTACCGGGTCACCCGCCCGAGCATCGAAGAATTAATTGCCGAAGTGAATGCCTCTTTTCACGGTCTGTCCCTAACGTACGAAGACGTGCGCCACTGCTACGGTGGTCTGCGGCCCCTGGTGGAAGACCAGACCGAGGAGACCTACACCGCTTCACGCAAGTATGAAATCCACGACAACGGCACCGATGGGTTAAACGGCCTGATGACCGTTGAAGGCGGCAAGTGGACCACCAGCCGGCATCTGGCCGAGAAAACGGTCGACCTTCTGTGGGATAAGACCACGCTGCCCATCAGTCGTTCGGTATCGGAGCGAATATATCTCAAGGGTTCCGAAATCAGGAACATCAACACTTTTATAAACCTGGCCAAACGCGAAAACAGGGATTTCGATGCCGACACGGTGGCCTACCTGGCACGGATTTATGGAACCCCCTTTGAGGAGATCCTAACACTAGCCCGACAAAATCCGGCCCTGGCCGAACCGTTGAATGATGCAGGCGATATTCTGGCCCAGGCGGTTCATGCCGCGCGCCATGAAATGGCGCACACCCTGATCGATATCGTACTGCGGCGAACCGGCATCGCCACCTTGGGCAATCCGGGGGAAGCAATTTTAAGGCGCGTAGCGATGGCCGTGGCCAATGACCTCGGTTGGGACGATGCCCGAATCCGGCAGGAAGTAGAAACGACCATGGCCTTTTTGCAGATTCCGGTGGACTGATAAGATCAAGAAAATATAAGGGGCGCCTTGCTGCCGACCAGAAGGCCTTCGGTGGCCCCCAGAGCGGGGATTAAAAACACTTTGCAAGAATTGTGTTTCGAACCCTTTGTCACGCGCCAAGCATCGACGATGCGGACAGAAAAAAGCACGCGGACTGTCTGAGCCTGCCGCAGGGCGGGGGAGTTTCCGCATGCTCTGGCCGAGTCGTCGACGCGCAGGGAAATGCGAAGCACCGCGTGGCACGCACGTTTTCTTTTGGTTACTTTTTTTTCACGGGAAAGAAACGTAACAGACCGGATCGATAGAAATCATGCCGTCCCCCCCACCTTGGAGGATGCGCTAAGGTCGAAATTCGATCAAATTATTCAAGGAGAAGTAAGAATGTCTCAAACAAAAGAATTCCGTCCCGACTGGAGCGAAACACCCCCCCGCGACGGCACCTACCGGGCCATCTTCAAATATGGCGACCCGAACGCCTTCAAACATCCCAGCGACAAATGGTACGCCATGCTGAAAGAAGCATTCGGGATGACGGACGACGATTTCCGGCACAAACGCGCTGAAGGTCGCGCGCCAGTTATACTGGAGCGCCCCAGCGGATTGACCAGCGCTCAAATCGATGCTCTCGCCGACATTGTCGGTCGCGACAATACGACCACGGACGTCTATCAACGAACCCGCTACGCCTATGGCAAAACCACCGAAGAAATGATGGAACTGGCCCAGGGGCTGGTCCGGGAAATCGCCGACCTGGTTGTGCATCCCCGCCACAAGGACGACGTCCGTCGCATTGTACGTTACTGCCACGAGGAAAAAATCCCCGTTTACGTCTTTTCCGGGGGATCTTCCGTCAACCTGGGTTTGCGGCCGGCGCGGGGCGGCGTCACCCTGGTGCTGAGCACCCACATGAACAAGCTCCTCGCGTTGAACGAAACCGACCAGACCGCCACGGTGCAGCCTGGGATATTGGGGCCGGCCTACGAAACAGCCCTCAACCAGGCTCCGGAACGGTTCCAAACCAAACGAAGATACACCTGCGGCCACTTTCCACAGTCATTCGAGTACTCGACCGTGGGCGGCTGGGTCGTGACATTAGGATCGGGGCAGGCCTCCACCTACTATGGCGATGCCGCGGATATCGTGGTCAGCCAGGAGTATGTCACTCCGGCGGGCTGCTTCAAGACTCTGGCATACCCGGCCGCAGCCACGGGGCCGAAAGTCAACGACATCATGAAGGGTTCCGAGGGCACCTTTGGCATTCTGGTGGAAGTGACCATGAAAGTCTTCCGTCACATGCCGGCCAGCCGCCGCTATTTCAGCTTCATGTTCCCTTCCTGGGAAGCCGCCGTGGAGGCCAGCCGCTACATCGCCCAGGGCCAATTCGGTCGGCCGGCCGTCTACCGAATTTCCGATCCCGAGGAAACCGACCGGGGGCTCAAGCTCTATGGCATTCCTTCCGTGGCGGACCATTTCCTGATCAAACGCGGTTATAAACCCCTGCAGCGCTGCCTGTGCCTGGGGACGGTCGAAGGCGACCGGGACTACACCCGGCTGGTCAAGCGCAAGATCCGCAAAATCTGTAAACAGCACGGCGCCTTCTATCTCGGGGCCTACGCCAGCCGGAAGTGGGAGAAAACCCGCTTCACCGAACCCTTCATGCGCGAAGACCTGCACGATTTCGGCATTACGATCGACACTTTGGAAGCCTCCGTGACCTGGAACAACCTGCACACC
>Ga0316189_10004710_pt1 | contig 13106 bp, 12 predicted proteins | sample LowCovwburrow_MG_FD_204930 | JGI IMG/M metagenome (GOLD analysis project Ga0316189, IMG submission 204930) | Coastal sediment microbial communities from Maine, United States - Lowes Cove worm burrow | ecosystem: Environmental > Aquatic > Marine > Coastal > Sediment | place: USA: Maine... | reverse complement strand
AGCACATTTGAAAGTTACATTTTTGGGCACAGGAACTTCTCAAGGTATTCCAATTATTGGTAGCAATCATCCTGTTTGTTTAAGTACTAATAAAAAAGATAAACGTTTGCGAGTATCTATTTTATTAGAATGGGATAATCAGGCTTATGTTGTAGACTGTGGACCAGACTTTAGATATCAAATGTTGAGAGTAAATTGCACAAAGATTGATGGCATTGTGTTTACGCATGAGCATGCAGATCATGTAGCAGGTTTAGATGATATAAGACCATTTTGTTTTATGCAAGGTCCTTTACCAATTTATGCACATAAACGTGTGATACAAAACTTTCACCAACGTTTTGGGTATATTTTTGAAACTAAAAATCGTTATCCAGGAGCTCCAAGTGTAAAGACTATAGAGATAAAAAATGAGACATTTGAGCTTGGTGGATTAGCAGTTGTGCCAATTAACATGCACCATAATAAACTACAAGTTTTTGGCTATAGATTTAAAGATTTTGCTTACTTGACTGATGTAAAAACAGTTGAAGAAGATGAATTAGGGAAACTTCAAAATCTTGATATTCTGGTTGTTAGTGCCTTGAGAATAGAACCGCATCATTCTCATTTTAACCTTGAAGAAGCTCTTAAGTTTATCGATCTTGTTAAACCAAAAAAAACTTACTTAACTCACATAAGTCATATGTTAGGATTTCATGATGAAGTACAACAAATACTTCCTGATAACGTTTATTTGGCTTATGATAATTTAGAATTAAACTTATAATTAAATGAAAGGGAAAATATTTTTATACTTATTTGTATTTGCTTCATTACTTGTAATATTTCAATATGTAAATTCAAAAAATGTGTTTGAAACATATGAAAAAAAAATGAATGTTGCAGATGAACAAATTGAAGCTTATAAAGATTCAATTATGTCTAATGAAGATGAACTTTTAGATTTAATGTATTTTAATTTAGAGCATAATGATGATGCTTTAAGTTATTTTGAACGTGATGGTTATGATACTTCAGAATTGATTCCGTTTATTAAAGATGAAATTTATAAATTGAATGAATCAAAAGGAGAGCACCCTTTAGTGCCTTATGCTTCAATGACTGATGGTAGGATTCTTATTAATAAAGTGAGATTATTAAACCATAAGTGGATTTTGGCTGATTTTTCAGATGGAAAACATTGGGGAGAATTGTTTATAACATATGAAATTCTTGATAAGAAAGAGCTGAAATTTAATTTGATTGAATCGTTTATGTATCCTCCTCAATCGTACTAGATTTTCTTTTTAATCCAATCTTTTAGAGCATAAAAATTTTGAGGAGCTACACCATGACCAACTGGAAACTCTTCATAGATATAATCAATATTTAACTGCTTAAGCACTTCAGGAGTTCGTCTAGCCCAGTCAACAGGGATTACTTGATCTACACTACCATGTGAACAGTAAAAGCTTAAATCGCTTAAATTATTCTTTTCAAAATCGGTTGTAATGATATCTTTATTTATATAACCGCTTAGTGCAATAACATTATTTATTTTTTCAGGATAACTTAAAGCAACAGCATAGCTTAAAATTGTACCTTGACTAAAGCCTAATAGGTTTACATTATCCTTATTAATTGGATAGTTTTCTATAACCTCATCAATGAAAGTTGAAATCTTTTCTCTAGATTGGATTGCTTGCTCATTGTCGCTCCATTTACCTTGTACTGCATCAAAATTAATTGCATACCAAGCATGTCCATAAGGTTGAAGGCTATATGGCGCTCTTAATGAAATAATAAATAATTCTTCAGGAAGTTCAGACGCAAAAGAAAATAAATCATTTTCATCACTACCATAACCATGAAGCATAATTAATAGAGGAGCATTTTCTTGTAATGACGATGGTCTACATATATGATGAAGCGATAAATCTTTCATGTATATTATTTACCCAAGCTTGCAAATAATTTTTGATATAGAGGACCAACTATTGGTGTAGGTTGTGTACGTCCTGTAATGGCTGTCATAAAACCAAAGATGAATATAACTCCAAAAAATATATACCAAGTTAAAGTTATAAGCCAACTATCAAATCCACCAATTATATAGCCTAAAGCAAAGAATGTAAGCCATAAGCCTAAAGCTTGGCGAATATGAAAACTTGAGTATTCATTTTTCTTATCTTGGTTTAAATAAAAAGCAATAATAGTTCCAATAATAGTTAAATAACTAATGATTGCATTCGATTTTCCTTCTTCAATGGTTTGCTCATTCATATCAATTATAGTTGAATTTTGTTATTATTGATTATTCCACAAACATTTCCTTTTAGCTGATGACCTTCAAAAATACTATTCTTTGATTTTGAATGGATATGATCTTTTGAAAATGTATGCGTTCCTTCTGGATTAAACAATGTTATATTAGCTTTGCTGCCTTTTTCAATAGATATTGTTTCAATTCCAAAACGCTCTTTACCTTTGGTTAAAAACTTAATAGTAGTTTTGGTTGGAAATATGGAGTTCAAAGCTCCAAACGCAGACTCTAATCCAATAGTTCCAGCAGCTGCATAATCAAATTCTATTTTCTTCAGCTCAATATCTAAGGGATTATGGTCTGATGTTACCATGTCAATAGTTCCATCTTTTAATCCAGCAATAAGAGCATCAATATCTTCTTGAGACCTTAATGGAGGACTAACTTTATAGTTAGTATCAAAACTAGTTAATAATTCGTCTGTTAAAATTAAATTGTGAATAGCAACGCTACAAGTAACATCTAGTTCGCTCTTTTTTGCTGCTCTAATTAGCTCTACGGATTTTGCAGTAGAAATGGTAGGAATATGTAGTTTTCCATTAGTGTATTCTAATAAAAACAAATCTCTAGCAATTTGTAATTCTTCGGCTAAAGCAGGAATTCCTTTTAGTCCAATGAATGTGCTTGTAATATATTCATGCATAACACCATTTAAAGCAATAGCATTTTCTTGCGGAAATGAGCACACCAAGCCATCAAAATTACTTGCATATTGCAAAGCAACCTTCATTAAATTTGGATTTGAAATAGGCTTTTTATAGTCTCCAAATGCAACAGCTCCTGCACTTTTCATATCATATAATTCAGCCAACTCTGTGCCTTTACTTTCTTTGGTTAAAGCTCCTATTGGTAATAGATCTACTACATTGTTTGTTGCTTTACTCTTTAAATAGGTTACATCAGAATTACTATCAATAACAGGATTTGTGTTTGCATTTATAGCAACTATAGAGAATCCAGATTTAGCAGCGACTTTTAATCCATTTGCAATGGTTTCACGTTCTTCGTAACCTGGTTCTCCAAAAGAGACACTACTATCAAACCAACCTTGTGAAATATGTAAATTATCAAAAGTGATTTCTCGATAATTATTAGGATTCTTAATTTTATCAGCAATATTTACAATGATTCCTTTCTCTACTAATATATCTTGCGTTTTATTATGAAAACTACTCTTTGTATCAATGATAGTGGCAGATTTTATTAGTACGTTCATTTAAAATATTTTAAGATGAGCATTTCAATAATTAAAAATATCAGTGCAAAAATAATAAACCATTTCCACAGCGCATTAATATTATTGTCACTTTTTATAATTGTTAGTAATTCTGGCAGTGAATTACTTATCGTGGCATTTTTTATTAATGATAGATCTTGATAGTTTAAATTACTTTCTGAGCGATTGTAATTATAACTTATGTGCTCTAAAACTTCATCATTATTTGTAATCACATATGTCTGAGCAATTTCAGGAGATTCATTTGTTGTTATGCTAACTTTGTTTGAAAATGTTTGCTGCTGAGGAATCAATTCAGTAGTTCCTTGTTTCAACTTTAATATGGCATCTTGTTGCATATTTGTAGTGACATCAAATGAATTGTCTTCACCAATATGATAATATAGTTTAGGTAACTTTAAACTCTGTCTGCCAATATTATATAGTGTTGGTACGATTAAAGGAGAGTCAATAAAATTAGAATTATTTTTACTTAATGATGCAGCAAATACAAAGGTGTTATTACTTTGAACCAAAAATGGGTTATTGTCTTCAAAACTTAATATTGCACTTTCTGGAGTATTTATTGCATAGTAAATATGCACTATTGGATATTGAAAATTAGAAACTTGTTTATCAAATACCGCATCAAAAACTGGATGTGAAAAATTAATTGATGTCACATTTTTATGCACCATAGTCGTGCTGGTAAGTGATATGTTACTAACGCTGGAAAGGGTTTGATTATAAGAATTAAGATTAGTTTTTACAGCTGGAATGATAAGTACAAATCCGCCATTGTTAGAGAAGTTTTTCAAAGCATTTGAGAGCGAAACAGGAATTGAGGCTAGCTCGTTTAATACAATTAAATTTTGTTTAGAAATATCGTTATAGTTTAGTTGACTAGTTGATACACTTTTAATTACAAACTCATCTTCGGTAAATATTCGTTTTAAGAAATCATCATTGCCTTCATTTATGGATAGTACATTGATTTTTGAACGCTCATTAATATTAAAAAATAGAGTGTTGTCAAATTGAAGACTCGAATCATCAATAGTTATTTTTCCGTTCATTTTTACATTATTCGGAATACTGAATGTGGTACTAGTTGCATTTAAATTATCAACAGATGATTTTGCAACTAAATTATCTTCATTAAAAAGTGAAACTGGTAAATCTTGAAGTGTATCGTCATTCCCTTTTAAATCAGCAGTTAACTCTATAGTTGACGTGTTAACCTTTGATATATATAAACTATCAATGCTCACATTGTTAGTGTTTACAGGCTTTAATTGTACTAAACTTATAATTAAAGAACTGTCAGGTTGAACTTCAATTCCGCTTTGTAACTGTTGAAAATCAGAAATTAAAATTAAATTTTTATTCGTACTATTATCTTTACTAAAAAGCTCTTTTCCTTTTAAAATTGCTGCATTATAATCTAACTGATTTGAACTATAGCTTAATTGAAGTAACTCATTTCTTATGGTTTTAGAATTACTATTTTTTAATGTAGAGTTATTAGTGAAAATAGTAATAGTTTCATCATTATAATTTGATTCCAAAACATCTTGTACAGCTCGCTTTAACAATTCACCTTGAGCACCTTTTGTCTGCATACTAAAAGAATTATCGAGATAGATTACCGTTTCTGATTCTAACTTTAAGCTATCATTCTTACTAAAGTATGGTTGTGTAAATGCTAGAATAATTGCAGCAAAAAGCAATAATCTAGTTAGTAGAATTAACCATTTTTTTAATTGTGAACTTTTACGTGTTTGAATGGTTACACTTTTTAAAAAGGCAACATTTGTAAAATTTACTTTTTGAAAACGTCTTAATTGAAAAAGATGAACCAATATTGGAATAATAAGCAGGAGTAAAGCGTAAAGAAGTTCTGGGTGTTTAAACTGCATTCCAATAATTGATTTGTCAAATATAGAAAATGAATGCAGATAAATATTATTGTGTTCGGAGAATTTTAACGTTTGGTATATAATCTTCTAGCAAAAGAAAAAATAATCGACCATTGGTTGACGATTTTGTTTATTTAGGTATGTCTTTATTTCTTTTTGTGCATTTGGATTAGAAACAGTAATTATACTTTGAGCATTTTTTATGGTTTCTAGAAACTTAATATCATGAAGCTCTTTGTTATAAATATGTTTGCCAATTTTATTTGGATTATCACAAATCCAAATAAAATTAATATTATGCTCAATCAAGTATTTTGCTGAAAACTTCCCTTTGTTTCCTGCTCCCCAAAGCACTAATTTTTTTGCTGGATTATAATCTAATTCTGTGAAATAATGCAGCTTTAGTTTCAGCAAATTATCATGTGAATAATTATCTTGTACTCTTGATGAGCGGTAACTATAATCTCTCCAATGATGAAGCAATGTTGAAGACGGAATGCATTTAATATTGTTTTTGTATAGTCGAAATACTAAATCATAATCTTCGGGATATATTTTAGAATTGAATGCACCACATTTTTCGAAATCTTCGTGATGCATCATCCAACAGGGAGAAGCAATAACACACTCTTTATAAATTGCAGTGTAGTTCAGTCCTTTTTCTGTTAAAGTGTTTAACCATGTTTCATATTTAAAAAAACCTTCTCCAATGCCTTCTTCTGAAAAATATTTAACTAAACCAATTGCAACATGACCTTTGCCATGAAGTACTAAATCATCATGCATTACCTGAAGTTTGTCAGCAGTCATAATGTCGTCACTATCCATTCTGGTAATTAAGGATCCTTTGCTTTTTGAATAGGCAAGTTGAAGCGCATCAATGATGCCACTCCCTTTATTTTTATATAGTTGAATACGAGAATCGTCATTAGCAAAATTTTGAACAATATTGTAGCTATTATCGTTTGAATGATCATCAATAATAATTAGCTCCCAATTTGTATAGGTTTGATTAACAATAGAATCAAGGCATTCTTTAATAAATAACGACGTGTTTTTAAAAGGAACAATAATGCTTATCAAGTGGTTTTGCATAGGCGAATATACATATTTCAACTTTTTAACAGAATGTTGTGAAACAGCCTGTAACATAATATTAAATTTGGTGTCTTAATATTGAAATAATAAAATAGAATGAATAAAAGAAAACTAACGACTCTTTTTGTTGGGATTTTACTAGCAAGTTGTGGTTCATCAAGAACTGCAATTAATGATTTGGCAACGAGCAGACCAATTGAAACTTCGATTAATTTATCTCAAGTTATAGATGATAAAGCACCAGTAATTATTAATCCTGGACGTTTTACTGTTGAAACGGTTACTTACCGTTTACCAAAAGTGGTGCAAGGAACTTATTCGGTGAGCGATTTTGGTAAATACGTTGATGATTTTAAAGCAATTGATTATAATGGGAATGAGCTATCTGTAACTAAGGTAGACACTAATACTTGGACGATTGCTAATGCAACTCAGTTAGAAAAAATCACGTATTTAGTTAATGATACTTTTGATATTGAATCTAGTGGTGGAATTGGAGGCGAACAACCGTTTTCTCCTGCAGGAACAAATATTGAACCTGATAATTATGTATTGAATTTACACGGATTTATTGGTTATTTCGATTCACTTAAAAATAATCAATACAAGTTAGATGTTACAGCTTCGTCAGATTTAGTACGAACATCAGCTTTACAGAATATAGAAACTAAAGCTAGCGATGATGGTAAAAGTTTAACTACAAGTTATTTTGCACCACGATATTTTGATATTACTGACAACCCAATGATGTATGGAAAAATGGATGTTGAAGAATTTCAAGTTGGTGATATTAAAATTGTATTAAGTGTTTATTCACCAAACAAAACCCATTCGGCAACATCTTTAAAAGAAACAATGTTTACAATGATGCAAGCGCAAAAAGAGTATTTGGGTGATGTAAACACAACACCACGTTACGATATTTATGTGTATTTATCTGCTGGAAAAGAAGACTCTCCAAAAGGTTTTGGTGCTTTAGAGCATCATACATCAACAGTTGTAGTTATGCCAGAATCAATGCCAGTTGAAGCGTTGGCAAAAAGTATGGTAGATATAGTATCACATGAGTTTTTCCATATTGTAACACCATTAAGTGTACACTCGGAAGATGTTCATTATTTCGATTATAGCAATCCTACATTTTCAAAACACTTATGGATGTACGAAGGTGTGACAGAATATTTTGCAAACTTATTTCAAATAGACCAAGGTTTAATTGAAGAAGATGAGTTTTATGGTAATGTAATGGGTAAAATCCAAACATCTTTAGCAATGAATGATGCTATGAGTTTTACTGAAATGAGTGAAAATGTTCTAGAAGAAAAATATGCACCACAATATTATAATGTATATCAGAAAGGTGCTTTAATAGGTATGTGTATAGATATTTTAATGCGAGAAGAAAGTGACGGAAATCGGGGTGTTTTATCTTTAATGAAAGAATTATCAAATAAATACGGAAAAAATAAGCCGTTTGAAGATGATAAAGTTATTGATGAAATTGTAGCTATGACTTATCCATCTTTACGTACGTTTTTTGATTCACATGTTATAGGAAACACACCAATAAATTATAGCGCTTTTTTCAATAAAGTAGGTTTAATAATAGGTGAAAGTAAAATTAAAACTAACTACTTACAAAACGCAGGAGCCTTAATAGTAGGAGTGAACCCAACTAAAGGTGAAATCTATTTCAATGATTTAGTTTCTGAAAATAGTTTTTGGGATGCTCAAGGAGTTAAACCAAATGATGTTATTAAATCTATTGATGGTACAGAAGTTACTATGCAAAATGCAAATCAAATATTTCAACAAGTATTTATGTGGCAACCTGGAAAAGAAATTAAAGTTAAGCTTGGTAGAGGCGATGATATTATTGAAATAAATACGACTTTAACTCAATCTTATACCATGGGTAAAAGTATAATGAAAAAAGCAGATGCTAATGAAACACAAAAAGAGTTACGCAAAGCCTGGTTAAAAGGATAAACATCAATTATTCATAAAAAAACCAGCAATTTTGCTGGTTTTTTTATGAATATATAAATAGTTTTTTATAAGCATTTATATGCTAATTCTTACTAAGCACTGATTATAGCTGATATAAAGTTCATCACTAATATTGAGTTTTATTCTAATATGGTATCAATTAATATTTCAGCAGACTTAATATTAAGACTATCACCATCACCAGCGTCTGTCCAAACTAAATAAATTGTATCATCTTTAACTACCATTCTAGGAAATCCACTAGATCTGCTATTAGCTGTTTCAGAGACAATAAAAGGTTTAGAGATAGTTCCATTCTTATTAATATGATGCAATAAAATTTCAGATTCTCCTTCTTTACTATTCATAGAACTCAATATAGCAGAACCATCATTTAATAGTTCAACGTCCAATCTACCCATTGTGGTTTCCTGTGCTACTGTAATAGGATTTCCAAAGTTATTACCATCATCATTTGAGAATGCAATATTTACTTTGGATAAATTATCAGCACTAGTAAACCAAGAGACTACTACAAAGTTATCTTTAGTTGCAATTGATGGACCATTAACTGGACAGCCAGCAATTTTCCAATTATCATTAGAGATTGGTTTGGGTTCACTCCAATTACCATTTACTTGTTTAACATAATAAGTGTCTCTAATTTCATCTTCAGAACGATCGCGATATACTACAATTGGACCTTCATTGGTCATGGCAACATCAGTTTGGCAACAATCGCAAACACGATCATCTAGCAAGTATTCATGTTGGAGTTCTCCTTTGTTATTAAAGACAGCACTTCTAAGTGACATCTGCTTTTGAACGGTTGAATCGGTTTCAGCATAAGCATTTTGTCTGCCATCAAGCCAAACAGATAAATAGCTATCATCAGTTAATGGTATTTTGCTAACAAAACCATGCTCAGTATTTGTATTATCTGAATGTGGCTTAAATGATGTTTTCCAAGTTTCACCATTATCTGTTGATTGAGTAAGCTTTACGTCATAAGCATAAGTGTCTTCTGCACTTTTTTCTAAATAATGAGCAACAAGATTTGATGACCCGAAAGAAGTCATAGAGGGAAAGTCAGCCCAATTTACAAACCAATTGTTTCCTTTGGCAATTGTTTTTGGAGATGACCATTCATCATCAATAAGTTGAGAAAATTTTAGATAGTTGAACGTGTTTTCATTCTTTTCAATCCAACTTAGATAGATTGTTCCATTTTCAGATTTGTGAAGACTAGGTTCAGAACTACTAGTGCCAGATGTAGGAACTGAAAGAGTCCTGACAGGTTCTATAGGCTCTGTATTACAAGAGCAGATTCCAAAAAATAAGCTTCCAACATAAAAATATATCAGAAGCTTTTTACTTATATTAATACTTAGCGGGTTTTCCATTTGCTGAAGATTTCTTTAAGAAATTTCTTATATCCTGGTTAGCTTTAATTAAATCTTCATTTCTCAAGTACATCATGTGACCACTTCTGTATCCTTTGAATTCCATGCGATCTTTCATTTTACCACTAGGATCAATTTGTGATAAGGTATATTTAGCTGTAAAGAAAGTTGTAGCTCCATCATAATAACCTGATTGATTTAATACATGCAAATAAGGATTCGTTGCCATTGCTTTACGCAAATCGTCTCTAGTAGTATTGTCACTATTATCCCATGGGCGAACAGGGCCAAACATATTATATTTAATATCAGTATCGAATTTTAATTCTTTCTTGATATAATGGTTAATTGCTGGAGCAAACGAATGCAACCAAGAGGTTAACTCAGGACTATAATCTGGACGCATACCAGCTTCCATTTTATCAATACCTAAATAACGAGAATCTAAACGACCAATAGTTTGACCTGTTTTGTCTCGTAATAATTCTTTCCAGAAAAAGCTATTTGGTACAACCAAATTATGTTGCAAAATGGACTTTTTACTAATTCCTGTATATTGAGAATACTTCTCTGCTACACTGTTGCGCTCTGCGTCAGAAATAAACCCTCCTTTTGCAATTGCTGGCATTAATGTATTAATTGCATAGGTTTCAACCTCAGGGATTATATCTAATAAATCTTTACTTTGAAGACTAGAAGGCAACATTTTATGATACCAAGCTGCAGCTGCTTTATATGGTAAATCCAGTGCTGAATATTCCGGTTGCCCATCAGTATTGTAAGCATTATAATCTGCTGGTGATACCATGATGACACCATTTAAATACATCCATTGTGAACTCTGTAATTCGTTAGACAATCCCATTACACGTGTTCCACCATAGCTTTCACCTATAATATATTTTGGAGATTCCCAACGGTTATGACGAGATACAAAGGTGTTTACCCATTCTGCTAAGTATTTGATGTCTGCATTGATCCCGAAGAATTCTTTTTTATCTGGCATTTTGCCATCTTTATCTGGAACCATACGTGAATAACCTGTATTTACAGGATTTACAAACACAATGTCTGCAACGTCAATAATTGAATTAGGATTGCTACTGAAACCATAAGGCTGTACAGGATAACCTTCATCATCAATATTTAAAATACGAGGTCCTGTATATGCAACGTGCATCCAAACTGATGCAGAACCAGGTCCTCCATTAAAAGAAATGACTAATGGTCTGTGAGAACTATTTTTTACATTATTTCTAGTGTAATACGTGTAGTATAACGTAGCATGTGGATCGCCATTTTTGTCCCAAACTGGTTGCATGCCAGTTTCTGCAGTATACGAAAAAGTTTGACCCTTCACAGTGGTATTATGAGTAGTGATTACCATTGTATCTACAGGGATTGTTCTGCTTTGTGCATAAGCACTAACAACTCCTAAAACCATTAGGAGTGAAAAGAATTTTTTCATTTAGTTGAATTTAGTCGGTTAAAGCTTTAAAGGTAATTAAAGGCATCGAATATCTATGTTAAAATTTCTCAAAAACACCTAATCCAAAAAGAGCAAAATCATACTTTACTGGATCATCAGAATCTAGATTTCTTAACGATGCATCTAACTCTGCTAAAGCCTTAGCGTCATTTTGGGTTCTAGTGAGTAATCCTAGTTTTCTTGCTACGTTGCCAGAGTGTACATCCAATGGACAGGATAGTTGACTAGGAGAGAGGGTTTTCCAAATACCAAAGTCAACTCCAGTTTTATCATTTCTTACCATCCATCTTAAAAACATATTAATACGTTTAGCTGCTGAATTTTTTAAAGGGTCACTTACATGTTTTTGGGTTCGTTGTTGATGTGAGATTTCGAAAAAGACATTTTTAAATTGATGTATACTTTCTTGCATCGAGTTTGGTTTTGCATGCTTAGCAAAAACAGCTTCTAAACCTTGGTGATTTTTGTATATATGCTGTAAACTTTTAATAAATTGAATGAAGTCATAACCATTAAACGTACGATGCACAAAAGGATGTAAGCTTTCCAAATCTTTATTTTGATGATTCATGACAAAGTCATATGGTGATTGCTCTAACAGTTGCATCATCTTGTTAGCATTGTTAATGATGCTTTTTCTATTTCCCCAAGCTATGGTTGCAGTGAGGAAAGCAGCTATTTCAATATCTTCTTTGGTTGTAAATTGATGAGGAATTTGAATAGGATCACTTTCAATAAATTTTATATTATTGTATTGCTCAACTTTAATGTCGAGAAAATCTTTGAGTTCTGTAATGCTTAAAAAGTGAATAACTTTAGTGTTTATGGTGTTGAAATGCTAAAATAAAAAATATAACTTCGCTTATCGTATGATATAAATTATTAAAACGATTCATGTCAATTTTGTTGTGGGTCATACCAACAACCTCAGAACTGACTAAAAAATATGTCGAAATTAGTAGAATATAGGGAGAAGCTAAACTTAACTCAAGAAGAACTTTCAAAAAAGTCAGGAATCTCTGTAAGAACAATTCAGCGAATAGAATCAGGAATTGATCCAAAAGGCTATACTTTGAAAGCTTTAGCGAAAGCATTAGATATAAACGAAGTAGACCTGATAAAAAAGGAGAACCTTATTAAGGAATCTAATTCCAACTTAGTTAATTTAATTAATCTTTCTTCATTAATCGTTGTCTTTATTCCTATTGCAAGTTTTGCTTTACCTCTAATAATTACACTTATCAAAAAACAATTAAATTCTTTAACTAAACAGATTATAACAATTCAAATACTGTGGGCTGTAATAATGATAGCCTCATATATAATTGGAAGCATCATCAATTTTGGGGAATTAGGACGTGATATTGGAATGCTATTTATTTTACTTCTAATACTTGCAAATACTTTTATTATCCTCAGAAATAGTATAGAGCTAAAGAAAAAAAATAAGCTTTATTTTAAACTAAAGTTCAGCATCATTTAGTTTTTTTTTTCAATATTTTTAACTGTTGGCGTGTCTTTGTCGTGTTTTTTACGTGGTCTTTTTTTTTATTTTTTTTGTTAATTATTGACTTTTGCATCTTTAATCTTACAAAACAAAATAATGATAAAAATAAGAACATATTTTTTAAGCCTGTTTATTGTTTTATTACAGGTCTTCAATAGTTTTAGTCAGACTAGTCAAAAA
>Ga0316189_10004709_pt1 | contig 13106 bp, 10 predicted proteins | sample LowCovwburrow_MG_FD_204930 | JGI IMG/M metagenome (GOLD analysis project Ga0316189, IMG submission 204930) | Coastal sediment microbial communities from Maine, United States - Lowes Cove worm burrow | ecosystem: Environmental > Aquatic > Marine > Coastal > Sediment | place: USA: Maine... | reverse complement strand
GGCACGGTCTGCTTAAGGAAATGTCCATCGCGGAAATGGAGGTGCCAATCGTCTGGCGCTGTGATTGTAATGTGCTTCATACGCGTTATTTTCAATAAATGCTGCTAATTGAGGAGGCCAATTGACCAATATCAACAAATTAAATATTGGTATTTTTGTTGTACTTCTATAGGTTCAAAGGTTTCGTTTTCTAGTAGTTCAGATACAATACACCGCTTGATTGTTTGGCAGTCCATAATTGGAGTTTGCCTTTCAATGTTTCATTTTAGTTTTTGTCTAAGTACTTTTGGTTAGTACTTGTGGTTAAATACTTTTAGTTAGTACCTGAAACCCAGATTATGCATTAGAAATCTACTGCGGAATAAAATATCGTTAAACCCAATAACTTGCAGCATAATTCTTAATTATCATAGAACAGCTATGGAGCCTAATAATTATCTTACGCCAGCTATTGCTTTGGTGGAACTTTCATCCGCCGCTACAATTTCCAAAGCGCCCTTTTTGAGCATGGCTCAATAGACATATTATGCCGATAAATATTACTTTTCCAGATGCCTCTATAAGGCCATTTGACACTCCGGTCACTGGCACGCAGATCGCGGATAGCATCAGCAGTGGCTTGCGGCGTAATGCGGTTGCTATTGAGGTTAATGGCGAAGCATGGGATTTGAGTCGCGAAATAGATTCCGATGCAAGCGTTAACATCATTACCCGCGATTCGGAACAAGGCCTAGAAATACTTAGGCATGATGCCGCGCATGTAATGGCCGAAGCGGTTAAAGAGCTGTATCCGGAAACTCAAGTAACAATTGGCCCTTCGATAGAGAATGGTTTTTATTACGATTTCGCGCGAGATGAAGCCTTTAGCCCAGAAGATTTGACCGCCATTGAACAGCGCATGAAAGAAATTGTGCGCCGAAATGAAACGATTGTGCGTGAAGTTTGGGAGCGAGACCAGGCCGTTGAATATTTCAACGGCATTGGTGAGCAGTATAAGGCTGAAATAATCGCAGACCTACCGCAGCAAGAGACCATAACCGTATATCGGCAAGGCGAATTTCTAGATTTGTGTCGCGGGCCGCATCTACCTTCTACTGGCCTGTTAAGGGATGGCTTCAAGTTGACCAAACTAGCCGGAGCGTATTGGCGTGGTGATTCCAATAATGCACAACTCCAACGCATTTATGGCACGGCTTGGTCTGATAAAAAGCAACTCAAGGCCTATTTGCGTCGCATGGAAGAGGCGGAAAAGCGCGATCATCGCAAATTAGGCAAGGCGCTCGATCTGTTTCATATTCAGGAGGAAGCTCCCGGTAGCGTATTTTGGCATCCTAAAGGATGGGCCATTTATCAGGCTGTGCAAGATTACATGGCTGAACAGCAATACAAGCATGGCTATCAGGAGATCAAGACTCCACAGATTGTGGATATGTCTTTGTGGGAGAAGTCTGGCCACGCCGCTAAGTTTAGCGATGATATGTTTGTGCTCTCTACAGATGATCGGGAATATGCGGTCAAGCCAATGAATTGCCCCTGTCATGTACAAGTGTTCAACCAGGGTCTAAAAAGCTATCGTGATCTACCATTGCGATTGGCCGAGTTTGGTTCGTGTCACCGCAATGAGATGTCTGGATCACTACACGGCATAATGCGCGTGCGCAGTTTTGTGCAAGATGATGGGCATATTTTTTGCACAGAAGATCAAATTCAATCCGAAGTTAGAAAATTCATCGATTTTCTACATAATGTTTATCGTGATTTCGGTTTTGACGAAGTAATCTATAAATTGTCCACCCGGCCTGAGCAAAGAGTCGGCAATGATGAGGACTGGGATAGGGCCGAGCAAGCTCTAGAGCAGGCGCTCAATGACAATGGCCTGGAATGGGACCTGCAGCCAGGTGAAGGCGCTTTTTACGGCCCCAAAATCGAGTTTTCGCTAAAAGACTGCATTGGCCGTGTTTGGCAATGCGGTACTATGCAGGTTGACTTCTCCATGCCAGGCAGGCTTGGTGCAGAATACATTGCGGAAGACGGCAGTAAGCAGGTTCCGGTCATGCTGCATAGGGCAACTCTAGGCAGCATCGAGCGCTTTCTTGGAATATTAATTGAGCAACATGCTGGAGCCCTACCTGCTTGGCTAGCACCTCAGCAGGTTATGGTGGCGACCATTGTCACCGACGCGAATGATTATGCCCAACAAGTAGCTGATGCCTGCCGTAATGCAGGTTTGCGTGCCGATGTGGATCTGCGCAATGAGAAAATCAGTTATAAAGTTCGTGAGCATAGCTTACAAAAAATTCCGGCTATTCTTTGTATCGGTAACCGTGAGGCTGAAGAGGGTACGGTAGCAATCCGTCGCTTTGGCAGCAAAGCACAAACGGTGATTCCATTGGAACAATTTATAGAGGAATACAGTGCAGAGGTTGACAACAAGACCCTTGCGTTTGAAGCAATTACAGAAGGGTAAAACCCATGACCTAAACCCATGATCTAAATGGAGTATGAACTCCGTTGCCAAGATCATGCTAGCAAATATCGAAAAATTTTTAATCAGGAGATAAATATGAGTATGTCAAAAAACCTTATCGTTGTTGCCGGACTGGCGACGCTTGTAGCAGCCACTTATTTTGGATTTGGTGCCGCCAATCTCAATAATACGGCAAATGCAGCAGGAAAAGAAAAGTCTAAATGGACGGCTGGTGAAGTAAACTTAGACAGTGACAAAGCCAAGCTGGGTTATACCATTGGTGCCGGCATTGGCCGCGACCTATTGCAAGGCGGTATGGTTGGTGAAATTGATGTGGAGGCATTGATTGCGGCTATCCGAGATTCTGCAGGTGGTGGTGAGCCACGGCTTACAGTTGAGCAAATGCAACAAGCACAACAAGCATTTCAATTGAAACGTCAGCAGGAGTTCGCGGCTCTTTCTGCTCAGAACAAGACTCAAAGCGACGCATTTATGGAAAAAAACAAGGCCGAGGACGGAGTCAAAATTACTGAAAGCGGTCTGCAATATCAAGTCTTGCGCGAAGGTCAAGGTAAGCAGCCAACAGCTGAGAACACAGTCAAAGTACATTACTCTGGTACGCTTATTGATGGCACCACATTTGATAGTTCCTATCAGCGCAATGAACCGGTTGATTTTCCTGTAACAGGTGTTATTCCAGGCTTCTCTGAAGGCTTACTTTTGATGAAAGAGGGCGCTAAGTATCGTCTAGTAATTCCTGCGGATCAGGCTTATGGTGAGCAAGGCCCCGCGACTATTGGGCCTAATCAGACCTTGATTTTTGAAGTTGAATTGCTGGAAGTTAAATAAGAAAGCTTCGATTGAGTTTGGATATTGTTTTGCAGAAATACGACCTTTACTACAACAAATATTGTTATTTCTGTCAGAAGGTGTTGATGTCCTTGCGTGGGCGTCAACACCCGATAGGCTTAAAAAGCACCTCTGAACGCGACAACCACGTTGCCCTCATGCGCGGTGGTGGTAAAGGTCAAGTTCCTTGCTTGAGGATTGAGTCAGAGTTGGGGCAGGTTCAATGGTTGTATGAATCTGATGACATTTTGGATTATATTCAAGGCCGCGGACTGATCAATGCCGCCGCCAGCTAAGGACTAAGCCAAGCGCTAGCCTTAAGGCGATCGCTAACCCTAAGGATATCTAAGTTAAGGCGATCTAAGCTGATTCAAAGGATAGGCCGACATCTCAATAGATGTGGTCTACCCTTTGTATGTTTCTTCTAGTTTGAGCCTAAGGCCCCCAGAATTTCATCGCGAATGCTCTCTACTGTTCCTACGCCGTTTACGGCCACATAGGCCGGTGCAGCTGCTGCCTCGCTATTAGAGAATTCTCGATAGTATTTAACTAATGGCTCAGTTTGTTGGTGGTAGACATCAAGTCGATGTTTGACGGTTTCTTCTGAATCGTCTTCTCGTTGCACCAGTGGCTCACCAGTAATATCGTCAATTCCTTCGACTTTAGGTGGGTTATAAACGGTGTGATAGGTTCTTCCTGAAGCAAGATGAGCCCGACGGCCACTCATTCTCTTGATAATTTCCTCATCAGCTACATTTATCTCTACTACGTAGTCAATGTCTATGCCATTTTCCTTCATCGCGTCAGCTTGAGGAATGGTGCGAGGGAATCCATCGAGTAAATACCCAGTGGCGCAATCATCTTGATTTAGTCTGTCCTTGATCAGGCCAATAATAAGGTCATCAGACACTAATCCACCGCTTTCCATAATTGCCTTAGCTTGCAGGCCCAGAGGCGTTTCTGCCTTTACCGCGGCACGCAGCATATCGCCAGTTGAAATTTGAGGAATATTGAATTTCTCTGTTATGAAGGTGGCTTGAGTGCCTTTGCCCGCTCCGGGCCCGCCAAGAAGAATTAATCGCATTATCATTTTCCAGTTGTTGTGCCTACCTGTAACTACTACAAGTAGGTCTAGTTCCGCGCAGTGATCAGCCGAGCTATATGAGTAATATCCCAATAAAACCTCATTCAAATTACGCTCAAACAATAAGGCAAACTAACCTTTATTGAGTCAGTCAGAGCGAAAATTTTAATGGGTGACTTACGGGGGAGCGTAATTTATCATAAAAAATGATCAATTTCTAAGCATAAAAGCCCGAGGGGTTCGACTGTCCACTATTTTCTGGTGACCTGTCATGCTTTCCACGTTAAGATTAGGTACTCATTCATCCCCTTAAGGAGACTCTGATTAAGTCATGGATAATTCATTTCCGCCCAAAATACTCAATGTCTTGGTTGCAAAGCTGCGCAATAGCTCGCTATTAGCTGCGGTTCGTGCCTCGAACTTTGGTATTTTTGACGGACTGACATTATCCAAGCTTTAAAGAGTCATAATCAGTGCCAGCACGAGTAGCAAAACATTATCCGCTGAATGCCCTGAAGGGTAATGACGAAGCTGATCCTATCACCAACGAGGATGCCAGTACATTAGACGAATTATTTAGAGAACGCGTTCGCCGAAACCCCGAAAAAGTGGCCTATTCGCAGTACGACTCCACTGAACAACGGTGGTATGGTTTGACTTGGTCGCAGATGGCAACACAGGTAGAGCGGTGGCAGGTAGCGCTCAGAGATTCGAATTTGGTCAAAGGTGACCGCGTCGCAATCTGTTACAAAAATAGTATTGAGTGGGTGATTTTCGACCAGGCTGCGCTGCGTTTGGGCTTGGTTGTTGTGCCGCTGTATACAGCCGATAGGGCAGATAATATCGCCTATGTAATTGCCGACTCTCGATCTAAGCTGGTGTTATTCGAAAGCCAAGCTATTTGGCAGGATGTTTTCGATTCTGACAATGACCTAAGTTGTGTAGAAACAGTCTTGGTGTTTGAGTCGGGCTCAGAAAATCTTGAGATAGTAAAAAATATTGGCGATTGGTTACCCGAAAATGGTCGACATTTTGAGCGCGGAATAAATCAGGCCAATGATATGGCCTCTATTGTCTATACTTCCGGCACCACAGGCCGACCCAAGGGTGTGATGCTATCGCACAAGAATATGTTGTCTAATGCCTATGCAGGAATGTGCAGCGTGGCAGCCTTGCCCAGCGATAGACTATTGTCTTTTTTGCCGCTTTCGCACACATTGGAGCGAACGGTTGCCTATTATGGTTCAATTTTATGCGGTGCCAGTGTCACCTTTAATCGCTCCATACCAGAACTTGCCGATGACCTTCTGGCTGTGCGCCCAAGTGTGCTTATTTCTGTTCCGCGCATCTTTGAGCGTGTTCATAACCAAATTTACCAGGGTTTGAATGACGTAAGTGCCTTAAAACGAAGCTTATTCAAACGAGCAATCAAGACCGGATGGCATTTATTTGAGCGCCAACAGGGTCGGGCGAGTTGGCATCCACGACTCCTATTTGCTGGCCTGCTCGATAAAGTTGTGGCACAAAAAATCAGAGCCAAGCTTGGTGGAGAGCTCAGGTTTGCTATTGTAGGTGGTGCACCCTTATCCGCAGACGTGGCGAAAACATTTATTGCATTGAGGATACCATTATTGCAAGGATATGGGCTTACTGAGTCCAGTCCGATTGTCAGTGTGAATACCCTGGCTCAGAATAAACCTGAAACTATTGGTTTGCCTTTGCGCGGGGTCGAAGTTAAGTTGAGTGACAATGATGAGCTGTGTATCAAAGGTGATAATGTCATGCTTGGGTATTGGGGTTTGCCTGAAGCCACCCGCAATACTATGCAGGGAGATTGGTTAAGAAGCGGTGATCGGGCAGCTATAGATGACCAAGGCTTTATTCGAATTATTGGTCGTATTAAAGATATTTTGGTGTTAGCCAACGGCGAAAAAGTGCCACCACCTGATATCGAATCAGCTATTTTGCGTGACCCATTGTTTGAACAGCTTATGGTAATCGGTGAAGGTAAGCCCTATTTGGCTGCGCTGGTGGTGGTCAATCAGGCCACATGGGAATCGCTATGTCAAAAGACTAAGCTGAATGAAGACCTAGCCTCGGAAGCAGCGAACAAAGTAATATTAGATCGAATTGCTATGCAAATGACGGAATTTCCGGGTTATGCCAAGATTCGTAAAGTACACGCATCATCAGCTGAGTGGACGGTCGAATCTGGGCTGCTGACGCCCACCCTAAAAATCAAGCGCCCCAAGATCATCGAACACTTCAAAGCTGAAATTGATTCTCTCTACGCCGGGCATGGAGTGCACCACTCTTGAATTTCACAAAATCTATTCTCAGTGTACTGGTTTTTTTGAGTTTGCTGTCCTGCGAGCAGGCGGCTAATTCCAGCCTGTTTTCTAGCGACAATAACGGCATAGAGGACTATCAAGCGGCACGAAAAATATTTTGGCAAGAACTTTACCCAAGTGGTGGAGAGACTCTCTATTGCGGACAGAAATTTGCTGGCGGCTACCGAAAAGGAGTGAATGTGGAACATGTATTCCCAATGTCGTGGGTTACTAATGGATTGAATTGCGGCAAGCGCAAACAGTGTCGAAAGAGCAGCAAACAGTTCAATTTAATTGAGGCTGATTTACATAATCTGTACCCGTCACGATCGGATGTGAATCAAGATCGTTCTAGTTACAGGTTTGGTGAGATCAAAGGTGAAAAAAGATCATATGGAAGCGCTTGTGACTTTGAAGTTGATACTAGAGCTCGGGTAGCAGAACCAGCGCCCGCAATTCGAGGGGAAGTAGCGCGCGCTATGTTTTACATGGCGCATAGATACCAAGAGTACGGTTTAACTATTTTTGCTTCTTCTGGGCGAGTCCTGCACAAGTGGCATAAGTCTGATCCGCCGACTAATCAAGAACAGACGCGAAATGATCAAATTGAGCGCATACAAGGTAATCGCAATCCCTTTGTCGATGATCCCGAAAGCTTGAACAAACTTATCAGTGAAGGCTTCTTTTATTGATAGGGCGATTCAATTGGCTTATTGTTGATAGAATATAGTCAATCGAACTTTTTGTTTTTACGGGGGCATTATGCTTTTTTCCATCAAACTCCGCGCTATTTGCGTATTATCAGCATCCTTAATTCTAAGTGCCTGTGGCAGTAATAGTGTTACCGTAAGCACCAGCTTTAGCAACACCCAAGATATCCAGCAAGGCACCGAGATTTATCTGGATGGTGCAGTTATTGGTCAGGTAAGTGATGTTGAACTTGAAGGAAGCGGCGCCACCGTTGAGCTTAGTTTAGATGCTGAAACCGCCAAAACACTTGGTTCTGCCAGCGCGATTGTAGTCAATAGATTAAAACAAGGAGCGCCACTTGAGCTAATAAATAGAAGTGCCGCTGATGAATCCTTGCTGCAAGATGGACAGTCAATCAAGGGCCTAGACTCGATGTTACAACTGGGTACCTGGATGTTAGGTGATGCCATTCAGCTTGGTGCGGGTACCGCATCCCAGTATGTTGAATCGTTCCAAGAATATATGAATAGCGATGAGTTCGACCAAGACAAAAAGGCGATTCAGCAACAAATTGACAATGCCAAAGAGGCCGCTCAAGATGCTATGAAGTCTGTAGAACAGGAGCTGCAAAAAGCGGCAAAGGATTTGCAACACACAGAACTAGAGGCCGCCAAGACAATACAACAATTGGGTGACGAGCTGGCTCCCATGTTTGAGGGCTTAGCGAGTACTGGTGCGCAATTAGTGGACGAACTTGAAGAATTTACTGCGGGGCTCGAAACTGCAGATAAAGACCAGCAACTGGCTGGCCAGCAATTTCTTGAGAGCTTATTGTCAACCATGGAGCAGTTTAACCAAAGCATGCAAAAGGGTATCAGCGATGCCGATACGCATTCCGATGACGCCGACTAGAGCTAAAACCAACATCAATCGGAAGGATTATTGACAAGTTTTAGCAGACTGCTGTCTATTTGAAACAATTGTTTACATGAATTTGTGTTTGCTTGATTGCGACTTTAAGACGATGTGTCACTATTGGTTTCACTACAGGCAAACACGCTTGCGTGAAACAACAATAGAGTAATACCAATGGGCGACAGTCGTAATTTTGAACTTCCAAACTTTGAACTTCCAAACTTTGAACTTCCAAACTTTGAACTTCCAAACTTTGAACTTCCAAACTTTGAGCATAAGCAAGCAGACTTTCCGAATGTTTTTGAGCGAAGGCTCAGCAAGGCATTAGCCAGCTCAGAAGTTGTTTTCTTGTTTGATCAGCTGGCCTTGCAAAACGAGGTTGGTGAATATTTCTCTACTTATTACGAACTATGTGAGGCCAGTGGTCGTGAGTATTTCGAGTGGGAAGGCGCTAGTATTAGTGAAAAGACTTTACTGCGAGGGCTTGCAATCACCAGCAGCCAATCTGAATCTGACTTAGATAGTGACCTTGCATTCGAGTATAGCGACTACGGTAAAATATGTGCTTTGATTGAAACCAGAGGAGCTGGAATATTTTGTATCCATAACGCACACCTAATGTCTGAAAAAGGACATGCAATACTCTCAAAATTAGTGGCTCATGTACGACGCATGAAGTTGGGATGGCAGTTCATCATCTTTACTGATGCCATTCGAGTAGACAACATAGCTAAGCTACAGATGAACATAGATAGCGCTTATCCAGAGCACCTATCATCTGACTTTAGAATGACTAGGCAACAAGCAGTGAATAAACCGAGTGGTACTCCCGCTTCATCGAGTTATCGCGCAATCGTATTGTCTATGCTTACTGTTGTGGCATCTGCGGCATCAGTATTTCTAGCTGCGCAATATCTTTAAACTCTGACGCGCAAATCAAACAGATAATCAGAGGTTCGCTAAGCGACTGCTAGCTGAGCTCGAAAACAGCCGATAGCTCCTTGTATAAATACTACTCTTCGACTGGGTGGGTTTTATTTCTGAGGTGTAACAATTTCTGAGTCGAAGCCGAAGGTGATGAACTTGCTGGCGGCCAGTTTCTCGAGAGCCAATTGGCAACCACGCAACACTCTTTGCAAGGAGTGCAAAAGGGTGCTACGCAACAGAGCAGGACGGGCTAAAGATTAGAACTCACTAAGTTATGGATGGGGCGGCAATACGGCTCTTTATGGTTGTTCTCCAGTAGAAACAGTTGTTTACATGAATCGATTTATGCTTGCTTGTGCTCTACAGCGAATGTGTCCACTATCAAATGATAGAGAGGCAAGTCCGCTTCTTCCAGTTTTGAAAAGGGTATTATTATGGGCGGCGGCGTTAATTTAGATGTCCCAACAATTTTTGAACAAAAACTGAGTCAAGCATTGGCAGGCACAAAGTGTGTATTCTTGTTTGATCAAATTTCTTTACAAGAGGAAGTTGGTGAATACTATTCGATCTACTACAAGCTGTGCGACATTAGTGGTCGTAATTACTTTGAGATGGAAGGCGACGATATTAGCGAGCAAGAAATTTTGCAACAACTCGCTATTAAAAAGACTAGAGCTGCATCTGATAAGCAAAGGGTGAAAGGCGCTCATCACTCTACGTTCAGGGTTTTGTGTGATGTGCTTGAGATTAGAAAGTCTGGAGTACTCTGCATTCATAACGCACATCAATTATCCCCTGGAGGTGTCAAAATACTTTCTAGAATGATCACCTTTGTGCGGCGTATGAAACTGAATTGGCAATTTATCATCTTTGCTGATGTAATTAACTTGAGTGAGATAAATAAGCTACAGCTGAGCATAGATGCAGCTTATCCAGAGTATTTAATACAAGACTCAAAAAAATACATGATTACCAAAAGCATGCGAAAAACTGGCAAAAAAGGCGCACTAGCTAAACCATCCTTATTGTCTAAATGTTTTGATATGCTAGTAACTGTGCTTTGTGTAGGAACGTTAGTTTTGCTAGCGGCTCATTATTTCTAATAGTAATAGTAGACTATTAGAAATTCATAGTCATACATAGCGACCAGCATGTTTAACCCGGATTATGTATTAGAAATCTACTGCGAGCGAAATGGCTAGACTCAGTCAGCATGTGCAGATGTGGTGGCATGCTGACAGAAAATTGAATCGACTTGGTCACCAAGCTTCTGGCAAAAAAGTTGAATTGGTTTTGTGTGGAGCTTGGCCGGTCTAACCAAGCTTGGAAATAGACAGCTATTTGTTTTGTTTGCCCCAGGAGTCACGGAGACTCACTGTTCTGTTCATTACTATCTTGCCTGCTTTTGAATCTAAAGAATAGCTGTCAAAAGAATTGTCGACTGAGTCAAAGCAGAAGTAGCCCACACGCTCAAATTGGAAACGGTCATCAGCATCAGCATTCAATATACTGGGTTCGACTCTGGCGTTTGGGTATACCTGTAGAGAGTCGGGGTTCAGCAATGAAGTGAAATCGTCTGCCGCGCCCGGATTTGGATCTTTAAATAATCTATCGTACACCCGCGCCTCTACCGAAACCGCCTCGGCTGCGCTTACCCAGTGAATTATGCCTTTTATTTTTCGGCCATCTGCAGTTTTACCCTTGGCGCTTAGTGGGTCATAACTGCAATGCAACTCAACTACCTCGCCGGCGTTATCTGTAATGACGTCATTGCAGGTAATGGCATAGCCGTAGCGTAAGCGCACCTCTCGTCTGGGTGCAAGTCTAAAGAACTTCTCGGGTGGCTCCATCATGAAATCGTCATGGTCGATGTAAACCTCTCGACCAAAGGGAATCTCGCGTGTGCCCATAGCGTCATCCTTGGGATGGTTCTTTACAGTGAACGATTCGCCGCTATCTTCTGGGTAATTTGTAATGACCACCTTGAGCGGGTTAAGCACCCCAAACACCCGTTTGGCAGAGGCTTCCAAATCACTGCGTATGGCATTTTCCAATACGCTCATTTCAATCACGCTGTCTTTCTTGGTGACGCCTATCTCAGCGCAAAAATTGCGAATCGATGCTGGTGTATAGCCGCGTCGCTTTAGGCCTTCTAGGCTGGTTAATCTTGGATCATCCCAACCAGAAACATGGCCTTCATTCACCAGTTGGATGAGTTTGCGTTTGCTGGCAATGGTATATTCAAGATTGGAGCGGCCAAATTCGATTTGCTTGGGCATTAATTTGCCATGCTCACCCATCAAGTTTACCGGCATGCTAATGTTTGACAGAATCCAGTCGTAGAGCTCACGATTATCCTGGAACTCCATAGTACACAGTGAGTGGGTGATTCCTTCTAATGCATCAGATATACAATGCGTGAAGTCGTACATTGGATAAATGCACCATGCGTCACCTGCGCGATAGTGATGCGCGTATCGAATACGATAGAGTATCGGGTCGCGCATGACCATATTCGGTGACGCCATATCTATCTTAGCCCTTAATGTGTATTCACCTTCTTGAAATTCGCCAGCGCGCATCCGTTTGAATAGTTGCAAATTTTCAGAAACGTCACGCCCTCTCGCAGGGCTGTTCTTGCCAGCTTCGGTTAAGGTGCCGCGATACTCACGCATTTGTTCTGCATCAAGCTCATCCACATAAGCTAAGCCTTTGCTAATAAGTTCAAGCGCATAGTCGTACAGCGCGTCGAAATAATCTGACGCATAGCAAAGCTTTTCCCATTTGAATCCCAGCCAGCTAACGCTGTCCCTAATCGATTCCATATACTCAACACTTTCCTTCTCTGGATTGGTGTCGTCAAAACGCAGATTGCATCTGCCGCCAAGATCTTCCGCCAAGCCAAAATTTAGACAAATAGACTTAGCATGGCCTAAATGTAGATAGCCATTCGGTTCAGGCGGGAAACGCGTATACACGCTGTCATGGTTACCATTTTTAATATCATTGCTGACAATGCTACGGATGAAATGGTTAGGCGTGGCCTTAGGTTTGTTCATAAAGAATTGATGACTATTATTGATTGCCGAAGCAAGGGATTATAAGGGAAGCTCTAAAAAAGGAACCACATTATTAGACTAATCTGAGCTGCCAAATTTGGCCTGCTGGTCTATCGTCACGGTGTTCACTTGTAGCGAAGGAGTTGCCAATGAGATGTTTGATTTGATGGATTCAGCGAAAATATAAGACCGGAATAATTGGCGTATGGAAAGCAGCTTACGTACGTCCTTTATATAGTAGTACACCGCCCAAGTAACGGCATAGTCGCCAGTGTCATGCACCCGTATCTCAGGCTCATATTGTTCTTCGCGTACAGACTCAGCGGCATCAATTGTTGCAAACGCTCTTTTAATCATAGCGCTCACTTCGTTCTCATTGTGCTGATAATCGATATTAAAAAACAGCACTTCGCGCAAGCCGCGTGCCGAGGCAAAGCGCGATAGGTTCTGAACGCCATAGTCACGTAATTTGGCATTACGCACCATAATTCTATGGTTATTAGCTAAATCTAGGCATTCGGTGTGAAACAGTTTTGTTTTAAACACGCTGGCAACGATTTCTCTGCCTTCCATATTAAACTCAATCACATCGCCGTCGTCACAAAATCGGCTGTTGAGAATAATCAGCCCGCTTATAATATCGGGTGCCCATGCAGCCTGGGTCATGGCTAAAATCAAGCCTATAATTCCCAATGCGCCGCCAGCCTCTAACAAAGAGTCGAAGCCCATTAGGCGTAGGCTGGAAACAATTGCGATAATGCCTATTAAGGTTGTTGCTATCAGGC
>Ga0316189_10004708_pt1 | contig 13107 bp, 10 predicted proteins | sample LowCovwburrow_MG_FD_204930 | JGI IMG/M metagenome (GOLD analysis project Ga0316189, IMG submission 204930) | Coastal sediment microbial communities from Maine, United States - Lowes Cove worm burrow | ecosystem: Environmental > Aquatic > Marine > Coastal > Sediment | place: USA: Maine... | reverse complement strand
AAGGCACAAAGAGAAATAATCTTTGAGGACAACTTATTTTCTGGATAATAACTGGTTTTACAACCAAAACACTGGGATTAAACAGTATTTTTGACAGTTTCTCAAAAACTTTCGGATGCTAGTGAATTTTTTATTAAATTCAGGAAAGAAAAGGTTAGTTTCAAATAATATTTTAGGAGCTTATTCTGAATTTAATTTGGCTTATAAAATAAAACCAAATAACAAAGAATTAAATCAATTAATGATTGAGACTCTAAGTACGCTTTGTATTAGTGAAGAAAAATATTGTGATAGATTAGATGTTTTTTTGAATACCTATTGATAAATAATTTTCATTGTTAAAACACTTGCTTTTTTAACCTTTCATGTTTGTTAATTTTTAAATTCATTCAGTTTTTCTAAACAGATTTTCGTTCCTTTAAGCATTATTTAAACAAAACTATATTCAATGAAAACTTCTATTTATTCAGTTTTTGCTATAATTTTAATGTTTCCTTCATGTAAACAAAAAGAAAACCAAAAACCTTATTCCTCCATGGAAGCACCAACTGCAAAAAAAGTCCCTAAAGAGCTAACCATTCACGACGACACACGTATTGATAATTATTCCTGGATGCGTTTAAGCGATGGGCAAAAAAATGCTGAAACACCAGATGCTCAAACACAAGATGTCTTAGATTACTTAAATGCAGAGAATGCATATTTAAAAAAAGCAATGGCTCATACAGATAGCCTGCAAGATAAATTGTATAACGAAATTGTAGGTCGTATAAAAAAAGACGATCAATCGGTTCCTGTTAACGATAATGGTTATTCCTATTACACACGTTTTGAAGAAGGTGGCGATTATGCTTTGTATTGTAGAAAGAAGTTAGAAACAGGTGCTAAAGAAGAAATTATGCTTGATGGCCCTAAAATGGCTAAAAACTATTCTTATTATGGCTTTGGAGGGCAATCGGTAAGTCCAAACAATAAAATGTTAGCTTTTGGAATAGACACCATTTCGAGGCGACAGTATACTTTATATTTTAAAAATTTAGAAACAGGGGAGTTGTTAATAGATAAACTAAGCAATACAGGAGGTAGCGCCACTTGGGCAAACGACGGAAAAACCATTTTTTACACCACAAAAGACCCGCAAACCTTGCGTCAGAATAAAATTGTAAAACATATTATTGGTACTAATCAGTCTGAAGATGTTGTGGTTTACGAAGAAAAAGATGATACATTTAGATGTGGTGTAGGTAAAACAAAATCTGATGCTTATTTAGTTATTGGGAGTTTCCAAACATTATCTACAGAGTTTAGAGTTTTAGATGCCAATACACCAAATGGCGAATGGAAAGTTATTCAACCTAGGGAAAAAGATTTAGAGTATAGCATTGATCATTTTGAAGACCACTTTTATATAAGAACAAATAAAGACGCTAAAAACTTTAAATTGGTTAAAACACCAGTTAATAAAACAGAAAAAGCACATTGGGTAGATGTTATACCGCACAGAGAACATGTGTATTTTCAAGGTATAGATTTATTTAAAAACTACCTAGTTGCAGAAGAACGTAAGGATGGTTTACGAACCATTAGAGTAATGAAATGGGATGAGTCTGAAGATTATTATATTCAATTTAACGACCCAGCATATTTTGCAGCAACGACTTCTAATTTAGATTTCGACACCAATATTTTGCGTTACAGATACAGTTCGCTTACAACTCCAAACAGTACTTATGAGTATAATATGGCTGACAAAAAACAACTCCTTTTAAAACAAACAGAAGTTATTGATCCTTCTTTTTCAATAGAAAACTATACATCAGAACGATTATTTGCTACAGCCACCGATGGTACAAAAGTTCCAGTGTCTCTAATTTATAAAAAAGGTATTGAAAAACATGGTAAAAACCCGTTATTACTTTATGCCTATGGGTCATACGGAAACAGCATGGAGCCAACATTTAGCTCTACGCGTTTAAGTTTGTTAGATAGAGGTTTTATCTACGCGATTGCTCATATTCGTGGTGGTCAAGAAATGGGAAGAGATTGGTACGAAAACGGAAAGCTATTAAAAAAGAAAAATACATTTACCGATTTTGTTGATGTTGGTAAATTTCTAATAGAAGAAAAGTTTACTAATAGTAATCATTTATACGCTTACGGCGGATCTGCAGGCGGCTTGTTAATGGGAGCTGTTTTAAATATGGAACCAGAAATGTGGAATGGCGTTATTGCAGCTGTTCCTTTTGTTGATGTGGTTTCAACCATGTTAGATGAAACCATTCCCTTAACAACTTTTGAGTTTGATGAATGGGGAAATCCCAAAAATAAAAAATATTATGATTATATGAAATCGTATTCTCCCTATGATAATGTTGAAGCTAAAAATTATCCAAATATTTTAATTACTACAGGTTATTGGGACAGCCAAGTGCAATATTGGGAGCCAGCAAAATGGATTGCAAAATTGCGTGAGCTTAAAACCGATGATAATTTATTGATTATGGATTGTAATATGGAAACAGGTCATGGTGGCGCGTCAGGACGTTTTGAACGTTATAAAAGACTTGCATTAACTTATGCTTTTATATTTGATTTAGAAGGTATTACAGAATAATACAGTGAACTATAGCTATGAGATTGGTATACTACTATAAACCAAGTTGTCAGTTTTTTTCAAACAAAGTCAAACCTCATAGCTATAGTTCATCATCATTATTATTCACAAAGAAAATAGCATTTACTAAAAATAATTTTCCGTTTTCCCAAAAGCTTCTAAACATAACATCGTCTACCATATAAATGATACTTCCTTTAGCAATACGCTCTTCTCCAAAAACTAAAGAATTGTTTAATTTCTTTAAAGTATTGCTTCCAGCAAACCCAGAAACTTGTGTTGGGTTATCCCCCAAATAAGACACATTAAAATTTTTGCCACCTAATAATTTATAAGAGCTACTGCCCAATTTAAGAGAGAAATAGGTGTTGTTGTATCCAAAAGCCATAGGATGAGTATTATCTACTTCGGTTTTAAAAATAGCACCAGAAATTAGGTTTTTTATGTTTTCTCGTTCTCTATTGGCATACGGAATTAAATTGCTGCTATCTTTTTCCTTTTTGTTGGTTTCGTTCTTTTTTAGTTTGAATCCTTTTTTACCTGCAAAAGCATTTATAGCATCACTAATAGCAATTACTTTTCCACCCTTTACAACCCAAGACCTAAGTTTTTCTATACCTTTTTCGTTTAAAATATTTTTATAATTCCCATTAGGAATAATAAGAACATCAAATTTGCTTAAATCTAAACTGCTAAAATTTTTAGTATTAATAGATGTCGCAGGGTAATGCAATTGTCTTTCGAAAAAGTGCCAAAGTGCGCCATAATTTAGTGATGAGGTGCCTTTGCCTGATAGTATCGCGATTTTTTGTTTGCTTACCAATTTAATCTCTGGCGACCCAAAATCTGGGCCACTTGTAGAAAATCCAGATTGTACAGCATGCAATGTACGATTGTATTTATTTGCAGATTTTAAAACAATATTATCAAAGCGCTCTACTTTTTTATTATCGCCTCTAGTAATAATTAATGTTCCTCGATTAAAAGATTTTCCTTCTGTTTTTAAGGGCTTTTCGGTAAACCTAACTTTTATGTTTTGCTTTAATAAATCAGTTAGAAACTCAGCATCTTTTATATGATTCCACTTTAGCATATAACCTGTTGCTGTTTTACTAATACTGTTGTTTCTTGTTGTTGGTATAGTTGTGTTAGATGGTACTAAAACTTTACTTGCAATAGCATGTAACCCGTAAGCATAAGGAATACTCCATGCAGTAATATCATAAGTTATAGAATCGCTTAATTTTGTGTTGGGCTCAAAAAGGACTTTTATCATTTTTCCTTTAGGTTGATTGGTGCTTACCACTAAATCTTTTGCAGAAGTATTCATTTGTCCCAGCGAAGATGTGGCATAATTATAACCGCTCACTTTTCCGCCTTGAGCGAAACCATATTTAATGGCGTGTTTATCGAGCAGCTTTTTTAACGATTCAATTTTATCATCGGCACCTTGCATCACATAGCTTTTGTATTTTAATTTAGCGTTATCAAAGAATTTTTTAAACTCAATATTCAATTTTTCAGCATTTTTTGCCGCTGTTTCAACAGTTGATAATCCTGTCGTTGTATGATGCGCAATTCTGTCTGTAAGCGTTAAAACATCACCTTCATCATTTAAAATCCCTAATCCAGCACGTCCATGGCCAGCTTGCTCATAAGTCATGCCAATAGCTCCCATATAGGTTGGGTAGGTGTCGCCATAACTTGGGTAAAGCAAATCAAAGCGTTCTTTAGTAAAATAAAGCCAACCAGCTGCATCGAAATATTTTGCATGGTTTTTGCCAATTTGTGTTTGAAAACGGCGTTGCCAATTGGTAATTATTTCATGAAAAGGTTCTGCTGCAGGCGCAAAGTAATAAGGCTCATTAATGCCTTGCTCATGAAAATCGACATGAATATGCGGTAGCCATTTATTGTATATTTTTAATCTTGATGTAGATTCAATTTGTGTTGCCCAAGCCCAATCTCTATTTAAATCAAAAAGGTAATGATTTGCTCTTCCACCAGGCCAGGGCTCATTATGCTCAGAGGCTTGTTGGTTAATATCGAATGGCGTACTAGCAGTTTCGTTGTACCAATTGACATAACGATCGCGTCCGTCAGGGTTTATGCATGGGTCAATTATAACCAAGGTGTTTTTTAGCCATTCTTGTTTTTGGGTTAAAAGAGTGTGTAAAGTTTTCATAGCAGCCTCTGTACTCGATGCTTCGTTACCATGTACATTATAACTTAACCAAACAATAGCGATGCCTGTATTTGTTGGCGTACCATCTTTTATACCTGTGTTTTTTAAGTTGTTTTCTCGAATGGTTTCAAGATTTCGTATATTTTCTTCGGATGAAACATAAGCTAGTATTAATGGTCTACGCTCGTAGGTTTCACCATATTTCTCAAGCTTTACTTGATTTGAAAGTTGATTAGAAACATATTTAAAATAATCAATGACTTGATGATGTCTTGAAAACTGATCACCTAAATGATATCCTAAAAACTCTGAAGGAGATTGAATATTTTGAGAGTTAGCACCAAATGTACAAGCTAAAAGAATTAAAAAGAGATAGCGGCTTAAATAATGTTTCATAAAAAAATTATGTAAATGAACAGCTAATTTACTCAATTTATAAATGAGAGCATACTATAAAAAAAGATTCATAAAAAAATTATCAGGATTGTAAAGGAGTTTGCATAACTCAATTTTCATATAGAAAACGTATTATTGAGATATTAAATAAAAGCAAACGCTTTAACGTATTTTTTAGAATGATAAAAATGGAATAGCTGTATATTTACATAATTTTAATTAAACATGCAGCAAAATTATATTCCGTTTCGTGATACTGGTTATTTTTCATCACTAATTTGTGATTATTTAGACGAAAAAAACGAATTGAATCCGTTTTACAATCGCTTTCCAAAGCTTGAAAATTTTAAAGACCAAATAGAAGAAAAACGCTTATCTGTTCAAGAACAATCGAGAACTGTTTTAGTAGAGTGTATAAAAAAACAATACCAAAATATTGAGGCCTCAAAAAATACACTTCAAAATATAAACGCATTACAAGAAGATGACACTTTTACAATTACTACAGGGCATCAGCTTAATTTATTCACAGGCCCCTTATATTTTCTATATAAAATAATTTCGGCAATAAATCTTTCAAAACAATTAAAATTAACTTATCCGAATTACAATTTTGTACCTGTATATTGGATGGCAACCGAAGATCACGATTTTGAAGAAATTAATTATTTCAATTTTAAAGGAAAAAAAGTACAGTGGAATAGAGATTCAAATGGTGCTGTTGGCGAATTATCAACCAAAGGATTAGATAAAGTTTTTGAGTTGTTTTCGAAAACATTGGGCAACAGTAAAAACGCCGATTATTTAAAGCATTTATTTAAAGAATCCTATGTAAAACATGATAACTTAACGGATGCTACACGTTTTTTAGCCAATCAATTATTTGCACCTTTTGGTTTAGTAATCATTGATGCTAATGATGTTGATTTAAAAAAGCAGTTTATCCCTTATATAGAAGACGAGTTGTTAAACCAAACGGCATTTAATACCGTTTCTGCGACCAATGCCAAACTTGGAAAAACATATAATATTCAGGTTAACCCAAGAGAAATTAACTTATTTTATTTAAAAGAAAACTTGCGCGAACGTATTGTTTTTGAAGAAGAGGTTTACAAAGTAAATAATACAGATATTACGTTTACAAAAGATGAAATTTTAAATGAAGTAAAAAATCATGCCGAACGATTTTCACCAAACGTCATTATGCGCCCTTTGTATCAAGAAGTCATTTTGCCAAATCTGTGTTACATTGGCGGAGGCGGTGAATTAGCTTATTGGTTTCAATTAAAGCAGTTTTTTAATAAAGTTAATGTGCCTTTTCCTATACTATTATTGCGTAATTCGGTTTTAATTCAAACCGAAAATCAGCATAAAAAACTGGAGAAGCTAAATATTTCGAAAACAGATATTTTTTTAAAGCCCGATGCGTTTATCAATAAAAAAGTAAGACAAATATCAGATATAGAAATCGACTTTTCTTTACAAAAAACACAGCTTAAAACACAATTTAAAGATTTATACCAATTAGCAGAACAAACCGATAAATCATTTTTAGGTGCCGTCAAAGCGCAAGAGATAAAGCAATTAAAAGGATTAGATAATTTGGAGAAACGTTTGTTAAAAGCTCAAAAAAAGAAACTAGCAGATCACGTTTTTAGAATGACAGATATTAAAAGAGCCTTATTTCCAAATGGTAGTTTGCAAGAGCGAAACGCTAATTTTTCAGAATTTTATTTAGAATATGGCGAGGCATTAATTCCTAATTTAATTAAAAGTTTAGAACCTTTAAAGGGTGAGTTTTTAACATTAAATATGTAACGTTAAATGCATAAAATCGATATAGAATTAATTGAAATGACTATGGATATTATGAAATATACCATAGATAGAATTTCATCTACAAACCCTAAAATGGGGAAGCCTATAAAAGCCGAAGAATTAAAAGCGTTGGTAGGAGAAACTATTACCAAAGACGGTATTGGTGGCGAGGTCGCTTTTAAAAAATGGCGAAAACATTTAATGAAAACGAATGTACCAGTAGATCATCCAAGAAATTTAGCATTCGTACCTGCAGCCCCAACACGAGCCGCTATTATGTTCGATTTGGTAACGTCGGCATCAAGTATTCATGGAGCCTATTGGATGGAAGGCGCTGGTGGTATTTTTTGCGAAAATGAAGCTATGAAATGGATTGTGTCTTTAACAGGTTTACCCAAAGGTGCATTTGGTGTGTTTACCAGTGGAGGTACTGCTGCCAACTTATCGGCAATTGTTACTGCACGCGAACATTGGAGAGAAAATGATGCGTTTAAAGGTGAAAAGGGATTAATAATTACATCAATTGGTGCGCACTCTTCAATAAAAGCCATGGCCAAAGTTGCCGATGTAGATATTTTGTTAGTCGATACCGAAGATGTGATGCATGGTGAAGCACTACAAAACACCATAAATAATTTAACAACACATCAGCGCAAGCGCTTATTTGCAATTGTAGGTACAGGAGGAACAACAAACGCTGGTATAATTGACGATTTAGAGGGTATTGGCACTATTTGTGAAAAAGAAAATTTGTGGTTTCATGTAGACGCTGCTTACGGTGGTGGTGCTTTAGCTGCCGATTCTGTAAGGCATTTGTTTAATGGTATAGAACGCGCAGATAGTATTACTATAGACCCACATAAATGGATGTTTTCACCCTACGATTGCGGAGCAATAATTTATAAAACCCCAGAATTAGCAAAGCAAGCGCATTCGCAACAAGGCTCTTATTTAGATATTTTTAAAGATGAAGGAGCTCATGGGTTTAACCCGACCGATTACCAAATACAATTAACACGTCGTGTTAGAGGCTTACCTTTGTGGTTTTCGTTAGCAACGCATGGCACAGATCGATATAAAGAAGCCGTAGAACGCGGTATTGAATTAGCACAAATTGCTGGGCGACTCATTGAAGAAAACCCAAATGTTGAATTAGTGCGGGCACCAGGTCTGTCTTGTGTTTTATACAGAAGAATAGGTTGGAAACCCGAAGATTATACTCATTGGACTTATGAAAACCACAAAAGAGGATTTGCCTTAGTAACACCAACAAAATGGAAAAAAGGAGACACTTTTGAAACCGTTTCGCGTTTCTGTTTTATTAATCCAGATACCTCTGAAGAAGACATTAAGTCAATTTTAGATTCTATGGTTTAAAAAATCTTAAAAAAAGAGGGATAGGTAATTCGTCAATATAAAATCAATTATTACTTTTGCGCATGCAACACGACAAGGTATTAATTTTAGACTTCGGATCACAATACACACAGCTTATTGCGCGTAGAGTTAGAGAACTTAACATATACTCCGAAATACATCCATTTAACAAAATTCCAACAAACATACAGAGTTACAAAGCTGTAATTCTTTCTGGTAGCCCGTTTTCAGTAAGAGGCGATACCGCTTTACATCCAGATTTATCTGAAATAAGAGCAAAAAAACCTTTATTGGCAGTTTGTTATGGGGCACAATATTTAGCACATTTTTCAGGAGGCGAAGTAGCACCGTCAAATACGCGAGAGTATGGTCGAGCCAATCTTTCCTTTATTAAAAAGGATGAATCATTTTTTGAAAACATTTCTGAAGGCAGTCAAGTTTGGATGAGTCATAGCGATACCATCAAACAATTACCAACAAAAGCAGTTTTACTAGCCAGTACTAATGATGTTAAAAATGCAGCATACAAAATTGAAGGCGAACAAACTTATGCGATTCAGTTTCATCCAGAGGTATATCATTCAACCGATGGAAAACAACTTTTAGAAAACTTTTTAGTCGGTATTTCGGGACTTCAACAAGATTGGACACCAGATTCTTTTGTTGAAGAAACCATTGAGGCTATTCAAGAAAAAGTAGGAAACGGTAAAGTAGTTTTAGGACTCTCAGGTGGCGTGGATTCTACCGTAGCAGCAGTGTTGTTGAATAAAGCTATTGGTAAAAACCTGTATTGCATTTTTGTAAATAACGGTTTGCTTAGAAAAAATGAATTCGAAAATGTTTTAAAGCAGTACGAAGGTATGGGGCTTAACGTAAAAGGCGTTGATGCTTCAAAACGATTTCTTGATGCTTTAAAAGGCATTGAAGATCCAGAGAAAAAACGTAAAGCTATAGGAAATGCTTTTATTGAAGTTTTTGATGACGAAGCTCATAAATTAGAAGATGTAAAATGGTTAGCACAAGGAACCATTTATCCCGATGTAATTGAAAGTGTTTCGGCTACAGGAGGGCCTTCAGCAACCATAAAGTCTCATCATAATGTTGGCGGATTGCCAGATTTTATGAAACTTAAAATTGTAGAGCCACTGCGTGCTATTTTTAAAGATGAAGTAAGACGAGTAGGAGCTACTTTAGGGATCGATCCAGAATTATTAGGGCGTCATCCATTTCCAGGGCCAGGTTTGGGTATTCGGATTTTAGGAGATATTACAGCCGAAAAAGTGCGTATTCTCCAAGATGTTGATGCTATTTTTATAAATGGATTAAAAACTTGGGGTTTATACGATAAAGTATGGCAAGCAGGCGCTATGTTGTTGCCAGTTAATAGTGTTGGTGTTATGGGCGACGAGCGTACTTACGAAAAATGTGTGGCACTTAGAGCCGTAGAAAGTACCGATGGTATGACTGCCGATTGGGTAAATTTACCTTATGAGTTTCTTCAGAAAACATCAAACGATATAATAAATAAAGTAAAAGGCGTTAATAGGGTAGTGTACGATATTAGTTCTAAACCCCCTGCAACAATTGAGTGGGAGTAATTTAGTAGTAAACAAGGTTCAATCATCAAACCTGAGCTTAGTCAGAGGAAGTGGTAACGCTTAAATAAAAAAATGAAAAGGTGGAATATTTAGTTTTGGCATACTATATGTTAAACTAAAAAAAGGAACTTACCATCCTTAACACAAAAAAGCAACGTATATATTTAAATTAACGACGTTTTATTATATTTATATCGATTAGATTAGACATCAAATAGCATGAATAGATTTTTATTAGTATTAGTTTTGATTTTCGCATTTAGTTTTACTTCGGTTAATGCTCAAAACTTCAGTACACATCAAGTTAAAAAAGGCGAAACTATAGAGGCCATTGCGAAACGTTATTATGTTACACCATCAGACATTTATGAATTAAATCCAGACTCTAAAAAGGAGTTGAAACTCAATACAATTTTAATCATTCCAATTTCTAAAGCGAATAAGCCTAAAATCACTATAGTTAAAGAATTGCATGGATTTAAAAAGCACAAAACTAAACGAAAAGAAACCTTATATAGCCTGTCTAAAAAGTACAATGTAGCTATAGACGAAATAAAAAAATATAATAAAGAGCTATACGCTAATCCGCTTAGAAAAGGCGATAAACTACAAATACCAATATTTAAAACAATAGAAGTAGTAGAAGAGGTAGAACTTACAAAAACGTACACCATATTGCCTAAAGAAGGTAAATGGCGTATTGCCTATAAATTTGGAATTTCGGTTAAAGAACTTGAAGAACTTAACCCCGAAATGGGAGAAGTTTTGCAAGAAGGACAAGAAATAATAGTACCAAATATTGATGATGAAAACGAGCGTGAAGTTGATGAAGAATATAGCTATTATAAAGTAAAACCAACGCAGGGTTTTTACCGTTTAAAGAAAGAAACGGGTTTAGAAAAAGAAGAATTAGAAGCTTTAAACCCAGGACTGGCAGAAACGGGTTTAAAAGTGGGTATGATTTTAAAGATACCATTTATGGATTCTATTTTAACTAAAGAATCTAATAAAATTAATCTAACCGATAGTATTGTGGATTTTAACACAAAGCACATTGCTGTTATGTTGCCTTTTAGGTTAAACAGAGTAGATTTTCAATCTAAAGAAGACACAAAAAAAAGCATTACTAAAGACGCATATTTAAATGTATCACTCGATTTTCATTCGGGAGTTTTACTGGCTATAGATTCTTTAAAAACTTTAGGAGTTTCACTTAGAGTAGATGTGTACGATACTAAAAATGAAGTCAGTGAAGTATCAAAAATAATAAATGAAAATGATTTTGAAATGGTTGACGCTGTAATAGGCCCATTAACCCCAAATACTTTTGAAAAAGCAGCATCAGAGTTAAGACGATATAACGTGCCGGTAGTATCTCCAATTGGATTGAATTTAAAATTATATGATAATGTATTTCAATCTAGACCACCAAGTGATAAATTAAAAAAAACCATAGTTAATTATGTGAAAGTTGATACTTTGTTAAATAATATTGTCATTATTTCAGATTCAAAACATGCAGAGGTGTCTAATGATTTAAAAAGAGAATTTAATCACGCAAGGCAAGTATTCTCTAGAAAAAACAAAAAAACAGGTAAAGATGAATTTTATGTTACAAAGCAAGATATAGAAGATGTTCTAGAACCGGGTAAAAACACCGTGTTTTTTGAAACTAAGGATTCAGGATTTGTATCTGGTGTTACAAGTGTGCTAGCATCATTAATTAAAGAAAAAAATGTAGAAACTAAAACTGAAGTTTTAGAGATAACTTTAGTTACTACTGATATGAATGATGCTTTTACTGGAGATGGTGTCTCTAACGAGCATCTATCTAAACTACAATTTCATTATGCAACGACATCCAAATCATATAACGAAACCGATAATAGTGCGTTTGTAAAACGTTACAAAAAGCTGTATAGTACTACACCAAATAGAGCCGCTGTTAAAGGATTCGATTTAACTATGGATGTTGTATTGCGTTTAGTAACTTCAGAAGATTTATATATGTCTGTTAATAGAGCACCATTAACAGAATACATAGAAAATAAGTTTGCCTACAAAAAGAAACTTTTTGGTGGTTATTATAACGATACGGTTTATTTAGTAAAGTATCAAGATTTAACAATTGTAGAGGTAAAACAATAAGCTAATTAGCATAGCGTTTTATAAGCATAATAATTGTAGTTACTTAATTTGTGATAAGAGTACTCTTAATTTTATGTTGCTTCTTTTGTGTTCAAGACGAAGTAGTAATGTCTTGGAATGCATCATACAAACTCTCATGGTCAGATTTTAAAGGCAAGCCAGACCAAAGCGTAAGTGCCGTTGCTATAACAGCTTCAGGTATTTCGTTTGGGTTTTCGACAAAAGAAACAGATTCTAAAATTATTAGCTTTTCAACCGAAGTGTTTTGTCATTTTTTCCCGAACAATCGTGGTATAAACCTAATATTGCAGATGCACATGTTTTAGGGCATGAGCAATTGCATTTTGATATTACCGAGCTGCATGTACGTAAATTCAGGAAACGTATAAGTTTGCTTAAAGTATCAAATACTATTAAGGGTGAATTGCGAGAGCTTAATAAAACCATTAATAAAGAATTGGCAGCTATGCAAGATAATTATGATGCTGAAACCAATTATTCCAGAAATATAGAAAATCAATCTAAATGGAAAACCTATATTTCGGACGAACTTGAAAAGCTTTCAAAATACAAATTGGTAGAGTAATTATATGATTCCTGATAAAGATTTTTTAATAAAATTAGCACATACCAAAATGCCTTTTGGTAAATACAAAGACCGTTATTTAATAGATTTACCCGAATACTATATTGTTTGGTACAATAATAAAGGCTTTCCAAAAGGAAAACTAGGCGATATGCTTAAACAAGTGTACGAACTTAAATTAAATGGGCTCGAAGATTTAATTAGGAATATTAAGAAGCAATACCCTAAGTGATTTATCTATTCATGTGTATTAGTGCAATTCATAACTAACCTTAAATCCGCAGGTTAACTTCATATCCTCATAATTTTTATCAAAGAGCATATTTTAGACTTATTTTGAGATAGATTTGAGAAATAAAATAGTTTTTCGCTTACCTGACTGTTT
>Ga0316189_10004707_pt1 | contig 13109 bp, 10 predicted proteins | sample LowCovwburrow_MG_FD_204930 | JGI IMG/M metagenome (GOLD analysis project Ga0316189, IMG submission 204930) | Coastal sediment microbial communities from Maine, United States - Lowes Cove worm burrow | ecosystem: Environmental > Aquatic > Marine > Coastal > Sediment | place: USA: Maine... | reverse complement strand
CGGGAGCCTGTAGATACCACGAACAGATGCATCCCAGACTTCGCCACCTGTCGCGCTGTTCACAAAAGCGAGGATCGTGTCGAAATAGACTGCAAATAGGCACCCAAGAACCACACCCAATGCAGTGCCAATCAGCCCGACAAGCGCGCCACAGATAAAGAACACCCGCAAGACGGACCCTTCCGTAAGGCCCATGGTTCGCAAAATCCCGATGTCGCGGCCCTTGTTTTTCACAAGCATCACAAGACCCGAAATGATGTTGAGCGAAGCGATAAGCACAAGAACCGCCATCAGAACGAACATCACCGTATCTTCGATATCAAGCGCGCGCAGGAAGGAGCCTGAGGCATCCCGCCATGTCCAGAGCAGCGTTCGCTCGCCCCCTGCTTTCATCAAATCGGCGCTCAGTTCATCGACGAGTTCGGGATTTTCAACCATGATTTCAAGTTCATCCGCCAAACCCTCGCGGTTGAAATAACTCTGCGCTTCGGCGAACGGCATATAGACGCGGGTATGGTCGATGTCATATCGGCCCGCAGAAAAGATATAGACAACCTCATAGGCCTTAACGCGCGGGCTGGTGCCCATCGCAGTGCGCACGCCATTGGGAGAGATCAGCCTGATCCGGCCACCGATCCCAACACCAAGGTCGGTTGCGACACCCGCGCCAAGTGCGATCCCCTCGTCAAACCGCGCTATATCGCCCTGCCCGGTATTTGCATCCGCGATCCGCGGTATCCCCTTAAGGTCCTCAAGCGCAATGCCGAAGACCTGAACACCAATGTTGTAGCTTTGGTTGTTGGCCATGACCTGACCCTTAACCAGAGGGGCTGCACGAACAACGCCGGGGACGGCCCTTACGGCTTCGGCCTTTTCTGCGTAGTCATCAATGACGCGCGTGATCTGGCCGGTTTCGGTGATGACAGATGAGTTAAAGAGCGTGACATGCGCGTTTGCGCCAAGAATTGTATCAACAAATTCTGCGCGAAAACCGGCGCGCACGGACATGGTGATGATCAGGGCGGCGACAGCCAGCATAATACCGACCAGCGATATCCAGGTCATAACACTGACCCCACCTTCGGTACGGCGCGCGCGTAGGTAACGCCATGCGATCAACCATTCAAAACGTGCGAAAGGGCCGGTCAAAACTGCTCTCCGTTTTTGTTGTACAAAGTCTGTGGGGGCAGACGCCCGGGGTCAAGTCCGAGAGCTGCAGATGGGCAAATTTCCCCGCCCACGAGGCCCCAAAATCTTTGCAAAAGATTTTGACAAGAGTTTTGATAAAACTCTTGGACCATCCTCAGAGGTTTGCGTAAATTTCGGCGACGCGCGCAACTGCCGCGTCCGGTGCCATTTCTTGGCTTTCCCCGGTTCTCCTGCTGGTCAGCTCAACTACCCCGTTTTTCAATCCGCGTGGGCCGACGGTGATCCGCCACGGCAAGCCAATCAGATCCATCGTTGCGAATTTTCCGCCTGCGCGTTCGTTGCGGTCATCATAAAGCGGCTCAAGTCCGTGAGACTCAAGTGCGCTATATAGTGCTTCACAAGCGGCATCAGCCTCTGCATCGCCCTGCTTGAGGTTCACAATCCCACAATGGAACGGCGTAACACCCTCTGGCCAGATTATGCCCTTGTCGTCATGGCTTGCCTCAATAATCGCGCCAACCAGACGGCTGACGCCAATCCCGTGACTGCCCATATGAACCGGAATCTGTTCCTGCTTGTCGTTGATAACTGTTGCCCCCATCGACTCGGAGTATTTCGTGCCGAAATAGAAAATCTGCCCAACCTCGATGCCTCGTGCAGAGCGGCGGCGCTCTTCCGGCACATTGGCAAAGGCAGCTTCGTCATGAGTTTCATCTGTGCGGGCATAGCGAGAGGTGAATTCTTCAAGAACACCTTGGCATTGCTCGACCGAGTCATAGTCTATCTCGCGGTCGCCAAATTTCAGGTCAGTGATCACGCTGTCGTAGAAAACTTCGCTTTCTCCGGTATCGGCAAGGACCAGAAATTCGTGCGTGTCATCGCCACCAATTGGCCCTGAATCAGCGCGCATCGGGATGGCTTGCAGGCCCATACGTTCGTATGTCCGCAGGTAGCTGACGAGGTGACGGTTGTAAGCGTGCAGCGCGTCCTCTTTCGTGAGGTCAAAGTTGTAACCGTCTTTCATATAGAACTCGCGTCCGCGCATGACGCCAAACCTTGGACGACGTTCATCGCGGAATTTCCACTGAATGTGATAAAGCGTTAGTGGCAGGTCTTTGTAACTGCCAACATGAGCGCGAAAAATATCAGTGATCATCTCTTCGTTGGTGGGCCCAAATAGCATGTCATGCCCGTGCCGGTCTTTGATCCGCAGCATTTCTTCGCCATAGTCTTCGTAACGGCCGCTTTCACGCCAGAGATCCGCAGGCTGTATCGTTGGCATCAGCATCGGGATATGCCCGGCACGAATTTGCTCTTCATGCACGATGTTTTCGATGTTCTTCAGCACTTTGAATCCAAGCGGTAACCAGGAATAGATACCGGCGCTTGACTGTTTGATCATGCCAGCGCGCAGCATGTAGCGGTGGCTAACAATTGACGCTTCTGAAGGGTTTTCTTTCAGCACGGGAAGAAAGTAGCGGGTCAGGCGCATGAGCAGCGATATCCTTGCGAATTCTTTAATTTTGCCCGGTCTAGGCTATCGCGTTGGTCCAGACAAGAGAGCGCTGCGGCTTGTTACCTCGTTCAAGCATAAATTGGGCTTTTCCTTTGCTTCGGTGCGTGCCACGTTCTCCCCATGAAAAACCTGTTCACCAGTCCCGATGGAACCGCGCCCTCTGCACTTTGTTTTGGCGCTATGCAGTTTGGCGGCAAAGCCAGTGCCGATGAATCACGCGGTATGTATGATGCCTGCCGCGTGGCGGAAATAAACTTTTTCGACACCGCTTATGTGTACACCGATGGCGCCTCTGAAACCTTGCTTGGAAAGTTCGCCGGGCCAGAGCGAGAAAAACTGATCATCGCGACCAAATGTGCGTGGAAAGATGGCGCAGGTGCCGCCAACATAAACGCGCAGTTTGACAAAAGCCGGGCGCGGCTTGGCTTGGATATGGTTGATATTCTTTACCTACATAAATGGGACGGCGATACAGAACTGGCGGAAAGTTTTGAGACGTTGGCCACGCTGCGTGAAGCAGACAAAATTCGATATATCGGTTTGTCGAATTTTTCGGCATGGCAGGTCATGAAGGCCGCAAATGTTGCCGCAGAGTTTGATCTGCCGATCTCGATATTGCAGCCAATGTATAACCTCGTAAAACGTCAGGCAGAGGTTGAGATTTTCCCGATGGCTTTGTCCGAAGGCATTGCCGTTGCACCCTATTCTCCACTGGGCGGCGGATTGCTCACCGGGAAATATGCGAGCGGTGAAGGTGGGCGCCTGCTTGATGACAGCAGCTACACAAAGCGTTACAGCCCCGACTGGATGCATAAGGCGGCAAGCGCATTGAAAGAACTGGCCGCAGAGGTTGGCCAGCATCCGGCAACGCTTGCCGTAGCATGGGTCGCTCAGAACCCTGCGATCACGGCACCGATCATCAGCGCGAGATCCGTTGAACAGCTGCGTCCTTCTTTATCAGCGGGTAAATTTGAAATGTCTGATGCGCTTTACCAAAGAATGTGTGACCTATCCCCTACTCCACCTCCTGCGACAGATCGACTGGAAGAAGCCTGATGCGCGATTTCTTGATTATTGGCGGCGGTATTGCCGGAATCTCCGCTGCAGCCCGCCTGTCGCATCTGGGAACTGTAACATTGCTTGAGGGTGAATCCGGGCTTGGCTACCACGCCTCTGGCCGATCCGCTGCAATGTTTGAAGGCACGTATGGTTTGCCCAGCACCGTGGCGCTGAATAAGGCGAGCTACACCTATCATCGCGACGCAAACGGCGGAGTTCTAGCACCGCGCGGCATGCTTTTGCTGGGTGGCCTGGAACAGGAAGATCTGTTTGCCAGAGATTGTGAAATCATGGAAATGACGCGGATCAGCCGGGATGAGGCGCTGGCACATGTGCCGATCCTGAACCCTGCAACCGCGACACAGTTTGGTTACCACGCCGAAGCCTGGGACATAGATACAGACCTTTTGATCCAAAATTTCGCACGCGAGGCGCGGGGCAATGGCGGAGAAATCCTGACCAATGCGCATGTGACTGCCATTGAACACACCCAAAACGGCTGGCAGGTCCACAGCAGCAAAAGAACATACGAGGCCCGGCTACTGGTGAATGCGGCAGGTGCCTGGGTTGACCATGTCGCAAACCTTGCGGGGGTTAAACCGCTTGGCGTTCAACCCTATCGCCGCTCCATGGCACGTTTACCTGCCCCGGGTGGGCACGATGTCAGTAGCTGGCCAATGATGTTTGGGCCCGGCGAAAGCTGGTATTCAAAACCCGATGCAGGAAAGCTGCTGGTGTCCCCGGCCGAAGAAGACCCGGTTGAGCCGCACGATGCCTGGGCGGACGACATGGTGCTTGCCGAAGGGCTCGCGCGGTACGAGGCGATGGTGACAGAACCGGTCACACGCCTTGAAACCAGTTGGGCAGGGTTGCGTACCTTCGCACCGGACCGATCGCTCGTTATTGGATTTGACCCAAGGCAAAGTGATTTTTTCTGGGTCGCCGGGCAAGGTGGGTATGGCTTTCAAACCTCACCAGCAGCAAGCAAACTGGCGGCTGACCTGATTGAAGGGAAGCAACCGGAAATCGACGCCAGCACAGTTACGGCACTTAGCCCAAGCCGCTTTGGAAACCACTAGAATATTTGGCTTTTGATCTTCCCCTGCAATGCCGATAGCAGTATGTCGTCGCCCCAAACTCTCTAAGGTTGTGTGAAGGGTAGAATGATTATATCGTTGATTTGAAAATTCTTTTTTTTCATCGTGATAAAGGGAAATGAACAGACTCCTTAGCCTGTCTTCCTGTTAAACAAGCGTTTCGAAGGAAAGTTGATACATGGCGCAGCTCAGAAAAATTTTACATGTTGATGATGACGAAGACACGCGCGCCGTCACCCGGTTGTCACTTGAATTGGTGGGGCACTTTATTGTTGAGCAATGCGCCTCCGGTAGCGCAGCAGTTGAGACCGCAAAAGCATTTTCGCCGGATTTGTTTTTGCTTGATGCAATGATGCCAAATATGAGTGGCGAAGAAACCTTGCGAGAGCTTCACAAGGTGCCGGAATTTGCAAATACTCCAGCGATATTTTTGACCGTCAAGGCAGAAGAAACCGCAATAGAAGGCTTGATGAAAACGGACGCTATTGACGTGATCACCAAACCGTTTGACCCTGTCGAACTTGGCGAGCAGATCACTGCAGCATGGGACAAGTTCCAAAAAGGGTCCTGAAGTCAGGTTGGTCCCGGCAATCAGGAACCATTTCTTATTTATTACAACATCTTGGAACTGAAAGTTGATTCAGTGCAGATGCTGGATTAGCATTGAACGTAGTATAGGTAGCGCGCGATTTTGCCAGAATTGATATCGGGCAAGTAATCCTCTTCAGCTTCACGAATGAGGCTCTCGGCGATAAAGCCGTTGCCCTCGGACTCAAACCTTTGCTTCAAGTCAGCTGCCGCTTTCCAGTTTTTGCGCCAGAAGTCCCCAATCTGAACCGTGAAGTCACGGGTCGTGAAGGACACCCCAAGATTGGTAAGTGCCTTTGAAAGATCGGTAGATTCAGGTGCCAACTCGGACTGGTCATCGCCGTCCGCTATGTGATGGTTCATGAATATTCCCATTCGACCACCCGGGCGCATAGCGATCATCAGCATCGACAACGTCTTTTCAAGGTTTGAAACCCAATAAAGGGTATCAAGCGAAATGACCGCATCTATGGAGTTTTCAGGCAAATCAAGTGCATTCATATCGCCTTGTAAAAACTTCAGCTTTGAACGCTTCGCTTTGGTTCGTTCAACTGCCTCGGCAATCGCCGGATCGGCGTAGTCCAGCCCGGTGATAGATACGTCTTTCTGGTCTGAAATATGTTCCGCAATCACACCGGCGCCGCAACCAAGGTCTAAAACCTCTTCTCCCGGTTTGAGATCCAGAAGCTCGAGCAGATCATCAAGTGCGGCCATATCTGTCTGGCCTTCCTGACATAAATCCTTCCCAAAAACCTGCCTGCAAAGCTCTGAATGCGCCGCACTTGCGCGCGCCGCCTGATAGAACCTTTGGTAATAATACCAGTACATATCGGGCCGCTGGTGGTGATATTGTTGCGCCAGGGGATGACCGCTTTCAGTTAGGCGGTAGCCCTTTTGATCGCCTTCGATCAGGCCCTTTTTCTGAAGGCTGAAATAGGCATCAGACCAGTCTTCAAGGAAAATCCAAAACCTGTCAGCCTCTGCTTCCAGCAAATGCCTATCTGTATCTTTGCTTTCGACACGCGCCTTTTCCAGGGACGCAAGAACTTGAACCTCCGCTTCTGAAAGTTCCATACAAGCCTCCTTCAATCAAAAGAGATTTGCTATCTGAACATATAAAAGGGCACGGAGACAAATCACTAAATTGAAAAGCTCGTTTGGCACGCCAGTTTTTGCGGGCCCACATCTTACAAATTCTCACGCGGTGTAAGCAGAACTTCAAGCAGGCAAGCACCGATGATGAGCACAGCGCCCAGCCATTCGATTGGCGACATATGCTCTTCTGGCAAAAACAGGCTTGCGGTGATCACTGCAACAAGAACTTCTGACATCATCAGCAAGCCAACCCGCCCCGGAAACAAAAACTTTTGCGCCCAGAAAAGAACAACAACCGCGGGCAGGATGGCAAAAACCGAAATCATAGACGCGAAAGGTATAAGGCGATTTGCTAAGTCTGGGTGGGGTATATCGACGATGCTGACAGAGTATCCCAGCGCCAGCGCACCAAGTGTCGTGAAGGCGAATTGAAACATCGTCATTCCCGGCAAAGGCACTGCATCAAACCGCATAATCATTGCTGCACCAAGCGCCCAGAAAACCCCGGAAAATAGTGCGAACACATCCCCGATGTTGAAAGGGACAGAACCACCGCCTGACACCAGAAGCACCAAACCTGCGAGGCCACCTAAGATCGCGGCCCATCGCTGCCAGGATGCTTTTTCGCCAAGCCATACCATGCCAATCAGTGTTGCCCAGACCGGTGTAAGATAGAAAAGCAGCGTTGCGCGCACGACGGACGAATATACCAACCCAGAGGCATAAAGCGCCAGACCGAACCCTGCCAAAGCACCAATCGCGGCTGCTTTACCAAGACTTTCCTTATGTGAACGCCATTGCAACAAAACAACGACTGCAAGCGCGCAGGCAGCGGGGAAATTTAGTAAGGCAATCGCCCACGTACCGTCTACACCCTGATTTTCCAGATACCGTAGTGGAATCCAGTAAAGCCCCCACGCAGACGCAGAAACAAACACTGCCCCTGACGCAAAGCCCGGGGTTGGAGGATGAAGCTGCATCACACGGCTTTCCAGAAAGATTTACAACTTCGCGGCTACACCAACAGCACGCGGGATGTCAAAGCGCAACTTCGACACCAAAGCTAGGGGGATGAAACTTAAAACCGCCCGGAGTCGTGGCGAACTCCGGGCGCAAAGACACTCAGCCGTCTATACGGATCACCGCGTTTTTCGGATCATACGGGCTATCTTCGACGATCTCCGCATCCCAAAGCTCGCGTTGCAGCCGCACCTTGAGCTTTGTTCCAACTTCAGAATATTCCGGCCTGACATACCCCATGCCAATGGATTTTTCGAATGCCACGGAATACCCACCAGAGGTCAGGCGACCCACGCGGGTTCCGTCAGGTGTGTAAAGCACCTCACGGCCCCATGGGTCAGCATCAGATGGGCCATCTATCAGCAATGTCACGCATTTTACGCGGACACCGGTTTTTTCCATCGCTGCTTTGCCATTGAACTCTTTTGAAAGGTCAACAAAGCGCGGCAGATCAGCCTCTAGGGGGTTCGCATCACGGCCAAGTTCGTTGCCAAAGGCACGGTAGGATTTTTCCTGACGCAACCAGTTTTGAGCACGAGCACCAACCAGTTTCATTCCGTGTTTTTCGCCCGCTTTTTCAAGCAGATCAAACAGGTAATTCTGCATTTCAATCGGGTGGTGCAGCTCCCAGCCAAGCTCACCTGTGTATGCAACGCGGATCGCATTTACCGGGCACATGCCAAGTTCAATCTGCTTGGCAGACAGCCATGGGAACCGCTTGTTGGACAGCGCGGTTTCAGGATCAGCGTCTTTTATGACGTCTTTCAGAACATCGCGGGATTTTGGACCAGCAATGGCGAAAACACCCCATTGCGTCGTTACATCCTGAATTTCGATGTAGCCAAATTCATCCATCTTGTCTTCGGCCGCTTTACGCAGGAAGTCCGCGTCATATTCTGTCCACGCCCCCGCAGAGACGAGGTAGTAATTATTCTCGCCATTCCGCACGATCGTGTATTCCGTGCGGGTGGTTCCATGGTCTGTCAGGGTATAGGTCAGATTGATACGGCCAATCTTTGGCAGCTTGTTACAAGTGAACCAGTCAAGAAACTGTGTCGCACCTGGGCCTTTAACAACATGCTTGGTAAAGGCAGATGCATCAATCAGACCAACGCCATTGCGGATCGCCTTGGCTTCTTCCACGGCATATTGCCACCATTCGCCGCGGCGGAAAGAGCGGCTGTCGTGGTCGAAATTTTCCGGCGCATCCAGTGGGCCGAAATAGTTGGGGCGCTCCCATCCATTCACAAAACCAAACTGCGCGCCACGCGCTTTCTGCCGGTCGTAGGCCGGAACCGTCCGCAAGGGGCGGCACGCAGGGCGCTCTTCGTCAGGGTGGTGCAGGACATAAACGTGATCGTAGCACTCTTCGTTCTTGCGCGCTGCAAACTCGGTGGTCATCCAGTTCTGGCTGTAGCGTTTCGGATCAAGCGATGCCATGTCGATCTCGGCTTCGCCATCAACCATCATCTGCGCCAGGAAGTATCCGGTACCACCCGCAGCAGTGATCCCGAAGGAAAACCCTTCCGCAAGCCACATGTTGCGCAAACCCGGTGCAGGGCCAACCAACGGGTTGCCGTCAGGGGTGTAGCAGATCGGACCGTTGAAATCGTCTTTCAAGCCGCTTTCTTCACACGTCGGAATTCGGTGAATCATCGCCATGTATTGTTCTTCGATCCGTTCAAGATCAAGCGGGAACAGATCGGCGCGGAAACTGTCAGGCACACCATGCTCAAAAACGGCGGGGGCATTCTTCTCATAAATACCCAGAATCCAGCCGCCGCGCTCTTCCCGCACGTAGCTTTGCGCATCCGCATCCCGGATAACCGGGTGCTCCGGGTTCCCCTCGGCACGGTATTTCACCAACTCCGGGTCCTGATCCATAACAATAAACTGGTGTTCAACCGGAATGGCCGGAATCTTGATGCCCAGCATTTTAGCGGTGCGTTGCGCATGGTTTCCTGAGGCGGTTACAACGTGTTCGGCTGTCACAACGATCTGTTCGTCTGACGGGACAAGGTTGCCACCCTTTTCGACCATTTTAGTACAGGTCACTTCCCAGGCTTCGCCGTTCCAGTGAAACGCATCCGCCTGCCATTTGCGTTCAATCGCAACGCCGCGCTGGCGCGCGCCCTTGGCCATCGCTTGCGTCACATCTGCCGGGTTAATATAGCCATCGGTATTGTGATAGATCGCGCCTTTCAGGTCGTCTGTGCGGATCAGTGGCCAGCGCGCCTTGATTTCATCCGGGGTCAACCATTCGAAAGGCACTTCGCATGTTTCAGCCGTTGACGCATAGAGCATATATTCATCCATACGCTCCTGCGTTTGTGCCATCCGCAAGTTTCCGACGACTGCAAAACCGGCGTTGAGGCCAGTCTCTTCCTCAAGCGTTTTGTAGAAGTCCACGGAATACTTGTGGATATGGGTTGTCGCATACGACATGTTGAACAGCGGCAGCAAACCTGCGGCGTGCCAGGTTGAACCAGAGGTAAGTTCATCCCGCTCCAACAGCATCACATCTTCCCAGCCCGCTTTAGCCAGATGATATGCGATGGAACTTCCTACTGCTCCACCACCAACTACCAGTGCTTTGACATGCGTTTTCATCGTCACGACTCTCTTTGGAATTTTCTGATGTTAATTTGACGGATTTCCCCGTGAAATGAGAGGTCCATCCGACCCAACATAGCGCGAAACCGACCTGCACGCGAAATGATGTAAGGCAGAATTTATTTTGCAGTCGCAGCATTATCTTGTCATAACACGCTGACGAAAGAAAAAGAGAAGCCGGAATGTACGTTTACCACAACGTTCGCGATATCCGTGGCAGTGTCGCTTCCATGCGCAATGACGGCGCACGGGTCGGTTTGGTGCCGACGATGGGCGCGCTTCATGCCGGACATCTTGCATTGGTGAAAGAAGCATCCCGTATCTCTGATCAGGTTGTTGTTTCGATCTTTGTCAATCCGACACAGTTTGAAAACGCCGACGACCTGGCCGCCTATCCGGACACAATTGACGAAGACCTGAGACAGCTGAGAGCCGCGAATGTAGCGGCCGTCTTTATGCCGGATACCAATGTGATCTACCCGGAAGGCGCGGAGACGATTGTCGAAACAACGCGCCTTGCGAACATGCTGCATGGGCTTGTCAGGCCAGGGCATTTTCGCGGTGTCACAACTGTTGTCGCCAAACTGTTCAACATCGTGCAACCCGATGTCGCTGTGTTTGGTGAAAAGGATTATCAGCAATTGCAGGTCATTCGTCGAATGGTTCACGATCTGCATTTTCCAGTGGAAATCGTGGGGCTCCCGACTGTACGCGAGGCGGACGGTCTTGCGATGTCTTCGCGCAACCTGCGTCTTGCAGCAGAAGATCGTAAAGCTGCTGTTGTTCTGAACCAGTCTCTGGACGAAGCGGAACGACTGGTCGCCAAAGGATGCACCGTTGAAACCCTGCGTGACGCCGTTAAAAGCGTTATCTCTGCAGAACCCCGTGCTAGTGTGAAAGCGGTGGATATCTGTGGTGCCGACGATTTGTCAGAGGTATCCGGCCAAATCACCTCGCCGGTCGCACTCATGATTTCCGCGCAATTTGGCGAAATTCTACTGATCGACCAGCGCGTCGCCCACCCATAAGGAGCCTTCAATGTCCGTTCAAAACAAAGTCCGCCGCACAACTGTTCCGCAAATTGCTGCGCGTAAAGGCGGAGAACCCATTGTTTCGCTTACCAGCTATCACGCCCATACCGCAGCCATCGTCGACAAATACGCCGACTTTATTCTTGTCGGGGACAGCCTTGGCATGGTGATGCATGGTATGGACAGCACGGTTGGCGTCCCGCTTGATCTGATGATTATGCATGGCAAGGCGGTGGTCAGAGGCACGGAAAAAGCGCTTATCGTCGTCGACATGCCCTTTGGAACTTACGAGGAAAGCCCGAACATGGCCTTTCGCAATGCGGCAAAGATCATGAAGGAAACAGGGTGTGGCGCGGTAAAGCTTGAAGGCGGAACACGCATGGCAGAGACGATCAGGTTTCTGACCGAACGCGGTATTCCAGTGATGGCTCATACAGGTCTTACACCACAATCAAGCCACGTGATGGGTGGCTTCAAAACGCAAGGGCGCGACGAGGAAACATGGGCCGCACATGAGGCAGATGCAGCCGCCGTTGCCGAAGCGGGTGCCTTTGCTGTCGTTCTTGAAGGAATGGTTGAACCGCTGGCGGCAAAAATTACGAAACAGATTGACATTCCGACAATAGGCATTGGCGCCTCGGCCGATTGCGACGGCCAAATTCTTGTGCTTGAGGATATGCTGGGCATGAACCCCTGGACACCGAAATTTGTGAAGGTCTATGGAACTCTTGGGCCAATGATCGAAAAGGCAGTGTCTGATTACACTGACGAAGTAAAAAGCCGGGTGTTCCCGGGGAAAGATCAAACCTACACCTGACACGGACGGGATCTTTTTGTCTTTGTCGCAAACAGGCAACCCGATTTTAACATCAGTCATTATCCTTTGAAAAAAGGAGGGGTCTGTGAAATTTGAAATCAACCGGTTGACGAGGGACATCGGTGCCGAAATCAGCGGCATCGATTTTTCGAAGCCGCTCAGCGATAAAGTTCAGGACCAGATTTATGACGCGCTGATGGCGCATCAGGTGCTCTTTTTTCGTGATCAAGACTTGTCACCAGAAGGCCAGCTAGAGTTTGCAAAAAGCTTTGGGGAACCTGAACCCCCACACCCAATTTACCCACATGTCGAAGGCCACCCTCAGGTTATGTTGCTTGATTTCAGCATAGATAATCCTCCAGACACCGATGCTTGGCACACGGATGCAACCTTCAAATCAGAGCCGCCATTCGCATCGATTCTGTATAGCCGCGTCATTCCGCCTGTCGGAGGAGACACGCTCTGGTCATCAATGACTGCGGCTTATGACGCACTGCCCAATGGTATGAAACAAGATTTGGCGGAACTTCGTGCGGTTCATGACATGAGCGACTTCCGCAACAACTTTACGGTCAATGAACCTGATGGTGACGCAAACCGGCTCACAGCCGCACACCAACGGTTTGGCAGTGCTATTCATCCGATTGTCAGATACCATCCGAGGACGGGGCGACCCTTTCTTTTTGCAGACCCCGGATTCACCGTTCATGTGGTTGGCATGACATCTGTCTCGTCAAGACGCCTCTTGAATTATCTTTTTGACCATATGGACTAGCCCGAATTTCAAGTCCGCTTCAAATGGACCGAAAATGCAATTGCCATATGGGACAACCGTTGCACCATGCATTATGCCATTTCTGACTATCTACCACATCGCCGAATTATGAACCGGGTTACAGTGACAAATGATTGTCGTTCCGATTCACTGACACGCACGCAAAATTCCAAGCGCGCATAGGTAGTATTAAGCTTGTAAAATGAGGCGCGTTCCGCGCCACAGATCACTGACAAACCCCGTCATTTTTGGGCGGGGTTTTTCTTTGGGTTGGTGATATGGCGATGGGTTTTAGCCGTGAGTGTGCCTCCGTCTCTTATACGGGGCTGGTTTTGCGCCTTGCGGCCAT
>Ga0316189_10004706_pt1 | contig 13110 bp, 11 predicted proteins | sample LowCovwburrow_MG_FD_204930 | JGI IMG/M metagenome (GOLD analysis project Ga0316189, IMG submission 204930) | Coastal sediment microbial communities from Maine, United States - Lowes Cove worm burrow | ecosystem: Environmental > Aquatic > Marine > Coastal > Sediment | place: USA: Maine... | reverse complement strand
TCGGCAGAATCCTTTAACGCCAAAATTAAAGCCTTTAGAGCACAGTTTAGAGGTGTAAAAAATATAGAATTTTTTCTTTTTAGGTTAACTAGGATTTTTGCTTAAACACAACAATTGTTCTTGACCCCTAAAAGGTCACAAATCGTCAACATATCTTTTTATTGCTAATTATGTTGACAGATTTACGTAACTTACTCATATAATTATAGTTGATTTGACTTTCGTCTCAATAATGTTTAACCATTAAAAGACGACAACTACGAGAACTTCAACAACATTTTCAGTACTGTTTTGGGTATACGGTAAACGCGTAATGAAAGACCAAGTAAATATTTACTTGCGTATTACCCTAAATGGTAAGCGTGTTAATATTAGCCTTAAAAAGAAAATTAATATTACTACTTGGGATGAGAAAACCCAGAGAGCAAATGGGGCAGATAAGGATTCGCGTATCCTAAATCTTTATTTGAACGAGGTACAATCAAAGGTTTATCGAATATACGAGGACTTCAAAAAAGAAGAAAAGTCCTTTACTTCCCAAATGGTCAAGGCCAGATTTTTGGGTGAGGACAAAAAGCGCTTTTCTTTTCAAAATCTTATTGATTATTACAATGAAAAGATGCAACACAAACTGCATAAAAATACATTGTGTCAATATAAAACTAGCCAAAGATATATGACAGAGTATATTTTAAAAGAGTATAGGTCTACGGATATTCTTTTATCTAAACTTGATTATGGTTTTGTTGTAGGCTTTGAAGACTTTCTTCGCTCATATATCCCAAAAAGTGGGCAATCTAAAATTGGTAATAATACGGCAATGAAACATATTAAAAGATTGCGCAGGATGATTACTCTAGCTTATAGAATGAATTGGATTGATAGAGACCCTTTTGTAAATTTCAAAATGAAGATTGAAAAATCAGAACGTGGGTTTCTTACTATTTCAGAATTACAGAGCATCGAGAATTTGTCCTCTTCAATTGAACGTTTAGTAATCGTTAAAGATTTGTTCATTTTCAGCTGCTATACTGGTATCTCATATAGTGATATTGTGAAACTGACTAGCGATAATATTGTGGTTGGTGTTGACGGAAATCCTTGGATAATGTCTGAACGGGTAAAAACAGGCACACCGTTTAAAATTCCAATGTTGCCAAAAGCAGAAATCTTAATCGATAAATACAAAGACCACTACCGAACCTATGAAAAAATGAACCTTTTACCGAGGTTATCCAACCAAAAACTGAATAGTTATCTAAAGGAAATAGCCGACCTATGTGGTATCAAAAAGAACCTTACCTTTCATATGGCACGTCATACTTTCGCTACTACCGTGACTCTAAGTAATGGTGTTCCTATAGAAACTGTATCGAAGTTATTGGGTCATACTAAATTGGCCACGACCCAAATATATGCAAGAGTAGTTGAAAGAAAAGTTAGTGACGATATGCACTTGTTAAAAATGAAATTAAGTTGATTAGTTTTAGAAAATTGTTTACCACCCGTGAACATCTTGAAGTAGAATTTTAACATTTTCTATTCCCATACCTTTACGAGTATAATTTTATGCGTATGATATTAAAGGTTAAATAGGAAGAGTTTCAGTCTGAAGGAAATGCTCTTTTTGAAAAATATAAAGTAGCTAGAACTGAAGACTCTCTAAATGAATTAAAGGAAGAAAAACAGTCTTGGGAAAAGTCTGTTATTAAGTATGTTAGCGAATCCTTTGAACCCGAAAATAGAAATTTCGCAAACGAGTTCAGAGGACAAAGAGGTTATTCTACTGGCTTTAAGCTAGGTGTTGACCAAAGAGTTAAGAATGAAATTCAAGCACTAAAAGATGAGATAAACGGTGTTGATTACTATTTGAAAAAGCTCTTCATTTCTGATACCATTGTAACGCCAAATGAAATTGATTTAAACGGCTATAGCAGACGCAGACGATAGCTGTGATGAAGATGACGATGATGATATTTAATTCAATATCTTTTTCCCTGTACCTGATACGAATGATTTTGAGGACCTGAATTATGATTGGGATATTGTATCTACCTCTGCTACAAGAATTGAGCTTATCGATGTAAGCGGTGGCAACGGTGGTACTGATACATTGACTTTTGAAAAGAATTAATCAAGAAGAAAGGATGTTCTATTAACTAAGTTTTCCCTTAATTTTGTCCCAGATTGATTAATAGTAGCCAGTCGTTAGTTTTAAAGCTAGCGACTGGTTTTTTTATAATTTAAGAATATTTAAATTTAGTAACTGCTCTAATATAGTCTGAATAAAAAATAGTAATCTTAATTTATATTTTTAACAATTACACCTTCTTTCAACCATTCAAAATACTCATCTACACCAGCATATTGCTTGGCTTCATTTAGTATTTCAAGATTAGCGTTCATTATAACATAGTAAGGCTGAGATGCTGTTTGAAAGTTTAAATATTGAAAGGTTGACCACTTATCCCCAACCGTCTCGATGGACTTTAAATGATTTTCGCTAAGTTTTATTTTGAATTGCTCTTCTTCAGCTAGTGCTTTTCGGTCATCTACATATAAAGAAATCAGTACATAATTCTCCTTTAATAGTTCATACACTTTTGGGTCACTCCAAACGTTTTCTTCCATCTTTCTACAATTAACACAAGCCCATCCTGTAAAGTCTAAAAGAATAGGTTTGTTATTCGCTTTCGCGAAAGCGAGACCTTCATCAAAATCTTTAAAACAATCTAATCCCAATGGGCAATCCGAATCTTGTTCATATAGACTATAAAATGTAGGTGGCGGAAAGCCTGCCAATAATTTTAAATGAGAATTTTTAGTTAGTCCCGTGCCAAGGTAAATTACAAACGCAACTACAAGAACTGCAAACGATACTTTAGGGAAACTAAACTTCTTTTTTCCATCGTGTGGAAAGCGAATAACACCAAAAAAGTACAATGCCATTAGTAGGAAAATCAGCATCCAAATACCGATGAATACTTCACGTTTCAAAATTCCCCAATGTGCCACCAAGTCGGCATTGGATAAAAACTTGAAGGCTAATGCCAACTCTACAAAACCTAAAAGTACTTTTACGGTTGTTAACCATCCACCCGATTTAGGTAATGATTTAAGCAGGTTTGGGAACAAAGCAAATAAGGCAAATGGCAATGCCAAGGCAGCACCAAAACCTGTCATACCAGCGGTAAGTTGAAACGCACCACCATCACTCGTAAGTGAACCTGCCAGTAACGAGCCTAATATTGGGCCTGTACACGAAAAAGAAACCAATGCGAGTGTAACTGCCATAAAGAAAATACCGATTAAGCCACCTGCACTTGAAGCTGAATCCATTTTATTTGACCAAGAACTTGGTAGGGTTATCTCATAATACCCAAAGAATGAAAATGCAAAAAAGATAAAAATTATAAAGAAAATGACGTTCAGCCAAATGTTAGTAGAAATAGTATTTAAAATTTCTGGGTCTACAGAATCTAGGAAATGAAACGGAACACTAAGTCCAACATATATTATGACAATAAAAAGTCCATATAGAATAGCATTTCTTATACCTTTTGATTTTGTGCCAGACTGCTTAGTAAAGAATGAAATCATAGGAAAAACACAAGGTGTTAATAAGGCAACCAGACCACCTAAAAATCCAAGAACGAATATTTTCCAAAGATTTCCTCCTGAGCTTATAACTTCAGAACCTCCATTTAATCTATCCTTATTTTTTAAGTCAAGAAGTAGTTGATTGCTTAAAACTTTACTACGCTCATCAAGCTCAACATTTTCCAGTTTTACTGCACCACCATCAAGTGCAATTACAAATTGTTTCTCTTTATTAATACAAACTTCTTTACAAACTTGATAGTCAAGATTAACCGTAATCTGCTTAACATTTTCAGAAAGTAATTTTATACGTTGTGTAAATTGAACCTTATCTAAAAAGTAGGTTTCTTCCACTTCAAAAATATCATTATAAGCCTTTACGGTTTCGCTTTCTTTGGCTTTACCTACAAGCTCGTAATTTTCTTTAGTGTTTTCAAAAGTTAAAACCGAAGGTAACGAGCCGTCTTCACTTGTAAATTGAGAAAAAACGTGCCATTCTTTGTCAATAACTCCTGTTAAAACAATATCATACTCTGTATCAGAAACTTTTTCAGCTTTAGAATTCCATTTTACTGGTTCTATAATACCTTGTTGCGCACTTAGACTAAACGACAAAACAATTAAGGCGATTAGCAATGTGAAAATTCTTTTCATATTTGGATGTTGTTTTATAGCACTAAGGTTTTTAAATCTTAATGCAATTTTATTTTTATGGGAAAATGTGATTAGTCCATCACAAACTTAAAGCCAGTGGTAATGATGCTAGAACTAAAGGTTGTATCTCTATCATACTGATAGAATTTAAGGTCAATACTCTTTAATCCAAATTTCCACAAGTGCGCTTTCGCGAAAATGTCTGTGTAAGAAACTCCAAAGCCAAATTGATTTGCTGAGTATTCCGAAAGGTCATAATCTGAGGTGTAAAATTCATCTGTAGATAAAGCACCTTCATACGGTCTAAAATAATCTGCTGCGGTCTGGTTATAGAATCTATATGATGGATATAACGTAAACTTATCTGTAATTTTTACAGGAATTTCAATACTGGCTGTGTGCGAGTTGATTCCCCAATCATCAAAGTAATAACGATAGAATGTCCTTACGGTAAACGTTTCATTTAGAAACCAATTTAAACGACCACCAACAGCCACTTTAAATCTTGAATCTGGTAAACGCTCAATAGCATCTGCAAGCTGAAAGTTATCGATAAAAGAATCAGCCACATCGCCAAAATAAACACGTTGAAAAGGTGTAGATAATAAACCTTGTTGTTGCACAAAATCTAAGGCTAACGACCCTTGAACATTTTTATGAAGTATCTGCGAAAAGCCAAAACCTAACGAATAGGAATTTCGTCCTTCATCTGCAAACTCGGAAAATCTCGGTGCATAATTAGTGTTGCCTGTTATGGTGTTTTGGGTAAAAAGACGATTATTCAACCCATTGCCACCTTCTCCAAATGGTCTTAATTCTGTTGGGTAAATCGCGTTCCAAGTATCTATATAAACGTTCCCGCTTACACTTAGTTCTGTATTTTTTTCGTTAAATAGTTTTGTATAACTACCGCCCACACCAGCAGAAAAGTAGTCGTACTCTGTAGAAACAGATATTTTGGCAGACCAAATATCATTTCTATCATCAGAACTATGGCTATAGCTTCCTGTGACGTTTGCCCATAAGTCACTTGCAGATGCTCCAGAAGAAGCCTGAAAAGGGTCTGCTGGACCGTCATCAAAAGGGCCTACATTACTTGATGAAGCAGAGGTGTATGCCGATACACCTGCATCAATTGTTAATACATCATCATCATTTAAAGGAATAGAGACTACAAAAGTGCCTGTTACATCAGTTAATTCTTCTGTACCGATACCACCGCTTACCGCTGCATTATCTCCATCTTGACTATAATAGCTTGATAAAAAATCTACCTCGGTAGTTTCTAAAACTCGTTTTTTATAGACTTTGGTTGAGTCTTGACTAGTTTGTGAGTATGCTTTCGCGAAAGCGAATACACACATAAAAAGAATGAATTTTTTCAATTGAAATTTTGATTTAATTACAGCCGCAGCCTCCACCAGTTTTTCCTCCGTTTGCCCCAACGGCAGCTTCTCTATAAGAATGTGCAGTTGTTACATTACGGTCACATTTCTTATCTGCGAGTGCCATATCTGGGTCATTTATATTAACCTTCTCATATTCCTTAACCACTACGCAACTGCTAAAGAAGCACGTAATCATAGTGAGCATTATTATTTTCTTCATCATAGTTTATCTATTTCTATGTTCTTTGATTTTGTGATATTTCCTTTATCATCGATGATGATACATTCTATTTTTGGCAATTGGTTGATTCGGTCTAAACCTGCTTCTTTTCCCATTACAAATACCGAAGTGGCAAGTGCATCTGCCAGTTCTGCCTTGGGTGCAAAAACCGTTACGCTTATAATTCCGCTAGACGGATATCCTGTTCTTGGGTCTATAATATGTGTATATCGTTTGCCATTAAAATTGACAAACTTTTCATAATTACCAGAGGTTACGACTGCTCCGTTTGTGATAGGTAGCAACGCAAACACCTTGTTCTTATCCATTGGATTGGTAATGGCTACTTTCCATTCCTTTCCATTGGGTTGTTTACCCCAGGTATTCATATCGCCAGAAGCATTTATAATTCCCGAAGGCACTCCTTTTGAAATTAGCAAGTCTTTGGCCTTGTCTGCTGCATAGCCTTTACCGATAGCACCGAAACCTATTTTCATTCCTTCCAACTTCAAAAAGACCGTACTTTTTGCTTTATCAAGAATAATATTTTGAAAACCGACTTTTGATACCGAAGCTTTAATTTCTTCTTCGGAAGGCATCTCTGTCATACTACCATCAAACTGCCAAATCCTATCCATTGACGCATAACTAATATCAAAAGCACCGTCGGTTAATTTTGAAATACCAATGGCTCTTTCTATTAACTGAAAAAGTTCTGCATCTACTGTAACAGGTTTTATTCCTGCATTTCTATTAATTTCTGAAGTTTGCGAATTTGCATCCCAAGACGAAATGAGTTTTTCAATTCTGGTAATTTCTCCAACAGCGGTATCTATATGCTTGTTTCCTTCAATAGAATCGTTGGCAACTACGGTTACATCAAAACGACTGCCCATTAATTTAAGGGTACGCTTATAGGGTTGCTGTGCGGAACAGGCTAGTGTAGCCCAAATAATTATAATGGAAAAAAGTGTCTTCAAATTATTTGGTAAATGCGTTTAACTCTTTAATATAATTTTCTGGTGTCGTCTTTTTGTAGCTTGTTTCTCCAAGTACTTTACCGTTTGCATCAAGTACGACTACAAATGGAAAAACACCGTTTTTGTTATACATTTCAGCAAGTTTTGCATTAGCTGTGGTTTGTTTTTCTGATAAAGCATTTTTCTTTTTCCGAGGAAAATCTGCTTTTAACATTACATAATGTTCAGATGCATATTTTTTAAATGCTTCTGTACTCCAAACTTCACGGTCCAATTTTATACAAGGCGCACACCAGTCTGAACCTTGAAAAACAAGGATGATTGGTTTGTCAGCTTTTGACGCTATTTCTTTGGCTTTCGCGAAATCATTTTGCCATTCTTGGGCATAACAGCCAACAGTTACCAAAAGGGCAAAGGCTATTAAAAAGACATTTTTCATAGAGATAATTTATTTGAAATATAATATACTAAACGGTATTTATGGTAATTACTTACATTGACATTTATCAACTTGAAATATAATTGCCATTAGATTAGGTTGGCCACTTTGACCAAACCAGCATAATCTCTAATAAAAATGCTACTTCTTTGTGTTGTTATTAATTGTTCTTCTTTAAAATCCTTGAGCATTCGAACCACAGATTCTTTGGCGGTGCCTACCATACTTGCCAAATCTTCTCGTTGAATAACTATTTCGGTATCTTGGGCATTTCCATTTTCATACTTATTTTCAAGAATCAAGAGATTTAAGGCAGCTCTTTCTCTAACCGTGTGTTTTGCAAGTAATTTGTTTGCATTAATGAAGACCCCAAACTCGTGGCTTAAATTCTTTAAAAGACGCTGCGACAGTAAATGAGAAATTTGCACTGCTTTTTTAAAATCTGTTTCTGGAATGAAATCAATTTCAGAATCTATAAGGGCTGCCGCCGAATCTGGATAGAGTTCTTCACTCAAAACAGCGTGATATCCTAAATATTCATTCTCCTTACATAGATAGAAGATATGCTGTGCTCCAAACTTAGTATTGGTAAACTTCTTAACTTTTCCATTTTTAACACGATAGATTCCTTTAGGTTTTTCTCCTTCTTTAAAAATGAATTCGCCTGCTTTAATGGTGTAGGTTTCTATATTATGATTCAATATGGAACACACTTCGTCTGGCAAACCTTTAAAGAGGTCACTATTCTTAAAACTGTATTGATTATTAAGCAGTTCTTTAACAGTCATAATACCTTAATATTTGCACTACTTTTTCTATATTTTCTTGCTTTCCTTGTTCTAGAATATCTTTTCCGTAAACGGTTCTAAAATGGTGCTTTTTTAAAAATTCCAAATTCAGTTTGTGCCACTCCAAATCGGTTACTTTACTATCACAAAACACTTCCCATTCCCTACGAAGCAATAGTTTTCTATAAAAGAAATGTGAATTACTTATGTGAAAAATATCCGCATCGCACAGTATTTCTGCAATCTCTGTGGTTGGACATTGTGGCATTTTTGTGGCATCAATACAGTTACATACTTTATCAATAAAGCCCGTACCCATTTCTTGTTCCTTCAAAAATCTACTGGCAATCACTTTGCTCTCATCTTCGTGACCTTTATAGGTTACTGAAAATCCTGTATCGTGAAACCAAGCTGCAATGACCAAAATCCCTGTAACTTCCTCATTGACATCCATAGCAGCACAAAGGTATTTTACATTTTGCACGACCTCTTTAGTATGCTGAAGGTTATGAAAGGGCAATGTCGCACATTTTGAACTTGTCAGCAAATCTGTGCAATATGCAGCAACGTTCTTAATCATCGTCGTGGTCATCGTGTCCATCTAATTGAATTACATTAGTATCACTTCTAATTTCTATATGAGTTATTTCGCCACCAGATGTGCCTACATTTTTTGAAATCACTATTGATGTTATTGAAAGCAATAAAATCAATACAAATCCATATTTTGAAAATGACAATTTTTTATATTGTAAAAACAACGTAATAAGCGATACGCCTCCTAAAATCAGCATCATTGTAAAAAACAATTCTGCTTGTTCTTCGTGTTTATGGATTAAGGTTTCGCTAATCCCAGGTAAATTCTCAACTATTTCTTCAGCGCCTTCTCCTGTTAAAAAAGCTGCAATGGTAGCAAGGGCACTAAATATAAAAATACCCAATGCAGTATTCTTTATTTGAGGTTTTTTAAGAATTAAACCAACTAATAATACTAAAAAACCAATCAATACGCCTACAATAGGCAAATGATTTACTACTAAATGAAAATGTGCGTCATTCATAATTTTAATTTTTTTAAGCAATATTTACATTAAACAAGTAGCCAACTAAGGCTGTTAATCCCATTGCAACTGTTCCCCAGAATGTGATACGAGCAATTGCTTTGAGGATACTTGAACCGCCTGTTTTAGCAGCTAATGCTCCTAGAATTATCAAGAAGAAAAGTGCAAAACCATAAAGCCAATATTCCATACTATTTAAAGGAAGAAATAGCGTTACTAAAAACGGTAGTAATCCACCAACTGTAAAGGCTGCTCCAGACGCAAACGCCGCTTGCATAGGTTTGGCTTGACTTATTTCGTTTATTCCCAATTCATCTCTAATATGTGCGCCCAACGCATCGTGTTCTGTTAATTCTTTGGCTACCGTCAAAGCAGTTTCTTTTTTCAAACCTCTTTTTTCATAGATTTCGGCAAGGCGTTGTAGCTCGATTTCCGGCATATCTTTTAACTCTTGCTTTTCGCGCTCAATGTCCGCCTTTTCCACATCGGTTTGCGAACTTACCGAAACGTATTCTCCTGCTGCCATTGATAAAGCTCCAGCAACAAGCCCTGCCAAGGTTGCCAATATAATAGGCTCGCGCGTGGCACTTGCAGCTGCAACACCTATGGCGATACTTGCTGTAGATAAAATACCGTCATTAGCACCCAATACTGCGGCTCTTAGCCAGTTACTTCTATGTATATAGTGGCTGTCTAAATACGTATCCAATGTTTCTGATTGCTCTGCCATCTATTCTGTTATTAAGTTAAACGCTCCTTTGGTCAAGAATTCGGTATCTGGTTTAAAATCATCACTATTCAAAATTTGGATAAATCCGTTATTGGTAGCACCAACTTTAATTAAAACTCTCTTGAAAGTCGTACCGTTTTCTTTTACCAGAGCAAAGTAATCATTGTCAATATTTGCAACAGCTTCTACTGGAAGTGCAGGATGTTCTGAAGTTGTAGTTAAAATTTCCCCTTCAATGTACATTCCTGGTACAAACAGTTTTGCTTCGGCTTCATTTACCAAATCGCCGTGAATATCTACCGTTCTGTCTTGGGTATTTATGGCTTTATTGACTAAGTGTACTTTGCCTTGATACACTTTATTTATATCGTTTTGTAATCTCACATTAATGGGTTGTCCCATTTTAACCATTGGTAAGTCCTTCTCAAAAATCTTCAGTTCTATGTGCAAATCATCTGTATTGGTAACCGTAATAGCAACATCAGAAGGATTTAGGTACATTCCCTTTGTAGCATTAATCGTTGTTGTATAACCCGATAGAGGCGAAGGCACGCTGATAACCGAACGAATGTTTTCTCCTGTTAAGGTGTTTGGATTAATATTCATTAAACTCAATTTCTTTTTTAGAGATTGATATTGCGCCAACGTAACGGTATATTCTGACTCTGCTTTTAGGAAGTTCTTTTTTGATGTGACATTATCTGCCATCAATTCCTTTTGGCGCTCATAATCTGACTTTAAATAATTTAAGCGTCCTTTTGCTTCTAAAAAATTTTGTTGTACCTGCACATATTCAGGATTTTCAATCGTGAATAATGTCTGCCCTTTTTTGACTGCATCACCAGGCAATAGGCTAATATTTTTTACATAGCCTGCAAAATAAGCACTTACATCTGCTTGATTTTCTGGTGGCACAGCAAACATACCATTCGCCTTTACGATGGTGTTAAAAGGCTGTCTGGTTATTTTTCCAATTTCCATATTTCCAGCAGAAAACTGATTTTCTGTAATTTTGATGATGTCGGTATCTTCAGTTGTTTCAGTTTCGACTGTGTTTGCAGCTTCAGTTTTTTCATTTGAGTTACAAGAAGCTAAAGTCAGTATCGCTATCAATAAAAAGCCTTTAAAGTACATAGCATTGAATATTTTGTTGTTTGTATTTTTCATTGTTAATTGGTTAAATAGTTTAACTCTAAAACGGTAGTGTTGTACTTATTTAGATTTTGTAAATAGTTGATTTCGATGTTTTTTGAACTCTCCAAAAGCTGAACGTATTGCAAGAAATCTATCTCGCCACTTTTGAATGCTTTTGAGGCGTTTATTGTTAATTCTTTTGAAAGATTTCTTCCCGTTGTTTCATAGTAATCAACCGTTTCTTGGTACTTTTTTAAATCAGAAAGAAGGGCATTATATTTTGATTGCAATTGAATTTTATAGTTTTCATATTCATTGGCTACAATCAATGTTTCGGTTTTTGCAGCATTTATTTTAGACTTGTTCGCGCCAAACCATAGCGGTAGTGCTACACCTACTTGAAATCCATTGTAATTTCTTGCGTTTACACCATTGTTTGTGCCTTGAAATATTGAGAATTGTAAATCTGGCAATAGTTTTTGTCGTTCTAACGAAAGTGATGATTTTGCCAAAGTTTCTGCCGAATTGTAATATAGCATTCCTGGGTGGTTTGTCATATTGAGTTCCTCTAATGCCAGTCTTGGAAGTTTGACTTCACTTACGGTAATCAATGAATCACTTTGTACCCATTGGTTGAGCATCGTGTATGCTTTTGAAACATCTGCACGCGCTTGTGTCAATGCAATGTTTATTTCTTTTTGCTTGGTTTCTGCGGTTAGTTTTTCCAATAAATTGGTTTCGCCTACATCATATCGCTTCTTTGCCGCCATTGCGAATTGACCGTATAAACTATCCAAATACGTGTATTGCTCAACCAGACTATTATTATAAACCACGTTGTAATAAGCGATGTAAACTTCTTTTGTTAACAGCCTTTTGTTTAGTTGATATTGTTGTGTTGTCAATGCTACTTTTTGTTTTTCTACCTTACGCTGTGCACCATAAATGGTTGGGAATTGAAGCGATTGACTCACTCCAAAAACTTTTAATGGCAAACCATTTTCAGCAATATTATTTTGGTCATAGCCATAGTAAACCTGTGTCTTATCAATATTTAAGGCACTACCCACTAGTTGCTCGGATTGGTTGATTCTTTTCGCGTTAGCTTGAAGCGCATTGTTATTGTCAATAGCCAACTGTACTGTTTGTTCTGAATTCATAGGGTTTTGTTGTGCTTTTCCAAAGAATGGTAAAAACAGTAAAAGCACAATGAGCAACGCCTTTAAATTTACTTTAGTTTTCTTTTTTGGATGATGCCCTTTTCTGTCGAACATTGCATATAAAATTGGCAGTACCACAAGAGTCAATGCAGTTGCAGTTATTAATCCACCAACGACTACAGTCGCTAAAGGTCGTTGCACTTCTGCACCAGCAGATGTTGAAATTGCCATAGGCAAAAATCCTAAAGCTGCTGCTGCTGCGGTTAATAATACTGGTCGCAATCTGTTTTTTGTTCCCATTAAAATTCGTTTGTTGATATTATTTATGCCGTGTGCTTTTAGCTCTTTAAATTCCTCAATTAATACAATACCGTTTAATACTGCAATACCGAAAAGGGCTATAAAACCTACACCTGCCGAAATACTAAATGGTAAATCCCGTATATACAATAACATTACACCACCAATCGCAGATAACGGAATGGCACTATAAATCATTAAGGCTTCTTTTACAGAATCGAAAGCAAAGTATAGTAAGACGAAAATCAATATTAAAGCAATTGGTACGGCTACTTTTAATCGTGCTGAAGCGGTTCTAAGATTTTCAAATTGCCCACCATAACTTATAGAATAGCCTGTTGGTATTTTTACGTCTTTTTCTATGATGGCCTGCACATCTTTTACCACCGATTCTAAATCTCTATTACGAACGTTCACGCCCACAACAATGCGTCGTTTGGTATTATCTCTTGAAATTTTTGCAGGACCTTTAGTATAACTTATGGTTGCAAATTCGCTTAATGGTAATTTTGTGCCATTAGGAAGTGAAACTGAAGCTGTTTCTAAATTTTCGATATCTTTTCTGTGCGAATCATCAAAACGAATCATTAAATCGAATTGCTTTTCGCCTTCAAATACTGTTCCTGCTGGCATTCCTGCAAAACCCATTGTAATGA
>Ga0316189_10004704_pt1 | contig 13113 bp, 14 predicted proteins | sample LowCovwburrow_MG_FD_204930 | JGI IMG/M metagenome (GOLD analysis project Ga0316189, IMG submission 204930) | Coastal sediment microbial communities from Maine, United States - Lowes Cove worm burrow | ecosystem: Environmental > Aquatic > Marine > Coastal > Sediment | place: USA: Maine... | reverse complement strand
AGCTTGAACATCTCAACCTTCACGCGCTCCAGAAAACCCAGCTTGCCGAGATCATAATCAAAGGTGATGTACAGCCTGCCCGCATAGTCATCGCCGTCTTTTCGATGCACGTTTCCGTGTTTAACCGTATTCTGAACCTTCCATTGCCAATGCAAAACCGGGTGTTGTTGCGGATCTATCTTAATCTTTGTTGCAAGCATGGATGCAGAGGCATTGCTGTCAGCGCGTACAACGGTACGCCCATCTTCGGTGACCAGAGAATAACGGGTCTGTTGTTCGATGTTCTCAAATTCGATAGACTTCCAATCGTCAGGCAAGGGGTCACCGGCTTGCAAAGTCGAAAATTCGCTGACTGCGACCGGGGCTGCATAGACGAGCGAGGAAAAGGCCGACAACAGAATAATGGTGACTAGCTGATTCATATCTAACCTGGCGTGAGTCCCGCAATACGAGAGCAACATTAAACTAAATAGTTTTCCGACCGGGGAAATATTCAAAATCGCCAGCTCGCAGTGGCATTATTTAATGTACTGTTCCCTTTTTTTGTCCGTCAACGCCTTGAGGAAACTTGTAATATCACTCACCTGCTGATCAGTGAGTTCTTCGTCCAATTGCAGCTTTCCCATTTTGCGTACAGCTTCATCGAGCGTCTTGATTTTTCCGTCGTGAAAATACGGCGCTGTCAAGGCCACATTACGAAGCGGTGCCACCTTGAAGACCATGCGGTCATCCTCATCCTTTGTGAGCGTATATATACCCGGGTCAGCCTGGTTTTCGTAGGGGTTTTCCTTGCCGAGAGGTTCATATGTCTCACCACCGAGTAGTTTTCCATCGTGGCATGATTTGCAATCAATTTTGATAAAGGTTTTAAGGCCCCGCTGCTCCGCCTCGCTTAATGCACCAGCATTGCCATTCATGAAATCATCGAAACGGGCTGGTGTTATTAACGTGCGCTCAAACGCCGCTATGGCCTCGGCAATATTCTGGTAGGTGATAGCCGGCTCATCACCGGGGAATGCCGAGGCGAAAGCATTTCGGTATTCAGCAATACCCCGCACCTTCTCTTCCACCGTTTTCTCGTCGGGCATGCCCATTTCGATCGGATTAAGAATCGGCCCCTTGGCCTGCTCGACCAGGTCCTCGGCACGGCCGTCCCAGAACTGGCTGTCCTGCCAGCCTGCATTCAGTACCGTCGGGCTGTTGCGGGTTCCCGGCTCACCTTTTGCGCCGGGTGAGACAGGCAGATTATCGACGCCGGCAAAACCATCCTCGAGAGGGTGGCAGGAGGCGCAGGACTGGGTGTTATTAATAGACAGCCGTTTTTCAAAATAGAGCTTCCTGCCCAGTGCGATGCGTCCCGGCGTGTCATTTTCCGATCCCGGCATAGCGCTCGGTAATGGTGCAAAATAGCGGTTTGCACGACGGACCAGACGGTCAGTCTCATCGGCAAAAACGATGCTTGTCGCCAGTAACAGGGAGGTAATAACGAACCAGATGATGTGTTTCATGCCAACCCTGCTTTTATGTGCCGGATTATTATACTCCAATCCTTTTTCCAAATGGCACTTCATGCTTCCCTTCGTATAGCCAAAAAGGTCACGGTGTCAGGAACGGATGGTTATTGCTGACGTTGTCCGCACCAAACTCCAGTTCCACACGCTTTTTAAGCTCGTTGTAGCGCTGCGCTGTCGCTGCGACCGGCGTCTTATCCGCGGTATCGTAAAGATGAATCCCGGTCACATTGTCGACCATTCTGATATGCACGTCGATCCGGATATTTTCAGCATCCCGCGCCTTGAACTGCAATCTGTATTCACCGTATTCTTCTGCCGCTTTTACAGGATCAGTATTGGGAATCAACTTGTAACCAAGATCCTCCAGCAGCGTAGTAATTTCCCCTGGCATGTACTGGACAGCTGGTACGTGGCGGGCATCGATCATCAAGCTCTGACGACCGTTCATGGCACAACTCAACAACAGGGGCAAAACAACGGACAGCGCCATAATTCGTAAAGAAGGCCATTTTAATCTGATGCGTTGCATAACAATTTTATCGTTCCTTGCCGTAGCCCATGGAAACCAGCTTGTATGGTCAGCGAGTTACCCAGGTGCGACGCCTGTTTAACAAGGGCTATCACAACCAACCGGAATGGGCGGATGCCCGCATTTAGCCATGGTTCAACCCTTGGTTCAACACAGCATCACACTCTCATTTCTTCTACGTACAAGGTAACGGCGGCCTTCGGGCCACCGTTTTGCTTGAACGTGTTATGCTTAGGAACTACAAATTCTGGCCGACCTGAAGCTTTTGTCGTCGTCTGAAACCAAAGTCTCAAGACACACGATCCGGAAAATGCAACTTCATAAAACCTTTATTCCTGTCCTGCTGGCTTGTTCATCGTTATCCGGGGTGGCAAATGGACAGGACAGCCTGCCTGATGATTACTGTCGCTGGGAAGTCGTGGATTACGCCATCGGGGAGCCATTATGCGGCCTTGCAGGTAATACGCAACGCGGCAGAGAGATCGTATCTGACAGCAGCCGCGGCAATTGTCTGGCCTGTCATCAATTACCCATCCCCGGTGTAGAGGCCTACGGCACCATCGGGCCGCCACTGGCGGGAATCGCTGCGCGCCTGTCCGTACCCCAGATCCGTCTGCGTGTTGTCGATACGCGCAACATCAATCCGATGTCGATCATGCCCGGTTTTTATCGCGACCCGCGCCTGATCAACCGCCCTGATAAAAAATATCGTGGCAGAACCTTCCTGACAGCCCAGCAGGTCGAGGATGTCATTGCCTACCTGGCCACACTCAAATGATCCACTTTAACAAAACCAGCTTGTTATTCTGCGGCCTCCTGCTGGCAATTCCGGCAGCAGCGGCTGTGGCCGGGGAAGCTAAATCCGGTTATGAATATATCAGGCCTGAGTCACGTGCCATGCAGGACGACGACTTCGAGAACCCGGGACTGCTTACCGTCGAGCAGGGTCAACACCTGTTCAACAACAAGCAAAGTGATGCCAGCAAGGCCTGTGCTGAGTGTCATGGCAAGGATGGCACAGGACTGAATACGGAAAATATCGCCCGCTACCCTGTATACAGCGAGAATGCTGCCGAAATCGTGACCCTGCAGAAGCAGATCAGCCGTTGCCGCGTGGATAATACCGCCGGCAAAACACTACCAACCGACCATCCGGATCTTGTTGCCCTGGAGACCTTCGTTCGTAACCGGGCAATCGGCGAAGCCGTCAATGTGCAAACAGACGGCCCGATGACTGAATTGCTGCAAAAAGGCGAAAACCTATACAGAACACGCTATGGCCTGATCGATATGGCCTGCTACCACTGCCATGATCTGTATCCCGGCCAAATGATACGGGGACAGAAAATCAGCCAGGGGCAGGGAAATGGCTTCCCCGCCTACCGGCTTGACAGCGGAGAAATAACGAATCTTCACCAACGCATACAACAATGCCTCACCTTGATGCGCGCCGAACCTTTTGCCGCGGACTCCGAAGATATCAAGCTGTTGGGACTGTATGTCATGTCGCGCTCCAATGGTCTAACGATAGAAACACCCGCGGTCCGCTATTAAAGGCGCTTTCCGGCAAGCGTCGGTTCCTTGTCAGTACGTGTCTCCAGTTTCAGGTAACTGACCAGGCGAATACTGCCGTCACTGTGCAGCGCTTCGTGTATTTTCCCGACTGTGTCGAGTATCTCAGCCATATCCCCCTCGATATTGGTACCAGACGCGTGCGTCTCCAGGATGAAATCATGCCCCTTGAGTATATCGATCACACGGGTGATCTCTTGTCTGACGGAGACTCCCTCCCCTATGGGGACAAACTGTAACTCTGCGGTAGCTTTCATAGTTTGAACTCACTTACTCTTACAGTGTCAGCTGTCAATCAACAGGTGCCCGAACAGCGCAAAGATACCTATCATGATACCGCTGAGAAACTGTGCATGCACCAGATAGGACAGTTTCTTAAGTTCTTTTGGTGAATACCGCCAGGTTAGAAACAGTCCGAATACCCCCTGCCAGACAACCAGCACCAATACTGCCGGGAAAAACAGTATCTGCATTGGTATACCCATCAACGCGATATGCAATAGAATTACGGCGACTGTAGCGATCCCCACGTAGACATGGGTTCTGTCCAGAAAGCCAAGCAAGTGGGAGAAAATCGATGCGGCAGCAGGCGGCGAATAATCCGGAAGGATGCGTTTTGCAAACGCACCCTTGCCAAGAGCCAGTTTCAACAGGGTGCGCGCATATATAAACAACAATGCCCATAAACCCACCTCGCCAAAGCCTTCGCCAATCTCGCTCAGAAATGTTTCCCGCTCCGGGGTCGGTGGATACGCCGTATAGGCATACACGAAATACACCATCGAGATAATCAGAACGATCGCAGTGTAGGTAAATATGCCTTTAATACTCTTGATCACTGAGTTTCAGGCCTCCTTGTTGCAGCTGTCCCGGTACTTCCACTAATCAGGGTGTGCCGCTGCGCTGCACCCTCAATTACGCCACAGACTGGTGCAAAAAGGTCTGAAGAAATTTCAATTAATCTTATCACAGGGTATTGACTTTTTATTGCGGCCCGCCTTGCCAGGATTATCGTTATACACAGGCGTAACACAACGGTAAGAAAAACCACGCATGAAGCCTCCATCGCTTCACTGTCAGTCTAGCAAAAGCATGTATCTTGCTGTTATTAATAGCACTATTGCTTTTGTGGCAAAAATGAGCGATTTAACGCAAGTCCTGTAATTTTAGGGTTAAGAGGCCCTTTCGAGTAATTCATCCACAAAGTTATCCACAATATCTGTGGAAAACTTTCAACACCAATCAACCACCGCTATACCCCTTGAATTTTCCCCCTTCATACGCCACCTTTACTAGCCCAACTAACGATAAAAAGCTGACTATGGATATCGAACACCCTGAGGACTCTAATACTGATTCCACCCCACCGGGCGGTGGGCTGGTACGCGCAAGCGAGATATTGCCCAGCGCCATTCCCATACTGCCACAGACCGAGCGGCCGTTTTTCCCCGGTCAGGCAATCCCGCTGTTGATGGATGCCGATCAGTGGGGCGAGACTATCAAGGCGGCCCAGGAAAACGCTAACAATATTATCGGGCTGTTGCTGGTAGGCACCGAGAAATCCGAACAGGCCGGGACCGATGATTTCCACCGCATGGGCACTGCCTGCCGCATTCACCGTGTCGGCCGGCAGGATGGACGCATGCAGGTATTGCTGGAGGGGTTACAGCGTTTTCGTGTTGCCGACTGGCTGAACAACAGAGCACCCTTTACCGCGCGCGTGGAATATTTTCCGGAGGAACGCTACGAGGAGATTCCGGAGATCAAGGCCTATGCCATTGCCGTGATCAATACCATCAAGGAACTGGTGCCGCTGAATCCCCTGTACGGAGAAGAGTTCAAACTGTTCCTGGACAACTTTCACCCCAACGACCCGTCACACCTGGCCGACTTTGCCGCCAGCCTGACGACCTCTAACCGCGAAGAACAGCAGAGAGTACTGGAAGCCATTGATCTGCTGACCCGCCTGCAGCGCGTACACATACTGATCAACAAGGAACTGGAGATTGCCAAGACGCAGGCGCATATCCGTCAGCAGGTCGAAGGCGAAATGCAAGAGCATCAGCGTGAGCACATACTGCGTGAGCAGATGAAAGTAATCCAGAAGGAACTGGGTATTTCCAAGGATGACCGCACCGCAGAGACCGACAAGTACCGTGAACGTATCGAAGCGTTCACCCTCCCCGAGGCGGCACGGAAACGCATCGACGAGGAAATGCAGAAGTTTTCGGTGCTGGAGACAGGTTCACCGGAATACGCGACTACGCGCACTTATCTGGACTGGCTGACACAACTGCCCTGGGGGCTGTACAGCGAAGACCAGCTGGACCTCGACGCGGCGCGCGTGATCCTGGACGAGGATCACGACGGCTTGCAGGACATCAAGCAGCGCATCCTGGAATTCATCGGTGTCGGCATTATGAAAGGCGAAGTGTCCGGCTCGATTATCCTGTTCGTGGGACCCCCCGGTGTCGGCAAGACCTCGCTCGGACGTTCCATCGCCCGCGCCCTGGGGCGCAAGTTCTTCCGCTTCTCGCTGGGAGGAATGCGTGACGAGGCGGAAATCAAGGGGCACCGCCGTACCTACGTGGGCGCCATGCCAGGCAAGTTTATCCAGGCCTTCAAGGATACCCAGTCGGCCAACCCGGTCATCATGCTGGATGAAATCGACAAGGTGGGCGCGTCCTACCAGGGTGACCCGGCCTCTGCCCTGCTGGAGGTGCTGGACCCGGAACAGAACAGCGACTTTCTCGACCACTACCTGGACGTGCCCTTTGACCTGTCCAAGGCACTGTTTATCTGCACCGCCAACCAGCTGGATACCATTCCCGGGCCGTTACTTGACCGCATGGAGATCATCCAGTTATCGGGTTACCTGGCCAGTGAGAAACTGGAAATTGCAAAAAACCATTTATTGCCGCGACAGATAGAACGCAACGGCTTGAAGAAACGCGGACAATTGCGTATCGAAAAGGCGGCCTTGCGCAGGATCATCGAAGATTATGCACGCGAGGCCGGTGTGCGACGGCTGGAGAAATACCTGGGCGCCATTGCACGCAAGGCAGTGATAAAGATTCTCGAAGGGGAGAAAACGCCGATCCACGTGCGCGCACGCGATGTTGAAGACTACCTGGGCAAACCGCTGTTCGCCCGGGACAAGCGCATGTCCGGCGTAGGCATCATTACCGGCCTTGCCTGGACTGCTATGGGTGGCGCCACCCTGAGCATAGAGGCGACACGTATTCACAGCTTCACCCGCGGTTTCAAGCTCACTGGCCAGCTGGGCGATGTCATGCGCGAATCAGCGGAAATTGCCTACAGTTATATCCTGGCCAACGGCGAACGCTGGGGCGCGTCACCGGATTTCTTCGAAAACTCGCTGATTCACCTACATGTACCCGCGGGCGCGACGCCCAAGGACGGGCCCAGCGCGGGGATCACCATGGCCAGTGCGCTGTTGTCACTGGCCAGGCGGCGCAAGCTGGTACGCAACCTGGCAATGACCGGTGAACTTACCCTGACGGGGCAGGTGTTACCGGTAGGTGGCATTCGGGAAAAGGTCATTGCGGCGCGGCGCCTGAATATCAGGGAACTGATTCTGCCGGAAGCGAATACAGGGGATTTTGAAGATATACCGGAATACATACGCGAGGGTATCACGGTGCATTTTGCCCGGCAGTTCTCGGACGTGGTGCCCTTGTTGTTTGAGAAGTGATCGTTCTTTTCAACAAGCCGTTCCGGGTGTTGTCGCAATTCACCACAGAGGGAGACAAAAAAAACCTCGCGGATTACATCGATATCAGGAATGTCTATGCTGCCGGCAGACTGGACTATGACAGCGAAGGGCTGCTGGTTTTGACTGACGATGGCGAACAACAACAGCGTATCGCAAATCCGAAGTACGGCAAGGCAAAGAGTTACTGGGTGCAGGTTGAAGGTGTTCCCGGGGAAAGCGATCTGGAACGTTTACGCATGGGAGTGAAGTTGAAAGACGGGCCTACCCGTCCTGCTGTTGTGGAGCTGATTGCGCCACCTGATATCGGCGAGCGGGTGCCACCCATCCGGGAGCGCAAGAGTATTCCAACCAGCTGGCTGAACCTCACTATCTCCGAGGGCCGTAACCGACAGGTGCGGCGTATGACAGCACACATCGGCTTTCCTACGCTACGCCTGATCCGTCACCGGGTGGGTGACTGGAGCCTGGATGATATTGCGGTCGGGACGTTCGTGGTTACCAGCGGCGCACACGGCCGGTATCGACGTGAATAAAATCAGATTTGGCGTAATAACCAACACCACCCGCTTTCAGCGACAGTGCAGCATCCCGCAGGTGCTTCAGCTCGCAGCCGGGCAAGCGGATATCGATCGCCTTGCCCTGCATATGCAGGCTGCGCTTTGCAACGCCGCCGCTCTTTGTCCGTAACTTCTGGTTGGTCTGCGGTGAACGATAACCGGAAATAATATGGAACGCGCCGCTGATCCCTGTTGTCTGCTGCAACACATACAGCAGATCCAGCAGTTTCGGGTCCATGGGATATACCTCACCCGAGCGATGATCACGCAACACCTGGTTAACGCCCTTCAGTTCATCATTCAGGTAGCCACCTTGCGCCCAGTAGGTCGAGCGCAGCGTTTCACCAGTATGAAGATTCCTGAATGCAAGGCTGCGCTCCGGCGCGCGGTGCAGCGATGCCTGTAGCACCGGCGTCGCCAGTACAGCGCCTGTTCCGAGTAGCGTCTGGATAAACCTGCGTCGTGCAGGATGCTGGATGTCGTCCTGACAGGGGGTGCGGTATTTCTCTGTCATAATTCCCTGTTGGATGCATAGCCTGTGCCATACAGGCGGGTCTAGGAATTATACCGGAGTCGGGCTAATTCGCCAGGCTTTTCACCTGCTTATCTCCCAGACCGGGCACAGTGGCGAGCGACATATTTCTGGCAAACAAAGTGTTCCGTTGGAGGCGCACTATCCTGGTGCAGTGCCGCCGAGGGATGCTGGCGAACTTTCCGGTTCGGTGTAACCCACGGCGTTGAAAAACAGGCCGATCAGGTAATCGGAGATCTCGAACAGGTCCAAGTCATGATAGCGAGGGGAGCGATAGATGCACTTTGAGTACAGTGCTTCGCGCACCATGCCCTGGAAGGCCATAGCAGCCAGCCGGCCGTTAACGGGTTCAATACTGTTGTTGGCACTGAGTTCCTTCAGACTGAACTCGATAAAATCAGTAAAGGGACGCCAGCGGTTTTCAAAAAACTGGCGGGTCGCATCGCTACCCTCCAGCGCACTTTGCATTTCCATACGCAGGTAGTCCGGGTCCCGGGAAACGCTTTCTATATAAATGCGGGTTATCTTGCGCAGCACATCGGCGAAACTGCCATCACTTTTCACTACAGCATCAACATAGCTCTCACGCTTGCAGGCGATATCGTTGAGTACTTCTTCGTACAATGCTTCCTTGGACGTAAAATGACGGTACAGGATGGCCGGACTGACGCCCAGCCGCCGGGCAATCTCGTCGACAGAAACGCCATGGTAGCCCTTGTCTGAAAACAACACCTTGGCAACCGCAAGGATAGTGGCTTTTCTTTCTGTGGCCTTCAGTCGTTTTGCCATAGTTACCCCGGTTAACCGTCCCCCCCCTTGATCAAACGAGGGGGATACGGTTGCGGCCTATGACTTGCGGATATTGAACTGGTACTCGGCACCGTCCTGCGTCGTACCCAGCAACTCGTTACCGGTCTGTTTACAGAACGCTTCAAAATCCTTTACCGAACCCGGGTCAGTCGCAATGATGCGCAGAACCTGGCCGGCAGTCATTGAGTTTATGCTTTTCTTGGCCCGCAGAATGGGTAAGGGGCAATTCAGGCCACGTGCATCAAGCTCCATATCAAAATTGGACATGCTGTATCTCCTACTGTTAGTGAGCGTTTACTTTTTAATACATACTGGTTGGTATGTCAAGTAGACACTTTAAGCGAAACTGACGGGATATCAGTCTACTTTTCAGCACTGACAATGCAGATCCAGCCGGGGTCGGCCTCTCCTCTGGTGACTGGCTCGAAGATGCCATCCGGCTCATCGTTCTCGTCCCAGCCCTGCCAGTAGATGGTGACATTGGAAAAACCCGCCTCCAGCAGCATCTCCTTTAATTCCGGAAGGCTGTAAAGACGCCATGCATAACTGAACGCCTTTTTCATTTTTGAGCCGTCATTAAAATTAAAATGGATAAAGCACTCCATATGCCCGGTGATCGGATCATAACTGGCCTGTTCCCAGACATAGGTGAAACCCTTGTGCCTGGTTTTCTCTTCCATTTCCTTGTACGCATCGTAACCACCAAAGGCGTCCAGAAACATGATACCGTCGTCCACCAGCGAATCACGAACTGACGCGAAATAACTGATCAACTCTTTGCGAACTTCAATGATCTGCCAGCTGAAATTCATCGCCAGCACGACATCGACCGGCTCTGTTTTAACCTCGCATACATTCTCCTGAAGTAATTTGACCCGCGCTTTCTGTTCATCATCCAGTGCGGCTATATGGTGGTCGCGACTCCACACCAGGACCTCCGGGTCAAGGTCTACGCCCACTGCCGTGTTTTCAGAACGCCCACGCACCCACTCACAACACATCTGTGCGGTGCCACAGAAATCCTCGCGCATCAGTGTCGCCGTGCGACCGCGAATACGTTTAAAATTGTCATCGACAAACTCGTATTCGAAATCGGTAGACTGCACCGACTTCTCATACAGTTCGTACCTGTCTGCCGTATCTGCCTTGCGCGGTTTTTTTGTTTTCTGTTTTTTGCCGGATTTCCCGGAAGCTTTGTGTTGGGTTTTCTTTATGCTCATGGTGGCCCTTTGTGTCACAATCAAGCACGCGATCATACCAAGTAGAATCATTCATTCAATGTTTCCCGAAACCCTGCAAGTTCTCACCCGAATTGTTCGCGACATTGCAGATCGGGAACTGCCACCGCGTTTCTGTTGCCAAACAGGGTCACGCAAGAGCGACGGCAGCCTGGTCACCGAAGCCGATATTGTCACGCAGGCAGCCCTGGTCGAGGCATTACAGGAACACTGGCCGGGCACTGATGTGCTGGGTGAAGAAATGGAAGAAGCGGCCCAGCAGCAGGCCTTGCAACAGGCAGGGTCGGGTGTATGGTGCATAGATCCACTGGACGGCACCAGTAATTTCACGGTTGGCGTACCCTACTACTCAGTCTCTGTCGCACTGCTGCGCAACCACCAGGTCGAAATGGGCGTGGTCTACGACCCAAGCCGCAAAGAGTGCTTTGCCGCGGCCAGGGGGCACGGCGCCTGGCTGAATGAACAGCCGTTACAACTGCAACAGCTTTCCACGCCCTTGTCGCAAGGCATGGCGCTTATCGACCTGAAACGCCTGACTGCGGGCCTGGCCAGCCGCCTGGCGGCTGACCCTCCCTACAGCTCGCAGCGCAGTTTCGGTTCCGTGGCGCTGGACTGGTGCTGGCTGGCGGCGGGGCGTTGCCACGTGTACTTACACGGCAAACAAAAACTCTGGGATTACGCAGCGGGCTGCCTGATTCTGGCGGAGGCAGGCGGCAGTGCTATAACACTGGAAGGGGAACCCGTCTTCAAGGCAACGTTGCAACCACGTTCTGCCGCCGCGGCACTCGACCCGGAAATCTTTGCTCAATGGAAAGCCTGGCTTGGAATAGAGGAGCGCTGATCACCCGCCGCTAAGGTAAGCCAATGCCAGATTGCCCTGCTGGGCAAAGTGCTTGAAACTGGCAAAACTGTCTTCATCAAGCGGCCGGCAGCTGGGTTGCCGGTCTGCGTAAAAAACACCAATCACCTTGCCACGAATCTCGATCGGTGTGACAAAGAACCCGGCACCCTGCGAAAGTTCCCGTACCTGCGGCGTGAGCAGTTGTTCGATTTCGGCATCGTCACCCTCACCGGCCCACACTGCCTGCCTGGCTTCAATCACGCGGCTGAACAGGTTGGTCTTGCCGGCCACGGTTTCAAACTGGAACTTGCGACGTAACTGTTCATTACCTGCGCCCAGCGCATATCGCCCAACCAGCAAATGATGATCCGGCGTACGCAGGGCAAACAGCGTGCGATCCATGCCAATACCCCGGTACATGCCTTCCAGCACCATTTCCAGCACACTGTTGAAATCCGGTTTGCTCTCCATCAGTGCTGACAGCTCGCGCAGGATCCCGAGCTGCAACATGGGATCAGGCTCCAGGAACACCGGCACCTCGACTGCAACCCCGTCACCTGTTGCCCATGTACTCTTCTTCTCTCCGGGAACAGGTATCTGATCACTGGCCTTGTCAGCGCCATAAAAGGCCGCTGTGTTCGCAGCCTCCTCCGCATTTGTCTTTACCAGCTTCTCGACGTCTTCGACCGGCAGATAGAGGTTCTCGGCAAGGCGTTCCACCAGCTTGCTGACTTCCGGCGTATCCCAGCCTTTCTCCGCCGCCATCGCCAGTTCGTAACCAAGCGCGACATTGCCGGCACGCGGGTTTTTGTCAGTCTCGCCTTGCAGCGACTGGTCCAGTAACTGACCCAGTTTCCATTCCTTGCTCAGACCCAGAGTCAGGTCCCGAAACCGGAAACCCAACACGTCATGCTGGAGTTTATCCGACGCTTCACCGGGCCTTTGCTGAATGGCCCTGTCCATCTTCTGTGCTGCCTCTCCGGCAAATGCCCAGAATGCCATGTCGCCCAGGTGACACAGCAGAGTCGCGATAAAGACCTCCTCCGGTGACGTGTCCTTACGTTTCCTGGCGAAGGAACGCGCCTGTACGGCGGCGTGAAAAGAACGCGCCATTTCCTCGATGACGTGCTGCTTCTGCTTTCCCTTGAGCATGGATTCCACGACTGCGATCGACAGGCAGATGCTGCGCACTTCCTGGAAGCCGAGCACAACCACAGCTCGGCTGACTGTACTGATACTCATGCCCATCGGGTTAAATATCGGGCTATTGGCTACGCGCAGCAACTTTGCCGTCATGGCCGCATCCTGCAGCACGACCCGCGACAGTTCGGCAGCACCGCTGTCGCTGCTGTCCGAAACCAGCGAAATATCGCGCGCGGTATGGGCAAACACCGGCATGCCGGATTCACCCAGCTTCTGTATCCAGCCAGACAACCCCGTCGGGTCCGCCTCACGGGGCCGGGTCTCGTCTGCAGTTCGGCTTTCCAGGGTTTCGTCCATATCCATGCTTGGCAAGTCACGCTTCTACCAGTAGGCTTTCGGCAGCTTTCCAGCCAAGTATAGGACACCCGTATCACTGGAGGATTTCACCATGTTTGTCACCCTGGTTCAGGTTCACGTCATACCCGACCATATCCGGGAATTCATTGCCGCATCGCAGGCGAATCATGCCGCCTCTGTACAGGAATCCGGCAACCTGCGCTTTGACGTCCTGCAATCTCCGCAGGACCCAGGCCACTTCATGTTCTACGAAGCCTACCGGACCAGGCAGGATGCAGCGGCCC
>Ga0316189_10004703_pt1 | contig 13119 bp, 9 predicted proteins | sample LowCovwburrow_MG_FD_204930 | JGI IMG/M metagenome (GOLD analysis project Ga0316189, IMG submission 204930) | Coastal sediment microbial communities from Maine, United States - Lowes Cove worm burrow | ecosystem: Environmental > Aquatic > Marine > Coastal > Sediment | place: USA: Maine... | reverse complement strand
GGCTTGTCAGAAGCGTATTCTTTGGGTAAAGTGGTCCTAGATGCCTATGAAGGCGTTGCTACTTCCAATGGAGTATGGTTTCGCAGCGCACGAGTAAACGAAGTGGGACCCGATGGTGAATGGTTTCAAACCAATATCACCATTAATTTCACTTACGACGAAATTAAATGAGACTAGGAGAATACCATGACTGCAGTCACAAAAATTGACTCAAACTCCACCGGCCTCCGGTATTCAGAAGAGGCATCCCTTGGTGTGCTCGCTGGCTCTCCGGTATGGACCCCACTTGAACCCAACTCTTACGATAGCTTCGGCGCGGAAATTCAAACCGTTGCTCGTCGACCTATCAATGATTCACGCCAATTGAAGAAAGGCGTTGTTACAGATAAGGACGCCTCTGGCGGTTTCGAGACCGACCTTACGCAAACTAACATGCAGGACATGTTGCAAGGTTTCTTCTTCGCCGACTTCCGCCGGAAGGGTGAGGAAACTCCAACCGATGCTACTGCTACCACTGACCTGTTTGACGTGGCTGATACTACTGGCTTCTTTGTTGACTCACTAATCAACGCCCGTGGGTTTGTCGATGCCGCGAACAACGTCACCGCTGAACCAGTTACTGCTGTTGTTTCAAATACAACTGTTGCAGTAACCGGCGCGACTTTGGTAACAGAGACCCCACCCGCCGATGCCGAACTGGTTGTGGTTGGCCATCAGTTCTCCCCCAACGATGCTACAGCGTTCTTCATCACCGTGTCAGGCAGCCTCCCAACGCTGACTACCGACTTGGTCGACTTCACTACTCTCGGCCTGGTCGAAGGTGAGTGGATTTATATCGGCGGCGATGTTGCAGACAGTTCTTTCTTCAACAGCGAGAACAACGGCTTCAAGCGTATCCGTGATATTACTGCCACGGTCTTGACCTTCGATAAGTCGGACAGCGCAATGGTTGCAGACGATGGCTCTGACAGTGGCTCGGCTGGCAACTTCGACCTGACCATCCCCATGTACTTTGGACGTGTTCTGAAGAACGAAGCAGCCTCGCTCATCACACGCCGTTCTTATAACTTTGAACGCTCCCTGGGCGCTCCGGACGATGCTTCTTCTTCAGATATCCAAGCTGAATATATGGAGGGTATGGTTCCTGGCGAGTTCAGCATCAACCTGCCAACAGCCGACAAGGTAATGTGCAACCTGTCCTTTATGGGTACAGATAGCTCTACAATTGACGGACCTACTTCCCTGGCTTCGGGCACACGCCCAAGTATCGAGGAAGCGGATGCGTTCAATACCTCTTCGGACTTCACCCGTATCCACCTGGCAACAGTGACGGATGGTGATGAGGCTCCGGCTGCGCTCTTTGCGTTTGCCCAGGAGATAGAAATAACCATCAACAATAACCTGACGCCCAACAAGGCGGTTGGTACTCTCGGCTCGTTCGAGGTTACTGCCGGTTCCTTCGAGGTCAGTGGTTCCATTACGGCCTACTTTGCCGATGTGGCAGCTGTTGAGTCAGTGCAAGCTAACTCTACCATTACTTTGGACTTCGCCCTGGTGAAAGCCAATGCTGGTATCGTTATGGACCTTCCCGTGATTACTCTCGGGGACGGACGACCCAACGTTGAACTAGATGCTCCAATTACGCTGCCCTTGACTATGGCCGCAGCGACTGGTGCTATTTACGACGAAGACATGGACTATACTGCAATGATGATCTTCTTCGATTATCTACCAGACGCAGCCGCAGTCTAAACAAACGGCGGGCTTCGGCCCGCCACTCACACCTGATACTGAGGAGTATCCACTATGACTTCAATGCACAGCCAGTTCTCAACCGACAAGAAACTCGAACAGGGTGGTGTCTGGTTAGACTATGATATTTTCCGAGTGAAGATAGCTCGGGCCGGTGGCGCCAATACCAAATTTGCCAAGAGCATGGAAAAGCATTCCGAACCCCATCGTCGTGCTATGGAAACGCGCACCCTCAGCGAGCCACTCGCACGCAAAATGCTGTACACGGTATATGCGGAAACCGTTATCCTGGATTGGACTGTACGGTCCGCGGAGCCGCTTGAAGAAACAGGCGAATATGAATATCGCCGTGGCATTGAAGGTGCAGACGGAGAAATGGTTGAGTTCAATAAAGAGAATGTTATTAAAACATTCACTGAACTCCATGATTTGTTTTCCGATATTTCCGACCAAGCGGTTGGCCTTTCTCTCTTCCGTCACGAAGACAAAGAGGCCGACGCGGGAAACTGACTGAATTCCTGCGCTATGCATTAGAGCAGGGACCCACTGAACGAGCAATATTGGAGCAGTGTGCCCGTGCTGCCGAACCAAGATACCCTACGTCAATACGCAATGCACCAGTATTGACGGGAGGTCTTGAATTATACTATATGGCCTTCCAAACGCTCAGCACCGAGCGCAACGAAAGTGGCTATATTCCATGGTCCAGCATACAAGCGTATTGCCTGTGGCATGATTTGAGTATAAGACAAACCGAGAATATGCATTACCTGTTGATGCGTCTCGACACAACAAGGAATGAGTGGCTAGACAAGAAAGGGAAGTCCGATGGTTAAATCATTCGCCAAGCGTATGCGCGATCGTGGCATCCAAGTCGAGATTGGTACAAACTTGTGGAAGCAAAACATCGCTGCCGCCGTTAGCCAAGCCATCATTCTTGGTACTCCAGTAGACACCGGACAAGCCAGAGGAAACTGGCTTGCCTCTTTGGGCTCCCCTATTAGTACAGCAAGCACTCGCACAGACAAAAGTGGTGGCGGTACAATCGCACGCAACATGGGCATTATCCGCGCCGCAACACTTAATGCGCCTATCTATATCACCAATAACGTTGGACACATCCAACGCTTGAATGACGGTTGGTCCGCCCAGGCTCCTGCTGGTTTTGTTGAGTCAGCTATTCTTGCTGGTGAAATCACAGCCAAACGAATGAAGGTGTTTAAATAATGGCGTTCGAGAATTTCCAAGTTGTAGTTACTGAGAAGGGTACGAAGATCGTTCGCACCAAGCTCGAAAGTATCGGCAAAGCCGGTAAGCAAGCCCAGGGTGGTGTCAAGCTCCTCAACACTGCCCTGGGTACGTTGGCTCTCACCGCTGTGGTTGGTGGCCTGGTCCGGATGGTTGATACCTATACCAATCTACAGAACAGAATGAAGCTGGTCACCAAGGGTACTAAAGACCTAAACAACGTGACAGAGCAATTGTTCCAAATATCCAAAGACACTCGGACAAGTTACGAGAGTTCTGCGACCTTGTTCAGCCGAGTATCGCTCGCCGTTGACGGCTTGGGTGTATCTCAACAACGTGTATTGGGCTTCACCAAGAGTTTGAACCAAGCGGTTATTCTCTCTGGTGCCAGCGCCATTGAATCAAATGCTGCTATTATTCAGCTATCCCAGGGCCTTGCGTCCGGCGCACTACGCGGCGACGAATTTCGCTCGGTCATGGAACAGCTGCCTCTGGTTGGTAAGACTATTCAGGAGAGCCTTGGTATTACCCAGGATCAGCTTCGAGCCATGGCCAAGGCGGGGGAAATTTCTTCTCTGGTTATTATCCAGGCGTTCGAGAAAGCCAATGAGACGCTTACACAGCAATTCGCCCAAACAGTTCCCACCATCAGCCAGTCGTTCACTGTGTTGTCGAGTGAGGTGATGCGGTTTGTCGGTCAGCTGAACGAGGCTTCCGGCATTGGTGCTACATTCTCCAACGCTCTTCTCTTCCTAGCTAACAATGTTGGGGTATTGGCAACGGCACTTGGTGCATTGACTGTCATCATCGGCGTCAATTTGGCTGTTGCTGCAGGCAGGGCTGCCGTCAGTGCTTTCAATAGCTTGAGAGATGGTATGAAGGCATCAGCAGATGCTGCCAAGAAACTTATTCCTCTCCTAATGCGCCTGAACGTTGTACTTCTTGCCAACCCTTGGATACTCATCGCCACTGCTGTTGCGGCGGTTGTTGCCGCCCTGGTCATCTTCCGAGACGAAATATCGGAAGTTGGTGGCGCCATTGGTTGGGTAGGTGATCGTATTAAAGAAGTTGTCGACTGGATTTGGGAATTGGTCAAAGCGGTGGGCGACGCCGCTCAGAAAATCTTATACCACTTGGGCTTGATTGGTGAGGTCACAGGGTCAAATGGCACATCGAAAATTGAGGTAAAGCTCAACGGTGACGATGCTGCCGCGAAGATCGCGAAAGCCATGGACGGTAACGAGGCCGCCAAGAAGATACGTGACGCCAAGAATAAGGACAGGGATGCCGAACTGAAAGAAATGGGCGAGGCTAGTGAGAAGAACGCCAAAAAGATAGAAAAAGCTCATACTGCTGGCGGTAAGTCTGTTTCCAAGGCTGTTTCAAAAGGTCACAGAGAAGGTGGTCAAGCTGCAGCTGCATCCTTCGAGGCGGCTGGTCTTAAGATCAACGCCGGTAGCGCCAGGATGATTGACGCTGCTGGTAAGGCTGCGGGCACTTTTCAAACAGCTGCTAGCATCATGTTGAAAACAGCCATTGCCAACCTGGTTCTGATCCGCGAACAGGCAAAAGCAATAGGAGACGCCACTGCGCTTAAAGCAGAGGCGCAAAACGCGGCTGCAATTCAAGCTCGGTTGGATGGTGGACACCGAGGCAGTGGCCGCTCTGTAACAGCAATGGCAACTGGGGGTAGCTTCGCCGTTGGTGGAGTAGGTGGAGTTGACACCAACGTAATGAGCATCAACAACGAGCCGGTCGCCCGCGTTACACGTGGCGAGAAGGTGACTGTAACACCTGAAGGTCAAGCCGGTGGTGGTCGTCCAGTCAACGTAATTATGAATATTGAAACCAAAGATGCTGAGAGCTTTCAACGGAGCCAGCCGCAAATACTAGCGCGCGCCAATGCTACTATGACCCGAGCAGCCACGCGCAACAATTAGGAGCCAACATGACTTTTCACGATGTACGACTTCCCGAAGAAGTGGAACGCGGTGCTGACGGCGGCCCGCAATTCAGAACAACGATCTTGGAACTGGCCAACGGTTATGAGAAACGAAACATTGACTGGAGCGCCACCCGAGGAGAATGGGGCATCGGCTATGGTGTGCAAACCAAGGCCGACTTCAACGATGTGATTGATTTCTTTCATGCTCGAGAAGGTCGTGCCCATAGCTTCCGGTTCAAGGATTGGTCAGACTACCAATTAACTTCACAAACCATCGGCACCACTGACACCACAACAGACACGTACCAAATATTCAAACGCTACACATCCGGTGGCATCAACTTCGACAAAACACTTGAGAAGATTGTTAGCGCCTCTGCGACAGTACTTGTTAACGCGGTCAGCCAGACCGTGGTATACGATGTTGCTCCGGCTGCTGGGGAAGTATCCATTGCAACCCTAACCGGCATCCTCACCTTGGGCTCAACTCACGCCGCCACTACTGGGCACGATATTGACATCACTTGCGAATTTGATATCGCTGTGCGGTTCGCTACTGATAGTCTGAACCTCAACATGTTGACGTTCAACGCAGGGTCTGTACCAGACCTACCAGTTATCGAAGTGAGGGGTGAATGAAAACTCTACTTTCCGGAATGCAGACCCACATAGGGGAGACTGTGACCTCACTCACGTCCATCTACCGCCTCACGCGACGAGATGGAGAGGAATTCTACTTCACAGACCATGACGCGTCGATCACTTACGACGATGGTGACGGTTCAGCGGTGTACCTACCGTCGAACAGTTATGAGCGCAGTGCCATTGCTTCCTCAGCAAGCCTGAGTGTTGACAATCTGGATATGGTTGCCCTATTTTCTACCGCGCAAATAACTGAACAAGATTTAAGAGCCGGTCTATTTGACTATGCTGAAATTCGTGTGAGCTTTGTTAATTGGAAAGATGTGACCACAGACGGTAACATCAAGATGCGCCGTGGCCGACTTGGTGAGGTTATGTCAACCAACACTGGTACGTTCCATGCAGAATTGCGCGGCATGACGCAGATGCTAATAGAAACAATTGTCGAGAACTACGCGCCCGAATGCAGGGCCGACCTGGGCGACCCGCAGTGTACCATACCTATACGCCCCGATATACTAGGACGCACTGCAGCGGTCGTGCTAGGCGAGTTCTACAGGGTTGTAACGCTGGCCTCGACCAACATAACCTACCCTGGGCTCATGCTCAACGAAAGTTTTGAACGCGGCACAACCGGAAATGGTCAAGTGCCCACGGACTGGACCGGAACCGGCGTGTGGGATTTGGAAACCGGAACAGTTGACGGCCTCGCAGCTGACAATGGTTCCAATTTCCTACGCGGCGGTTCGGCCTCTGGTACAATGACCCAGACACAGTCCTTGCTTAACTTGGGAATAACCCAGGCGAGCATAGACGCCAGCGACCTCACAATGGACTTTTCCATTCGGCGCGCCAATACCGATGTAGATGATACCGGCCAAGTGGTTGTGAATTATCTTGACGTCGACGGTACAATTATTTCAACAGCGTACGACAGCACAGACGAGGAAATTACTCCGGCTGATACATGGGTCACTCGCTCCGTGACTTCCAACGCTGTACCAGTAAACACTGTCAGTGTACAAGTTATACTCAGCCACACCCTGGTGACCGGCATCCAGTCGGACAGTTGCTTTGATAATATCTCCATGTCCTTTACGGACAGTGGTTCAACCAACGCTTTTCAAGAAGTGTATGAGAACCGCATATACGAGGTTACAACAGCTGGAACCACTTCTGGTTCTCAACCTACCTATGATACAGTGATTGACAATACCACCACCGATGGTACAGCTGTGCTAACGGCCCGCGACAGTTGGACCCGAGATGGCCACGTGGTGGATGTAATCGACACGCTCAACATCAACATTTCCGTCACGGATGTACGTGCGGTGGACGAATGGTATAATGGTGGCGTTATCGTATTTGACGCCGGTGATAATAGCGCGGTGGCGCTGGAGATACGCGACTGGACCGAGACAGGCGGATACTTGAGGGTATTTATGGAGATGCCATTTTCACCTATCCCTGGAACCCCAGTCCATGTTTATCCTGGTTGTGATAAGAGAATAGCGACTTGCCTTGCTCGCTTTGCTAATGTTATAAACTTCCAAGCTGAGCCGTACGTTCCGGATGCTGACTCACAAGGTGTGGAGAACAATGACTGATGGGTAAATGGGTATGGCCTACGCCGTTCAATACTGACAGAGCAGACAATCCTAGTGGTGGTGGAGCTAGTGGTGGTTCGAGTTCAATTGCGCTTGTCTGGGTGCCCAGCCCTGATCCGGCTGTACCAGATCGCACAACTTCTATTACCGAAGGCCCACGCCTGGGCAGCCTGACTGTTAACTCATCTGCCTACGGACAGCCGCGCCCTATTCTATATGGGACAATCCGCGTGGGTGGTCAAATGATCTGGTCGGATGGTATCCGTGAAAAGGAAACTGTCACGGTCACTGAGACTGATACTGACGTCAACACAGATACTCAATATTCTTATTTCGCCAGCTTTGCCATGGCCTTCTGTGAAGGCGTGGTCGACGATGCGTTGCGCATATGGGCCAACGGTGAGTTGATATTCGATAAGACGACCACCAACGGTGTGGGTGCAGATGTAAAGAAAGATGGTTTGACCTTCCGGTTCTATAGTGGTTCTGCCACCCAACTGGTAGACCCAACGATGGAGGCCGCCGATACTGCCTTGGGTCGTGACGGAACACCGGCCTATCGTGGCACCTGCTACATAATGTTTGACAACTTCCCGCTGGCTGACTATGGGAATGCGCCGCCCAAGATAGAGGTGGAGTTGGTCATCAATCCTCCAGCTACATACTCTGAAACAATCGGAACAACCTTCGCAGGTTCAACTGCTGTCTACGACCCTGAATGGTCTGCGGTTGATTGGGGTCGCGGCTTCGTATACTATGCCAACAATGGCAATGTGACAGATGGTACATTCATCTCCAAGGTCAGCCTTCGAACCGGCCAGAACCTTCTTGAACGAGAAATAGCTAACCAAACCATGCTCGGCTATGGATTGGATGCGCTGTCCTCAGTGTCAATCGTATCCCCGATGGGAGACTTCTGTTGCTTCCGAACTGGCTTGGGTAATGATACTCGCTTATTTGTATTGGATGGAGATACCTTGGCACCCAAGGCTTGGTTCGGTGACGGTTCAGGACCAGGTGGCTTCGCCAAGGAAGGGTGGCGCTGGCCAAACTTCTTGGACTTTGCTTCTTGCTATGACGACAACGAACGCCATGACTTCCTGTGCGCCGTGGATAGTAACCACGCAAAGGTTGGCATCCTGAAGTTCGTCGATGGTGACACTCCTGAGTTCTTATTTTCAAATGACGAACACGATGTTCCTGTACTAGACAAGGCCGCTTACTATGGGGTTGTTGGTGGGAAGTATCAAGAGGGTGAGGCGGTTGCCTACGTGCTTGGTGGCAATACCTACTCCAGTGCGTCATCAGACAACGTGGTTCTCTACAAGATTGTTATCGACAAGAATGCGAAAAGCGAGACCGACGAACTAACTCCATTTGATGAGATACTCGGTGGCATCGAAATTACTTCCATCGCTTCTTTCCCACCTTCCTCGTTCAAATCGGGTGAGACCACCATGACAGGGTTCGGCGGCATGTTGTATGACCAAGCCAATGACGCCATACTGATTTGCATGTTCCCTTCCACAGGCGCTGGCCTACCAGCTTTTGTATCCTACAATATCGAACAGGATGCCATCAATTGGAACATTGAAGAACTCCTGGTTGAACCTGGTGTTCACAACTGGTCACAAAGTCGCCTCTTGGGCACTACCTTCGCCTACACAAACGCCCAGAAGGGTACAAAGTTCAATACTGTTACTGGTGAAATAATTCAGAACGATGATACCAATCACTGGTCAACCGGCATTCAAGGTGCTGGCATGGCCTACGACAGCCAGAGTGACAGCACTATTGGTTACGTTGTACCTTCTGGCGGCAGCGGCCCAATGGGACGCACCTATTATTCTAGGGCTGACCAACAAGGCCAATCGCTCGAGACAATTGTTGAAGACCTGGCAATCCGCTGCAACATACCGCTTGTAGACATTGAGACCAACGACCTGAATGGAACAAGCGTCCCAGGCTACGCGGTCACAAACCAGAGTACAGGCCGTGGTGCCATCCAAGCACTCGCATCCATCTTCCTCTTTGACTCATATGAGAGTGACTGGATACTAAACTTTAAGATGCAGGGCCAAGCTGTTTCCAAAGCTCTTACGGAGAGTGACCTGGCTTGGAAGAAAAAGGCTGAAGGTCAGAAGTATACAGAGCGCCGGAAGCAAGAAGTTGAATTGCCTGAACGGTTCACGGTTAACTTCATGGACAACACCAACAACTATATTGTGACAGCCCAAGCCGTTAAGCGGGTGTTGCTGCCTGAGCCGGCAATGAGCTCCGGTAATACGATGGAAGTCAAGCCACCGCTGGTATTGACCCCTACCATTGCCAAGCGCACTGCAGAGATACTTCTTTACACCACTTGGATAGAGCGTATGACCTACGACTATCGCTTCTCCTGGGAGTTCCTAGAGCTTGATCCATCAGATGTAATCACTGTTACCTTCGACGATGGTCGGGTATTGGAGAACCGCATCACGTCCATGGATGTAGGTGACGGACTTACCATGGAAGTTCGTGGCATCAAACAACAAAGTGGTCAGTTCGACCCATCTACAGTTGCTGCTGATGGTGGGGCCGGAACCAAGCAACAAGTCATAACCAATTTCAACGCCGCTCGCGCTTGGGCAATCGACGCTCCGCTGTTGTTTGACTACGATGGTAATGACCGCACTTCCGGCATAACTTACGGCTTCGCCGCTGGTTACTACGACGGTCAATTTGATTCATGTCGTGTATATTATTCTCCTGACAACGGCCAGTATGCCAACCTTGGTCAGCAATCAATTGGGGCCGACTGGGGAACTGTACTTGAACCTATGCCGGACCCACCGTTCCTAAACCCACATGCCACTGACACTGAGTCAACTCTTACTGTTACAATGCAGGTTGGTTCGTTGGCTTCAGTAACATACGACCAAATGTCGCAGGGCCAGAACCGTGCCTTGCTTGCTCGTATCGACGGACGTGTGGAAGTTATTCATTACCAAAATGTAACGGAAAATGCTGACGGTACTTATACACTTGACACCTTCCTTCGAGGACGCCGTGGTACGGATACCATGACTGAGGACTACGATGGTACTGAGACATTCATCAAGTTGTCCGACGAACAAACAATCATCAAGATTGGTCTACCTCTTGAAGAGTTGGATAATCCATCCTACTATAAATTTGTTGCCTCGGGCCAATCATACCAGAGTGCAGGTAAGAAGACCATCGTGTCAAACCACCGCACCCTAATGCCGTACGCTCCTGGGCAAATCACTGCCATTGAAGATGGTTCAAACAACATAGACTTCGCTTGGGAGCGCCGCACTCGTTTCAATGGAGACCTTGTTTCTACCACTGGGACTGTCCACCTGAACGAAGACACAGAAGAATACGAATTGGATATCATGGATGGCCCAGGAACCCAGGCTACCGAAACGTTCACATCGACTTCCTTCGCCGGTGGCTACACTGACGAGACTGTTGAAATAGCTGGTAAGGAATATGTTTGGAAGGCTTCACCCTCCGCGGACGGTGAGGTGTTGACTGGTGCGGATGAGGCTGAGTGCCTTACCAATCTAATCTATGCCATCAATCTAGAACAAGGGTCTGGTATTCCTGGTGTGCATTATGGTGGAGCAATGACCAAACACCCAAGAGTTACGGCTGCACAAGGCGCAGGTAAAACGGTGGACATTACCGCAATCAAATACGGTGAGTTCGATAACATAAACCGTCTCAAAGCAAACGTGACTGGTGGTTCTTGGGGCGATGACCTTATGTCCGGTGGTGCCGATGGGGCTGTTGTTCGTGCTATTACTGGCCTCACCTCACCAGACTACGAGTATTCAAATGCCAATATCGTAACTGATTTCGGTGCAGTCCCATCCGAGATATCAATAAACGTCTACCAAATCTCAGCCCAGGCAGGGCGGGGTTTCGCCGGAAAGGTAACACTCAATGTCCAATAATCTAACTATTACGCAAGTCGCAGAGGCTTCCAATAATAAGGAAACTGCGATCAACGACCAGGCCGGTGAGCTGGATGCAGCTTTCACTGAAGACCTGGACATGGACTTTACGTCTGGCAACGTGACCGTATTAACTCTCGAGATGCAACGGAACATGCGCTTCGTGGCAACCAACCTGTCGGTGGCTCGCACTGTAACCTTCCCAGCTGTGGCGCGATACTTCATCGTGGACAACTCAGGTGGCACAGCCACGCTTGGAGTGATCATTGGTTCAACCACTATTACTCTTGCGATTGGTGAGGTTGGTACGTTCAAGGCAGATGGTTCTACCAACCATTTGGTGCTAACCGCTAACAGCAGCGCCGCGCCGTTCGATATAGGCAGTTTCTTTGTGGGCGTCCCAGGCTCCTCGGAGCCGCTCCTGCGCTTCGTGTTTACCCGTGCAGTTACGTTCCCCTCTGGGCTTACTGGCTCCGAGGGCCTCCTCCTAGTGGCTGCAACCGCACAGACCGATGTTGATATACAAAAGAATGGCTCAAGCGTAGGAACTATGCGTTGGGCAGCTTCTGGCACCGTCGCTACTTTCATTGCCGCTTCACCCATAACAATGGCCGCTGGTGACGAACTGCGATTGATCGCACCATCAAGTGCCGATGCCACCGCTGCTGATCTATTATTCACGCTGGCCGGAACAAGAGGAACCTAGTATGGCAGCAGTCGTACAGCCACCCATCACACTTGGTGGTGGCTCACAATTACAACTACCCCAAGACACACCAACCACTGGCGTTCCCGCCGGAGGAACGGACGCCTGGGGTTCCCTGGCCACCAACTGGGCCTTTGATGGTACAGAGGTTGCTCACTATCCAAACGGCTTTTCCGAGAGTGAATATCTCCGGTTCAAGAACTTCGGCTTTGATATACCGGCAGCCGCCACCATAGATGGCATTGAAGTCTACCTGTCCAACGATATGGACCTTGAGTGGGCCAACATGGAAGATGTTGAGATAAAGCTGGCCTGGGGTGCAAGTGCGGCCACTCTCAGCACGAACAGTAATTTCACCTCCGGCGTTGATAATAAACCACTGCAGACACGCATACTCGGCGGAGCAGCTGACCTGTGGGGCAGCACTCCCACTCGGACAGATGTAGTCTCCACGGACTTTGGCTTCGTTATGAAGAGCCAACCACAAGGTGGTAGTCGTGACGCCGGTATACAAGGTGTGGGTATGCGCGTCTTTTATACCCATACCCTGACCAGTCCTGGCAACCTACGTGTGACGCAGGCATTTGCAGAGGTGTTGAGTTCTGTGGCCGATGCTTCGGTCCCTATACAACGTCACCCCATTATTGTAACTTGAGGAACGAACAATGGCACTGATATTCATGGATGGTTGCGACGACTATTCCGCCGACAACGACATCCTCACCAAGTGGGACTTTGTAAACCCTGGAGAGATAACCATAGGCACTAGTGATGGCCGCTTCGGTGGTGGGTGTATTAAGGGTGTTGGTGCCAATAGCGCCATGGGCTTCGGCAAGATGTTCTTGGACAGGGTCACTGGTACAACCGTAACCACTGACGAGTTCTACCTGGGCTTTTCATTTTACTATGCTGACACTGCAGGTAGCGACCCTCACTACATTGCCAACTTCATGTCCAGCAACGGCATCTTCAATTTCCGGTTGGAAACAGATAATAGTGATGAGTCACTTACGGTCACGCGGAGTGACGAGTATACCTACAATGGTGGTAGAACTGAACTAGGTTCTTCCTCTGCTAGTGTCTTGTCGACTGGTACGTGGCACTGGATTGAACTTCGTGCTGTTGTAAGTGGTACTGTTGGGATTATAGAAGTCAAAGTTGATGGCACCCAGGTAATAAATCTGACTTCACAAAATAACAAAGAGGCTTTGGCCAACGCCGATATCGCTGGAGTGTTCTTCGGTACCAACCGAGAGG
>Ga0316189_10004701_pt1 | contig 13119 bp, 12 predicted proteins | sample LowCovwburrow_MG_FD_204930 | JGI IMG/M metagenome (GOLD analysis project Ga0316189, IMG submission 204930) | Coastal sediment microbial communities from Maine, United States - Lowes Cove worm burrow | ecosystem: Environmental > Aquatic > Marine > Coastal > Sediment | place: USA: Maine... | reverse complement strand
CGCATCGCGGTCGCACCTTCGTCATACTGTTCGGTGGTGAGGCCGTCGAGGACAGTGGCTTTGCCAACCTGATACATGATGTCGCCCTGCTGGGAAGTCTCGGCGTACGCATCGTACTGGTACATGGCGCCCGCCCCCAGATCGAGCGTCAGCTGACCACCTTAAAGGTCAAGTCGAAATTTGCTGACAATATGCGCATCACTTTGAATGAGAACATGCCAGCGGTCGAACAGGCGGTCGGCCAGGTACGCATGAGTATCGAAGCACAGCTCTCCATGGGACTGCCAAACACACCGATGGCAGGCGCATCCCTGCGCGTCGTCTCTGGAAACTTCGTTACCGCACAGCCATATGGCATCCATAACGGTATCGATTTCTGCCAGACCGGCAATGTCAGGAACGTCGATGCCAGCGCGATCAAGCAGCACCTGAAGAACGAAAACGTGGTTCTGGTATCCCCCATAGGTTACTCGCCAACCGGCGAGATATTTAACCTGCATGCGGAGGATATCGCCACCGAGATAGCCATCTCGCTGAATGCTGACAAATTAATCTTCGTCATGGAGAACAACCGGGTAACCGATAATGAAGGTAAGCTGTTACAGCAATTAGACCTGCCACAGGCCGAAGCCTGGTTGAAAAACTATAATGGTGATGACAAAGAGACACAGATACATCTGAATAATGCTGCACAGGCATGTCGTGGCGGCGTCAGGCGCGTACACCTGCTCAGCAGGCAGGTCGATGGTGCACTATTACAGGAACTCTATACACGTGATGGTATCGGCACACTGGTCACGGCGGAGACCTATGAGGGTTTGCGCCATGCAGTGATCGACGACATCGGCGGTATCATGGAACTCATCTCCCCCCTTGAGGAAAAGGGTGTGCTGGTGAAACGCTCCCGCGAGCAACTGGAACTGGATACCAACAACTTCACCGTCATCGAACGTGACGGCATGATCATCGCCTGCGCTGCACTGTTTACCTTTGCCGAGACCGAAGCCGCGGAACTCGCCTGCCTGGCGGTACATCCGGATTACCAGGCACGTGGTCGTGGCGATGACCTGATGCAGCACATAGAGTGGCAGGCCAGAAAAAAACATATGAAAAAACTGTTTACCCTGACCACACAGGCCATGCACTGGTTCATCGAACGAGGTTTCGTCGAATGTAATATCGATGACCTGCCGATCGAGAAAAAATCGCTATACAACTATCAGCGTAATTCTAAAATTTTATGTAAGCAATTAAATTAACCCCAACCTGGAAATACACTTTTAAGACCTATGGCATTTTTACAGGTACCGCAGAGCATCATCGAAGAAAATGTTTTTAATGCACTCAAGGAAGATGTTGGCGAAGGCGATATCACTGCCGAACTCATCCCTCATGACAACATATCCCTGGCTACGGTCATCAGCCGTGAAGCCTGCGTGTTCTGCGGTCTCGACTGGTTCGAAGAGACCTACCGTCAGATCGACGACGAGATCTTGATCGACTGGTGCGTCGACGATGGTGAAGCTATCGAAGCCGGCCAGATCCTCTGCACCATCAGCGGCTCATCTCGGAACATCGTTACCGGTGAACGCGTCGCGCTCAATTTCGTGCAGACATTATCGGCAACAGCCACCGTCTCGGCATCGTATGCAGAGAAGGTTAGCGACACCGGAACCAGGGTACTGGATACCCGGAAGACCATCCCCGGTCTGCGCATGGCACAGAAGTATGCGGTCTCCTGCGGTGGCTGCGAGAACCACCGTATCGGCCTGTTCGACGCTTTCCTGATAAAAGAAAACCATATCAATGCCTGCGATGGCATCCAGAATGCGGTCAGCGAAGCCCGCTTCCATCACCCCGACCTGCAGGTAGAAGTCGAGGTTGAAGACATGGATGAGCTGCAACAGGCTATCGATGCCGGTGCTGACCGCGTATTGCTGGATAATTTTGACATCACGATGCTGGAACAGGCCGTCGAGATCTGTAAGGGGAAAATAATCAGCGAAGCTTCGGGCAACATCACCCTCGATAACATCAACGAAGTCGCCAGAACAGGCGTTGATTACATCTCGACCGGCGCCCTGACCAAGGACATCAAAGCCGTCGACCTGTCGATGCGGTTTGACTGAGTTGAATAACCCTGGTCAGCAGTGACACCACCGATGTCAGCATTCAGAAAACTCTACCGTGTGATACTGCTCTCAGTGCTGGTGATCATCGGCATCATGCTGAGTATCATCTTTTTTCGTAATACTGTCCCTGCCCGCGGTCTGAGCAGCACTATCTTCACCACCTGGCTCGGTCTCGTGGCACGCACATTCGGTGCCAGGATAAAGACTTACGGCACGGCACAAACAGAGAAAACGTTGTTCGTCGCCAACCATATCTCCTGGCTGGATATCATGGTACTGGGCGGCCTGCTACCGGTACATTTCCTGTCGAAGCTGGAGGTGAAACACATGCCGGTCATCGGCTGGCTAGCCACCCGTGCCGGCACCCTGTATATACACCGGGGCAATAAAGAATCTGCTTCTGAAGCCAGCAGCGACATTACCGCAGTCTTGAAACAGGGCCACAACAGCCTGATCTTTGCTGAAGGTACGACGTCTGATGGCCATATCAAACGATTTCACAGCCGCCTGATGCAGAGCGCGATCGATGCGCATGCCATCGTACAGCCGGTCGCTATCTTCTTTCCGAAGTTCAATCCAGAGGCAGGCCGAACAGAACTCGACCCGGCGACACTGTTTACCGGTGACACCACCATCGCCGAGTCTTTTGACCTGGTCACCCGCGCGCCCCGCATCGATGTCGAAGTGCACTTCCTGAAACCGATAAGCAGCCAGGGAAAAACAAGAAACGAGATATCACAACATGCTTATGACGAAGTGGTCGATGCCATTATCGCGATAAAAAGACGAGGCTAAAACCACAGACACTAGCCGCCATTAAAAGTACCTTAACTTTCCTACAGCTTGACTCTATACGTAACACTACTATCTTTATATATAGAGACCAGGAATGAATAAACTAGCTGATGAAGAACAGACTGTTGCCACGCAGGGAATAGTTAATATTAAACAGATTTTTGCTGCAGTTATCTTTACTGCACTGGCCTTATATCTTTCCACTATAGTACCGACGATCGAGATCGCCTGGGTCAGCGCCATCCTGGTACTGACCATTTATCTTTTTGTGTTTGAGATTGTCAGTGTCGATGTTGCTGCTACATCCGTCATGGTGTTACTGGGACTGACGAGTTTACTGGCACCCTACATGGGTCTCGAACAGGGTCTGGTCGATAACAGACACCTGTTCGACGGTTTTTCTTCTAATGCGGTGATGTCCATTATCGCGGTGATGATCATCGGTGCCGGGCTGGATAAGACAGGCATCATGAGCAAGGTCGCCAGCTTTATTCTGAATATCGGTGGTACCACAGAAAAACGTATTATCCCGATCATTTCAGCAACGGTCGGTTTTATTTCTTCATTCATGCAGAACGTCGGCGCTGCAGCACTGTTTCTCCCGGTCGTTTCCCGTATCTCGGCGCGCTCTGGTCTTCCTATGTCTCGCCTACTGATGCCGATGGGTTTCACCGCCATCCTTGGCGGCACCATGACCATGGTTGGCTCCAGCCCGCTGATCCTGCTCAATGACCTGATCCTGACTTCAAACACAGCATTACCTGCCGAGCAGCAGATGCAACCCTGGGGACTGTTCTCTGTTACACCCGTGGGTGCAGCACTGATCATTACCGGTATCAGCTACTTTGTCATCGCAGGCCGTTTCGTGTTGCCAAAAACAGAGTCTGAGAGCAGTCCCAGCGGTTCAGACTCGATGAGATACTTCAAAGACATCTATGACGTCAATTACTCACTGTGTGAACTGGTAGTAACAAATGACAGTCCGCTGATCGGCAAGCTTCTCGACGACGTCGAAAGCGCATACTGTATTCGAATCATCGCCACCAAGCACAAGAGTAATGGCCGCCGTATCGGACCTGGCGCACTGGCTCGAGATACAGAGATCTCGTCCGGTATGGTACTGGGTGTTATCGCTGACCCGGAAGATATAGAACACTTCGTCGAAAAATATGAGCTCAAGCAACTCACCGGTCTGAATAATTTCTCGGAAGATCTATCGGCATCAAAAGCCGGTGTTGCCGAGGTGGTTATTCCACCCGGCTCCAGCCTTATCGGTAAAAGCGCACGTGATGTCTGGATGCGTAAAACCTATGGACTGGCATTGATCGGCCTGCATCGTGATGGTGACACCATGCGTGAAGGCGATGATATCCGTAACATGCCCTTACATCCCGGTGACACACTGGTTGTTCATACGCAATGGGCCGCCCTGGAGCGGATCGAAAAAGACCGTGATTTCGTCGTCGTCACCACTGAATACCCGCGACAGGAAGAAGTTCGGCCAAACAAGGTCCTGCCGGCAGCTATCTTTTTTGGAGTCGCACTCTTTATGGTATTGTTTACCGATATCCGGCTTTCAGTCGCACTGCTTACCGGCGCTATGGGCATGGTTCTATCTGGCGTGTTAAATATCGAGGAAGCCTACGAAGCGGTAAGCTGGAAAACCGTATTCCTGCTGGCCTCGCTTATACCACTGGGGCTGGCGGTTGAAACCACGGGCACCGCAAAATGGATCGCCGAACAGGTGCTGTCGGTTGTCGGACATATGGACATCTGGGTCATCCAGACTGCGGTCGCAATACTGGCGACATTTTTCACCCTGGTGATGTCTAACGTCGGCGCGACGGTACTGCTCGTGCCATTAGCGATAAACATCGCTATCGGTGCCGGAGCCAACCCGGCAGTGTTTGCACTGACCGTTGCCATCGCGACCTCCAATTCTTTCCTCATCCCTACACACCAGGTCAATGCATTGATCATGGGCCCGGGCGGCTATCGTGTCACCGACTTCATGAAAGCTGGCGGCATCATGACCGTTCTGTTCCTGGTGGTCATGTTGACCATGATGAACCTGGTGTTTTAGCGATTAATCTTACCGGGAAACCGGCAATACCGGACTTGAAGCTCAGGCACCAGGTCTCGCCACCACTGCTAACGTGTTTCAATAACCGCTGAACTGCTCACGTTCATACACGAGAAAAAATCCGTGACAAAAAAAACAGCAGCGACGATGCGACGACTATCGCGGGTCCAGTGGGAAAATCCCAGTTGAGTGACGAATAAAGACCAAGCACGACAGCAACGATAGCCATTAACACCGACATCAGCACCATCTGTTTAGGTGACTTTGAGAACAGCCTGGCGGTTGCCGCTGGAATGATCAGTAAAGCCGTGATCAGCAGGATGCCGACCACCTTCAACGCTATCGCTATCACCAGTGCCAGCAAGATCATGAATACGAAACGTATCTTCTCGACTGACACGCCATCGACCCTTGCCAGCTCTTCGTTGACTGACATCGAGATAAGCGGTGACAGTATCTGGCTGAATACCAGCAGGATGACCACCACACTGCCATACATCAACACCAGGTCAGACTGGTCGACCGCCAGCAGATCGCCGAACAGGTAGGACATCAGGTTGATATTAAAACCCTGTGACTGTATCACCGAGAGCACGATCAGGCCCAGTGCCAGCGCACTGTGCGACAATATACCCAGCAGTGTATCGGTTGATAGATCACGCTGCTTTTCCAGCCAGAATAGTACGACCGCGATGAGCACACCGATGATACTAACACCCGCCATCGGCAACTGGTCAGCCGCGACAGCGAGCGCCACTCCTAATAATGCCGCATGTGCCAGCGTGTCACCGAAGTAAGCCATACGCCGCCACACCACGACACTGCCTAACGGACCGACGACCAGCGCCAGCGCTATGCCTGCTGCCAGCGCATACAGGACGAAGCTGTCATCGAATATGGCAGCCATCACTTATTATCCTGGTGGTGTTCACAGCTGTGGCAATGTTCAGATTCTACGATATTTCCACTCAGGTCATGTTCATGGTCATGGTGGTGCGAATACAGCGCCAGACCTTCAACCGCGTCACCAAACAGCTTCAGATATTCCGGGTGTTCGCTGACATCATCAGGGTGCCCGGTACAGCAGATATGCGAGTTCAGGCAGATAACACGATCGGTAGAAGCCATCACCAGGTGCAGATCATGCGACACCATCAGGATGCCACAGTCATGTTTATCGCGGATATGCCGGATAGTATTATAGAGCGCCTGCTGACCGATGATATCCATGCCCGATGCCGGCTCATCGAGAACCAGCAACTGAGGTTTTTTTAATAACGCCCTCGCCAGGAGTACACGCTGCATCTCGCCACCCGATATATCCTGCATCGGAGAATACAGAAGGTAAGCACAGCTGACTTCCTCTAGCATCTGCTCACATCGTTCGATGTCATGTTGACCGGTGACGTTGAGAAAGTCGTAAACACGGATAGGCATGACCTTCGGCACATCGACACGCTGCGGCACATAACCGATGCGAAGATCATCACCACGTACCACCGTACCACTTGTCTCATGGCTCAGGCCCAGTAATATTCGGATCAGGCTGGTCTTACCTGCACCGTTTGGACCGATCAGCGTGATGATCTCCTTGCTGTGTAGCTGCAGGCTGATATCAGTGAGTATGGTCTTGCCATGTACGACGTAAGCAACATTATCCGCAGCAAGCAGGACCTTATTTTCAGGGTCAGTGTTACTGGCAGATTTTTGGTGTTGAGTTGGCATAGTGACTTCGATAGGGTGAGAGTGGATATTACATGGTAATATGGCGATTATAAACAACGTTAATTCATAGCCTTTATCTGCCTGGCAGGCAGCGTAATTTTAGAGTACATTCCGTTCCTGCCAGTAGTCCATCTCAGCCAGGCGCGAATATCCTCTACGGTTGATATCTTTTTATTCTACATGTACCAGACATTAAAACACTTTTTTATCCTGATGCGCCTCAGCGTTTACCTGGTTTTACTGGTAGCACCCTATGCCACGCATGCCGCCCGTCCAGATGGACCGATAGTCGTCACCATAAAACCGCTGTATTCGCTGGTCGCTCAGCTGACCGAAGGTATCGAGAAACCGGTATTACTGATGAAGCAGATGCCGTCACCCCACCATTACAGCATGCGACCTTCTGAGAGGCGACTGCTTTCAGATGCCAGGGTAATCGTTTGGATTGGCCCGCAGATGGAGACCTCCCTGAGCAGGATAATCAGTCAGCAGGATACCGTTGTTATCACCGCGATGCAGGCGAACGGTGTCAAAAGACTCGAGAGACGAGCAAAACATGATCATCGACATTCAGTGAACGACACTCACTCTGAAGAGATGAGCACTGACCCGCACATATGGCTATCCACAGGAAATGCGATCGCGATCAGCAGACATATATTCCAGCAACTGGTTGTCAGTGACCCCGAAAACACGGCTCGATACCAGGCTAACCTGCAACGACTGACTGACAGGATCACACAGCTGTCGACGAAGATTGATGCCGATCTGCACGACAACAGGCAGCCATTCATCACCTACCATGATGCCTACCAGTATTTCGAGGATGAACACCGGCTCAACCATATCGATTCGATAAGCTTCGACGAAGAAGCAGGCATCAGCCTGAAACATCTGCATCACATCAAGGACAGCATCGAAAAAAACGATGTCCGCTGCCTGCTATACCAGCCACCGAGGCCGGATATCGTCGATACTCTGAGCGAAAAATCGCAGGTCATGGCCTTTGCCCTGGACCCTCTGGGACTGGACCTGGATGATGAGAAAGAGGCCTGGTTTCAAATAATGCTAACCACCGCTGCAACTTTCAAGGAATGCCTGGCACACTGACAGACTGATCAAAACAATCACTTCAGTTTCACGTTAAATATCAATTTTGGACTAGACTTTACTTACAGTTTTAGTCCCAGATAAATAATTCGTACAAGGATCAATCAATGCTACACCAACAGAAACTCCGATTTTCCACGACCGGACGTGGCACCTATAATGTCACCAAGCAGATAGCCGAAGTGGTTGAAAAATCAGGAATAAAAAATGGCATTTGCCATATATTCATCCAGCATACCAGCGCCTCACTGATATTATGCGAGAACGCTGACGTAACCGTTCGTGAAGACCTGAACGCATACATGGCAAGACTGGTCAAGGATGGCGACAGCATATTCAAGCACAAAGACGAAGGCCCGGATGACATGGCTGCCCATATCAGGACGATATTGACTCAAAGTTCTCTATCTATCCCTATACATAAAGGAAAATGTGACCTTGGCCTCTGGCAGGGAGTCTTCTTATGGGAACACCGGACGAATTCACATAAACGCAACATCGCTGTCACCATAATGGGCGAATAAGGCCGCCAAAGAACGAATTTCGATATGGTTTTCCAGGACACAATCAAACTCGCACCGCAGGAAAAAGGTGCCACCGATATCACCGAGCTGATCAGCAGCATCGTTCAGGATGCAGATATAAAAACCGGCACCTGCCAGCTTTTCGTGCACAATAGCCTGAGCAGCCTGTTGATCAGTGATACAGCAGACGAATCCACAAAAAATCAGACTGCCGATTTCCTCGCGCAGCTCGCCCCCAGCAGTGACGAGACAACCAGTATTATCGATAACAGTATGGATGCCATTCCGGAAGCGATGAGTGCAGCTATCACGCAAACCAGCGTCTCTTTCCCGGTAAAAAACGGCAAACCTCTGTTAGGCACCTGGCAAGGCATCTACCTCTGGGAGAAGATGTCTCGGCCGACGCACAGAAAACTGACTATCACTATCGTCGGTGAATAGAAAGATAAAACTTTCCATACTCGAAACTACAGTATGTCCGTGATGGCCAACGAATGTTTTCAGTAGAAGTATAAGTCAGCCTCATGTCTGCAAACAATCAACCATAGTCTTCAAGATTGCCAGCGAATTTTCGGCCATACAAGGACTTAATTAACAGTTTTTTTACTCAAAGAAAAACGGCAGCCATAAAGGCTGCCGTATCTCTGGTTCTTTATCCAGCATCTCTGGAAGATCTATAATTACGGTGTTTCCACTGAAATTGCGAACGCTTCTGTAAACCTCGCATGGATCGTATCACCCACTCTCAGGGTATCGAATAACTCTACTGCTGGATCGACTTCGGTAGTCACTATATCACCATCAGCAAGTTTCAGTGTCAGCGTACGTTCAGCCCTGTCAATCGCGACAATCGATGCACTCATATTCATTGCGCTTACAGCAAAAGCACCGGGTTTATCACCCTCTGCAGCCCTGGCCATAACCACTGACGCATCTGCTTCTGGTGGGGCACCAGCATCACCCAGGTAAATAGCCACGGATTCGAAATATTTGATTGTCACCTGATCACCAACCTTTATCTGGTCAAAATTCCTGGCCTCTTCACCCACCTCGATATCGACCTCATGGTTATCAGGTCCGAGAAGTGTTACCACGCGTTCAGCCTTGTCTATTGCCAGCACTTCGGCAGTGATAACAACAGCATCACCCAGCTCAACCCCTTCACCCGCTTGCGGATGATCCTGTATACGTCCTAATACAACGATCTGAACCCGACGGTTACTGGCACGGCCTTCCTCGGTATCGTTACTGGCGACAGGCATAGTGTCACCCTTGCCGACTGTTACCATTTTGCTGGCATCATGACCTTTACTGATCAGGTAGTCACGTACGGATGCCGCACGTTGCTTCGACAGTTCCAAATTGTCTTTCTCGTCGCCCACATTATCTGTATGCCCGACAATTTCGATATAAGCAGCACTTTTCAACAGGTCTACGGCATCCATACGATGCTGCTCGAGTGTGGCCATGCCCTTGTCACTTAACTCAGCGCTCCTGCGTTCAAATAATGCAGCGCTTGGAAATAACATCGTATCCAGGTCACGTATTTCAGCGACCACCAGGATATCTACCCGACGGTTCTGAATCCGCCCTTCCCGTGTCTCATTTGAAGCCCTCGGCTCCCTTGAACCTCGTCCGATAACGCGTATCGCATCTTCGTTGGCTCCGGTAGACACCAGGTAATCCGCGACACTCTGAGCGCGTTTTAGCGACAATGCATCGTTAAAACTGGCAGGACCCGAACTATCCGTATGTCCCACAACCAGTACCATGTATGCATCTGTAAGTTCAGGACCGAGGTTTTTTCTATACTCTTCGATGGTGGCTTTACCTTCATCATTCAGTTCTACCTGGCCAAATTCATACATCGATGCAGCAGAAATAGCGATGGAGGTAAAGACACCCGTACCTTCACCTCGGATCACCTCGACCGGAGCAGCAACGGCTGGTTGCTCAACTACCGCCTGTTCGACGACTTGCGGTTCGGCCGCTTCGCTATCTTCACGGGTTTCGGTCTCGGCACAACCTGCCAGCAATGCACTTGCTGACAGCAGACCAAGCAGTCCGTTGAAGATTATCTTGTTTTTAATATTCATAATAAGACCTCATTCTTTTAATCCATTTTGAAAACTGAACCAGACCATTTGCTTCAGGATAGAAGCTTCGCTGAACGATAATAGCCATGGCCCACTTGCAATACCGGGGTTAAATCTGTTACTTAGAATCAGTATTGATATGAATCATGTTATACGCGCATAAGGTTATCTTGACAAGGTTCCGGATATTTAAAATTATATATTAGAGCTAACTTCTCACGAGGTTACGTGGCCTGCCCTGCTGGTAGGCCCGTATATTTTCAGCGATCTCATTGACCAGTCTCTGCCGCGACTGCCGACTTGCCCAGGCGATATGCGGTGTTACGATAAGTTTTTCTGACTGGTAACTGAGCAGTGCGTTATGCATAGATGGTGGCTCTTCTTCCAGCACGTCGAGGCCGGCACCGGCGATATGATTTTCTTCCAGTGCCTGCAGCAATGCCTGCTCATCCACTAACCCACCTCGCGCGGTATTGACCAGTATCGCATCGGGTTTCATCATGGAAAACGCTTCACTACTTATCAGGTGATGATTATCCGGTGTTAACGGGCAATGCAATGTCACCACATCTGACAGCGATAACAAGGTCTCTAAATCGACACGACCTTCTCCCTGGTCTGCACCTTCACCCGTGTTATGCTTTTTGGCGAGCACTACCTTCATACCGAAGCAGCGGGCAACTTTTGCCACAGCCTGGCCGAGTTCACCATAACCTATTATTCCTATGGTTTTACCTTCCAGCTCACTTATCGGTTCGCCGAAGTAACAGAAATAATCACTATGCGACCAGTCACCATTAGACGCTGACGTCTTATAAGTGAACAGCTTTCGATTGAGCGCCAGGATAAGCGAAAAAACATGCTGCACTACTGATGATGTTGCGTAAGCACGAACGTTACAGACCTGTATACCAGCCTGTTCTGCAGCAGAAAGATCGACATTATTCACCCCGGTTGCCGCGACACAGATCAATTTTAAACGCGGGCTGTGTTCGATAACTTCACTATTGATCACCACCTTATTAGACACCAGGATGTCTGCACTTTCCAGGCTATGCCTTATGTCTGCCGGATCAACGTTATCGAACCACTGCCAGGAGGCCACTGCTTCCAGCGCCGAAAAATCAAGATCATCCGGATATAACGAAGCTTTATCCAGAAAAAGGGCTGATGGTTTTTTTATAGTCATATATAACCCAGCTGCATCTCACCGCCATCCCTGGCTCATTGAGACATACCATCCATCCATGGATATCGCCTCACCGCCATCCCTGGCTCATTGAGACATACCATCCATCCATGGATATAAAAAAGGCCGTCACTGCGACAGCCTTTCTCGTGTTTCACCAGATGCACCAGTACAGGCTCAGGCCTCGGTCATCTCAAAGTCTGATTTACCGGCACCACAGTCAGGACATTCCCAGTCATCAGGAACATCTTCCCAACGTGTGCCCGGAGCTAGACCATGCTCCTCATCACCCAGCTCTTCATTGTAGACATAACCGCACACGATGCAGGTCAAAACTTTATATGACATACTTACCTCCAGAAATAATGCAGCTATTGTACACACACTTGATTACGTTAGAATAGTACTGCAAAAAAAACATAAAATAAAATTACCAGGAATCATTATGTGGTCCCCGGAATAAAAATCAAGATGGCTGGATAAGCTAACAAGGTAAACGATGACATTAAAAAATCCCCCTGTAGTCCTATGTTTTTCTGGTGCTGACCCGACAGGTGGTGCCGGTATCCAGGCAGATATCGAAACCGTGAGCAGCCACGGCTGTGTCGCAGCATCAATCATCACCGCAGCTACCGTTCAGGATACCGTTGATGTCATCTCATTTGCTCCCATGCCGTCCGAGATCGTCATCGAGCAGGCCAGGGCCATCCTGGAAGATATGCCGGTATCAGCCATCAAGATCGGCATGGTCGGCAGCGCTGAAATAGCGATGGCGATTCACTCTATCCTGACCGACTACCCTGAGATCCCGGTAATCTATGACCCGGTATTCAGTACCGAAACTGACGGTGCGTTGAGCACCGAAGACCTGGTCGATACAGTACGGACTCTATTACTACCGTTGACCAGGATCCTTACCCCGAACATACACGAGGTACACGCCCTGTCACCAGGCTCTGATACACCCACCGCTGCGGCAATGGGACTGCTGGAGACAGATGTGGAATATATATTACTGACCGGCACCCATGGTAAAACACCGGACGTGGTGCATACCCTGTTCAGTAATAACCGTGAACTGGAGACCTTTCATAATGACCGTCTGCCACACAAATACCACGGTTCTGGCTGCACACTGGCAGCCGCCATCGCCTCGCAGATTGCCCTCGGGCAGGACGTGCTCGGCGCTGTCAGACAGGGACTGGAATACACCCACAAGACACTGGTCCATGCCAATCGAATAGGCATGGGACAATACCACCCTAACCGTTTCTTCTGGGATGAGAAGTGACCGCAGTACCCGGCGCCACGAAAGACAGACTCAAAGGCCTCTATGCGATAACGGATGAAAGATTGATCGCTAAAGAAGATTTTAGCGATGCGATCGAAGCCGCGCTGATGGGCGGCGCCAGTATCATCCAGTACCGAGACAAGTCTGATAACCAGCACAAGAGATTACAACAGG
>Ga0316189_10004700_pt1 | contig 13120 bp, 12 predicted proteins | sample LowCovwburrow_MG_FD_204930 | JGI IMG/M metagenome (GOLD analysis project Ga0316189, IMG submission 204930) | Coastal sediment microbial communities from Maine, United States - Lowes Cove worm burrow | ecosystem: Environmental > Aquatic > Marine > Coastal > Sediment | place: USA: Maine... | reverse complement strand
GCATCGAGCTCTTCTCCCATATCAAGGAGATCAATCCGACGACGATCCGCATCCTCTTGACCGGCTACGCCGACATCAACGCGGTGATCCGCGGGGTCAACGAGGGGCTGCTCTGGAAGTACGTGACGAAGCCCTGGAACGCCGAGGACCTCAAGGCCTTGGTCCGAGAGGGCGCACGCAAGTACTACAAGGACGCGGGGCTCGACGTCCCCTCCTTCCGGATCCTCGGCGCCTAGCCTGGGGTTCATCCGAAGCCGGCTCGGCGGAGACACCCTCTCACTCCGCCGACGGCCGGTGAAGCCGGGGCTTTGAGGCCCGACGAGCCGAAGCCGACGAGCCCGCAACGCTGCGGGCTTCGTCAATTGTGCAGTCCGCTCGGCGACCTAGGAGAGGGCGGAGGGCAGAGCCCGCCGCCCACGCGGTGTGGTGTAGGATACCGCCCTCTGGAGTCTCCTCGATGAAGCGCCTCATCGCCCGCACCTGGCTCAAGCTCAACGGCTGGTCCGTACACGGCACGATCGACCACCCCAAATTCGTCGTGATCGCAGCTCCCCACACCAGCAACTGGGACCTCGTCTACATGCTGGCGACGGCGGCTGATCTCGGCATCAAGGTCCGTTGGCTCGGCAAACACACCCTCTTCCAGGGCCCCTTCGGCTGGGTCATGCGGGTGCTCGGCGGGGTCCCGGTCGAGCGGAGCACCTCGCACAACCTCGTCGAGCAAGCAGCTCAGTACCTCCGCGAGTCGGAGTCGATGATCCTCGCGGTCCCCCCCTCGGGCACCCGCAAGGCGGTCGATCACTGGAAGTCCGGGTTTTACTGGATCGCCGCGACCGCCGAGGTGCCGATCGCCCTCGGCTTCCTCGACTACAGCAAGCGCGAGGCGGGGCTCGGCGGCTTTGTCGTCCCCAGCGGAGATGTCTCAAAGGACATGGATCTGATCCGAGAGTTCTATCGGGACAAGCGCGGCCGCTACCCGGAGAACCAGAACACCATCCGTCTCCGCGAAGAGAAGCGAGACACCGCGGCCTAGGCTCTCCTCAGGTCTCGGCGCAGGTCTAGGAGGCAGTGGTGAAGGTCCCATGTCGAGTCACGCAGCGCTCGTCGGCTCGCTTGGCGCCGGCGAAGTGCCGCCCTACGCGGTCGCACTCGCACCGCAGGTCGTGGCGGCGCCACCAGAGCCGACGAGCGCAGGCGAACCTGCGCGGGACCCTTGCCTCAGCCTCCTAGGCGCCGAGGTCCCTCAGTCGCCAGCGAACCAGCGGGCAGGCGAGCCGAAGACAGGCGCACGATGGACCTGACGCCCTCCCTGCGGAGCGCTCATCGCATCGCCATTACCGAGGCAGAGGGGCCCGGTCGGCGCTTCGCGCTCTGGGTCCAGGGCTGCTCGCTCGACTGCCCAGGCTGCTGCAACCCCGAGCTCTTTGACCCCGCCGGAGGCGAGCGGATCCCCATCGCCACCCTCATCGCCGAGCTCGACGCCGCCGCCCAAGAGCACCGCGTCGAGGGGCTGACCGTGGTCGGGGGCGAGCCCCTCGAACAGCTCCAGGGGGTCGCCGCCCTCGCCGCCGCCGCCCGGCCCCGGGGCCTGGGCGTGCTCCTGTTCACCGGTTTCACCTGGGGAGAAGCCGCGTCGCTCCCCGGCTTTGCGGAGCTCAGCGCGAACGTCGACACCTTCGTCTGCGGCCGCTTCGATCCCCGACGACGGGAGCCCTTGCGCGGCGGTCGAGCCTATATCGGCTCGACAAACCAGACGCTCCATCATCTCAGCGACCGCTACGCGGCAGCCGAGCTCTGGCGGAGGCCGGCGGCGATGGAGCTGCGGATAAGCCCGACCGGTGAGGTTGAGGCCAGCGGCGACCCCGAGCTCCAACGCCGACTGCTCCGCGTTCTCCCCCGCCAAGACCCCTCGCGGGATCAATAAACACACAACCTGCGTGTTTTTATGGAACCTGCTTTTTGTTGAAGGAGCGCCACGTAACGCCTAGTCTCCTCGACATCGGGATCTGAGATGCCACGTCGCGTCTTCATTAATCCCAGATATCACGAGGTAAACTACCATGGCTCAAGAAGCTCGCCACGACACGCACTACGCCCGCCCCGAAGACGTCGAGGAGTTCGTCCAGATCCTCGAGTCCTTCGAGCGCGGCGAGCTCTCAGCCGCGGACTTTCGCTCCTATCGCCTGACCCGCGGGATCTACGGCCAGCGCCAGACCGATGTGCAGATGATCCGGGTCAAGTTCCCCGGCGGGATCATGAGCGCCAAGGCGCTCCGCGTCTCTGCGGACGTCTCCGACGAGTACACCGCCTGGAAGAAGGGCCACGTCACGACGCGGCAGAACATCCAGTTCCACAACGTCAAGCTGAGCGACGCCTCCGCGGCGATGGCCCGCTTCGCCGAGGCCGGCGTGACCACCGTCGAGGCCTGTGGCAACACGGTCCGCAACATCACCGCCTGCCCCTTCGCCGGGGTCTCGCCGACCGAGCCCTTCGACGTCACGCCCTACTTTCAGGCGACCGTCCGCCTCTGCCTGCGGGCGCCCTGGGCCAACGACCTCCCGCGCAAGTTCAAGGTCGCCTTCGAGGGCTGTACCCACGAGGACCACGCCCAGACGGCGATCAATGACGTCGGCCTGCGGGCGAAGATCAAGGACAGCGTGCGCGGCTTTGAGCTCTTCGTCGCCGGCGGTCTGAGCACCAGCCCGAGGCCGGGCTATCGCCTCCACGACTTCATCCCCACAGACGAGCTCCTCGGCCGGATCGAGGCGCTGGTCCGCATGTTCGGACTTCTGGGCAACCGCAAGAACAAGGCCCGCGCCCGCCTCAAGTACGTGATGAAGAAGCTCAAGCCCGAGGGCTTCGTCGCCGCCTACGAGGCCGAGGTCGAGAAGATCCGCGCCGCCGGACGCCTGGTCCAGGTGATCGAGCTGCCGCCCGAGGAGAGCGCGCCGCCGGCAAACCCCGCCGCGATGGCGACCCCAAGGGCCTCAGAGGAGGACAGCGACTACCGGGCGTGGCTGCGCTGCGTCGACCCGCAAAAGCAGTCGGGCTTCGCGACGGTCACCGTCAAGCTCCACCGCGGCGACGTGACCACGGCCCAGTTCCGGGCCCTCGCCGACATCGTCGAGACCTTCTCCGACGGCACTCTCCGCACCGGCAACCGGCAAAACCTGATGATCCGTTGGGTCCGCACCGCCGCCCTGCCCCACCTCTACCGCGCCCTGCACGAACTCGGCCTCGCCGACGCCGGCGCCAACACGATCCACGACATCGTCTCGTGCCCCGGCGCCGACACCTGCAACCTCGCGGTCACCTCGAGCATGGGCCTCGCCTCCCACCTCACCCGCTTCCTCAAGAAACCGGGCGCCTCGGCCGAGAGCGTCGAGCTCAGCCGCGGGCTCGACATCAAGATCTCCGGCTGTCCGAACTCCTGCGGCCAACACCACGTCGCGGCGATCGGCTTCCACGGGACCGTCCGTCACATCGGCGGCGGCAAGCAGGTCCCGGAGTACCAGCTCCACCTCGGCGGCGGCTTTGACGAGAACGGTGTCCGCTTCGGCAAGCACATCGTCAAGATCCCGGCGCAGCGCGCTGGCGAGGCGCTCCTGGCCCTCCTCGACCTCTACCGCGACGAGCGAGAGGAGGACGAGGAGCCCCGCGCCTTCTTCTCGCGGGTGAATAAGGCCGACGTCATCGCGGCGCTCGGCGACAACGTGCTCAAGAGCGACTTCTCGAACATCCGCGACGAGGACCTCAAGGACCTCGGCAAGGACAGCACCTTCGCGGTCGCCATCGGCGACGGTGAGTGTGCGGCCTAGACGATAGGCTCGGTCACCGCAGCGGTGAGCCCGGCCGAGATCGCCAGGCTTTGCCCGAGATGACCCGGGGGGCAGGTCGCAAGGAGGTGGAAGAAGAGGAGCCCTGCCGAGTGGCAATTCCCCAGGACGACCGAGACCGCCGACGAGCGCTCGTCCGCCACTCATCTCACAGAGAGCCGGCGACGAGCGCATCAGAAGCGACGGCCAAGGACAAGCCCTGCCCCGCGGCGATCCAGCCAGGCGCCCGCCTGCGGCCGCCCCTCGACGCCCGCTCGCCGACCTCGGTAGCGGATGATCGCGCCGATCGTCAGGGCCGCGCCGGCCACCAGCGCGCCGCTGCCGAAGGACTGGAGGAGCGTTGCCTGGCGAGCATCGTCGGCGTAGTCGCTGTGGAGCAGGCTCGTCGCGGCCCGCCTGCGCGGCGGCCCTGAGGCGATCAATAGGCCGGTGCCCGCCGCCAGGGCTGCGAGGCCAGAGCCGAGGAGCACGCCACCCGCGACGTCGCGGTACCAAGGGTCCCCGACCGCTGCAGACTCGGCCGCATCTCCCGACTCAGCGCTGGCCGGGGGATGCTCGCGCTGGCTCGCCGTCGAGGCGATACCCGTGCTCGCGGATCCTGCGGGAGCGGCCGCGGGCGTCACCCCGTCGAGCCCGCTCCGCTTGCGGCAGTCGTCGATCATCAGCTGGGCTCGCGCAGCTCGCCGTCGGCTCGGCGCGGTCGCCAAAAAGTCTTCGAGGAGGGGGATCCCCTCCGCACAACGACCGGCGGCGTCGAGCATCAGAGCCCGCTGGACGAGGAGCTCGGGCAAGCGCTCGACCGCGTAGGCAAAGCCCAGCTCCTGAGCGGCGAGCCCGTACCGGCCCTCGACGTAATACCTGTTCGCGGCCTCGTAAAAGCGCTGGGCCTCTGGGTCCTGAAGTCGCTCGCTTATCTTGGCCGGGTGGGTGTCGTGCCCGCTCGCCTCCGCGACCCCGACGTCGACAGCAGCCTCCGCCCCAGGCCCGTGGCCGACCGCGACGCGAGGGCTCATCCCCAGCGTCACGGTGATCGCAAGGCTGACAAGCTCGACACGCACAGCGCGTTGCTATCCCCTGCTCCCGAGGCCGTCAAGCCCGCTCTCCCCGTCGCGTGCCATCACCTGCCGCCAGCTGCCATCACCGACCGCCAGCTGCCATCACCTGCCGCCAGCTGCCGGCAGCGGCCATCACGAGGCCGTGAAGAGCCAAGCCCAGCTCCCCCAAGGCGTACGCCCGAGCACCTCGCCCCAGGGAAGGCGAGACGCGCCTCGCCTTCCCTGATACAAGGCCTCGCCGTGCCACGCGTCGATCGTCTCCTCGCCCGCAACCTCAGCATGGGTCGTCGACTCGCGACTCGGCTCTTCCGCAGCGGCCGCGTCTGCACCCCAGACGGCGTCCCCCTGCGCGACCCAACCCTCCAGATAAGGCCTAGCGAGCTCCCCTGCGAGATCGTCATCGACGGTCACCTGGAGGTGCTCCACGCCCGCTACCACATCCTACAAAACAAGCCGATCGGGGTGGTCACGGCGCTCCGCGACGGGCGTCACCCGACGGTCCGCGAGCTGCTGGGTGACATCCCCCTCGTCGGCGAGCTCCGCCCCGTCGGTCGCCTTGACCTCGACGTCTCCGGACTCCTCCTGTGGACGACCGAAGGTGACCTGCTCCACCGCCTCACGCATCCCCGCTACGCGGTGCCGCGGGTCTATCAGGCGGCGCTCCGGGGCCCCTACGCCCCGCTCCCAGAGGACGAGCCGCTCCTCTTGGACGACGGCTACGAGCCGGCGATCCTGGGCCTCGAGGCGCTGGAGCGGGCCGACGCTCACCCCTCGCTGGCGCTCCCCGAGGAGACCCAGTGCCTGGCGACAGTGACGGTCGCCAGCGGCCAGTTTCATGAGGTGAAGCGGATCTTCGCGGCGCTCGGCTCCGAGGTCATCGGCCTTTGCCGTGTCGCCTACGGGTCGGTCGAGCTGCCCCGCGACCTGCCGCTCGGGGACGACCTTCCGATCGATCTCCACGCCATCTTCGCGGACCTTCACCCGACGGAGAAGCCGCTCAAAAAGCGGCGGCCAAAGCCCGAGGCGACGCCCCCCACGGCCTGCTAGGCTCCGCCGGATGAGACCCCGCGACCGCACTCCGTTCGTCCGCGCGACGCTCGTGTCCGCCGTGCTCGCGGGTGCCCTCTTCGAGGCGCACCTCGGCTGCGCCAACACAGAGCCCTTCACCTGCACCGAGGACAGGGTCTGCGACCTCGCTCCCGACGGCCGCTGCGAAGCCGACGGGCACTGCTCCTACCCCGACGACACCTGCCCCCTCGGGCGACGCTACCGGGACGCCGCCGACGGTGCTCCGTGCATCGGCGGCGAGGCGATCGGAACAGACTCCGGAAGCACGGGCGCTGGCGCAGACACCAGCTCCGGTTCTAGCTCGGGCTCGGGCTCGGGCTCGGGCTCCCACTCAAGCTCCGGCTCAATCTAGCTCCGCCTCCCGCTCAAGCTCGCGCTCCGACCCAACCTTTGGCTCCGACTCCGTCTCGAGCGCTGGCACCATCTCCTCGCCTCGCGCTAGCACCGGCCCGCGCGAGCTCGGACGCTCGCCCCTACCTCCGCGTCACCGCGCCTCTCGCCGACACGCTGCGAGCTCCGACGGGATCACCAGCGCCGCGCGACGACCCGCGAAACACATGCGTAGGGCTATGGGAGAACCTCGCAGGTACAGAGCGTCGCGACGGCGATCCGTGGGACTGCCGCTAGTCCTCAGGCCGCGGATCGGGCATCGTCAGGACATGCGCACCGCCCCTCGCCTCCTGCAACGATTCGCGCGACCGGTCGCGCTGTGCCTGGTCGCCCTCGCGGTCGGCGCGTGCACGACAGGCCCCAAGTCCGAGAGCTCGAGCCCCAGCGAGGGCGCGGTCTGTCCAGTGCCCGACCGGCTCGTAGGGACCCACGAGACCGGGACCAGCGATCTGCCGCCGACGATGGACGACCTCCACCAGGCGCAGCTGCTGATCCGAGGGGCCCGCCTCATCGACGGCAGCGGCGGAGCTCCGGTCGTCGGGATCGATCTCCTGATCGACGCCCGCGGGACGATCGCCGCCATCGAGACCAGCGGGACGCTCGAGATCCCCGTCGGGGCCGAGGTGATCGACGTCGGCGGCCGCAGCGTTCTCCCGGGGCTGATCGACGCGCACACGCACCTCCTCTCAGAGCCCGTCGGCTCCTACCCGGAGCTGGTCACCAGGATGACCCAGGAGAGCGAGGCTGACCGTGCGTTGAGGGGGGCCGCGAACGCCTGGGTGACCCTCCGAGCGGGGTTCACGACGGTCCGCAACGTCGGTGGTTCGCTCGCCGATCGGGCGCTCCGCGACGCCATCATCGGCGGTCGCCTGCCGGGGCCGCGAATCCTCGTCGCCAACTATGCGATCGGGATCACCGGCGGACACTGCGATCGCAGCAACGGCGTCAACCCGGAGAAGTTGGGCCGCGACCCGGACTTTCACGAGGGGATCGTCGACGGGCCCGACGCGGTGCGGCGAGCCGTCCGCTACCAGATCAAGCAGGGCGCTGACGTGATCAAGGTCTGCGCGACCGGCGGGGTGCTCTCCCAGGGCGACGGCGTCGCCGCGCCGCAGCTCACCCCCGAGGAGCTGCGGGCGATCGTCGATGAGGCCAACCGGGCCGAGCGCAAGGTCGCCGCCCACGCCCACGGCAATCAAGGGATCCGCGACGCGGTCGAGGCCGGGGTCCACAGCATCGAGCACGGCAGCGTCCTCGACCGACCGACGGTCGCGCAGATGCGGCGCCGCGGGGTCTTCCTCGTCCCGACCACCTACGTCGGCCGCTACGTCGAGGAGGCAGCCTATGGCGGGCACCTCTCTCCAGACTCCGCCGAGAAGGCCAAGGCGATCGCGCCGAAGATGCGCGAGAGCTTCCAGCTCGCCTACAGGTCTGGGGTGAAGATCGCCAACGGCTCTGACGCGGGCGTCTTCCCCCACGGCGACAATGCCCGCGAGCTGGCGGAGATGGTCGCCCTCGGGATGACGCCGAAGGACGCTATCCTAGCGGCGACCAGCCGCGCCGCCGAGCTCCTCGGCCTCGCTGACGTAGGTCAGCTCGCGGTCGGCTTTCGCGGCGATCTGCTCGTCGTCGACGGCGATCCGCTAGAGGACATCAGCGTCCTCGAAGAGCCCAAGCTGGTGGTCAAAGACGGCCGAGTCTACGTCCGCGAGCTCTGATCCCCCTCGACCGCAGGACGCGGAGCAGAGGGGCACTCGCCCGCCCTTCGCCTCAGGCTCCGCCCTCCCCTGGCTTCGCGTACGCTCGCCGAGCACCGCAGCCTCCGCCCCTGCGCCCACACAGCTCGCGGCTCCTCGCCTCGTCGGCCGCTCGCCTTCGCCAAGACGCCGCGATACGAGAGGTCGACGAGGCGAGGAGCCGCGACGCCTTTCCAGCGGCTGCGAGGTGCCCCCAACGCCCGCCGCGGCGGACTGGCATCGTCGCGCGGCTGTGCGATGATCCGGGGCAGACGCGTGTCCAACCCCTCCCTCTACGATCTCCCGCTCGACCTCGGCGCCCGCCTTGACGCGATCGCTGCGCCGATCCCAGACCCCGCGCCGCTGCGCTATGCCGCCGTCATAGCCCCGCTCTTGCCGGCGCTCGACGATGAGGGGCCGCGCCTCCTCCTCATCGAGCGAGCTAGGACCCTGCGCAAGCACGCAGGTCAGCTCGCCTTCCCTGGCGGCAAGCCCGAGCCCGATGATCGCGACCTCCTGGACACCGCGCTGCGCGAGGCCGAAGAGGAGGTCTCCCTCGACCGCGCTGAGCTGTCCGTCCTCGGCCGCCTCGCACCGGTGCCGACGCCGAGCGGCTACCTGATCATCCCATATGTCGCCCGTGTGCTCAGCGACTGGACCCCGAGGGCGCTCGACCGCGAGGAGGTTGCCAGGACCCTGACCCCGAGCCTCCGCAGCCTCTGCGATCCTACGACCTACACCTGGAAGGGCAGCGCCGAGTGGCAGGGACAGCATTACGAGCTCCACGAGTTCGCGATCCACACCCCGCCGCTGTGGGGTGCGACCGCGCGGATGGTCTTTGACCTCCTCCGACGCCTCGAGATCGAGCCGCGCCCATGAGCCGACAAGCATCGCCACCAGAGCCCGCCACGCCGCCCGTTCTCGACGCCGCCGCCCTCGAGGTGCTGCGCTGCGCCGCCGCCGAAGTAGGCCTCCTCCGCCTCGGCGCCGTCGACCTCGAGCATCCCGGCTTCACCCCCGCCAAGGAGGCCTACGACCGCTTCATCGACGCCGGCAAGGCGGGATCCATGGGCTTCCTCGTGCGCAATCGGGCGGTCGCCACCGATCCGGCGCAGATGCTCGTGGGAGCCCGCACCCTGCTGGTCGCCTGCGTCCCCTACGACGGCGAAGCCGGCCCCGTCGCCCGCTACGCCCAGAGCCTCGACTACCACACAGTGCTCTACGGTCGTCTCCTCGCCCTGGAGGAGCGCCTGGTCGAGCTCGCGCCGGGCGCAACGTCGCTCGTCTGCGTCGACACCAAGCCGCTCCTCGAGCGGGCCGCGGCCGCCCTCGCGGGGCTCGGCTTCCTCGGCAAACACGGCTGCCTGATCGTCCCGGGCCTCGGCTCCTATGTGCTCATCGGCGCCCTGATGACGACCGCCGCCCTCGCCGACGCCCCCGGGGGGATCGCTCCACAGCGGGTTCAGAGCGCGCTCTGGGACGCCTGCGGGAGCTGCCGTCGCTGCCTCGACGCCTGCCCGACCGACGCCTTCGACGCCCCCGGCGTGCTCGATCCCCGGCGCTGCATCGCCTACCTGACGATCGAGGAGCGGGGGCCTATCGCCGACGAGCTCGCGGCCAAGCTCGGCGAGCGGATCGCCGGCTGCGACGTCTGCCAAGAAGTCTGCCCCTACAACGCCGGCGACCGCCAGGGCCGGACCCCGGAGATCGCCCGGCTCGCCCCGCCGCCCGGCGGCCCGCGGAGCTTTGACCTGGTCCAGATCGCCGAAATCGGCTCCTCCCGCCAGCGCGCCCTCGTGCGCGACACCGCCCTGCGACGGATCCCCCGGCGGCACCTCCGGCGCAACGCCCTCCTGGCCCTCGGGAACCGCAAGACTCCGCCGTCCGAAGAGGAGTCCGCAGCGCTCCGCCGCTCGGCGACGGACAGCGATCCGCAGGTCTCCGCGGCGGCGACCTGGGCAGCCCTTCGCCGCGGCCTCGACCTCCGCCAAACCACTGACACCGACGCCGAAGCGCCGTCCTAACGCCGGTCTGCGACGAACGCCCGACGCCGTGGGCGAGTCTACATCCCGTTGCGAGCGGGCTCGGCTGGCACTAGAGACAGCTCTCTGCCGAGCTCGAGACGACGCCACCATGGGCTATGCTCCCCAGTATGCGTGCTTGGCTTATCGATACAGTGGTGGTGGTGGTGGTAGTGGCGGGGTTGGGCACCCTGAGCGGCTGCTCGAAGAACAACCCCGGGTGGACCGCGAGCGCCTCCGGAGGATCGGAGGCCACCCTCTCGACCGGGATGACGACGGTCGACGAGACGAGCACGATCACCACCACCGACACGACCTCGGACACGGCGACCGGCTCGACCACGGGAGAGCCGATCCAATGCCCGCTGGACGGCGCCTACTGCCCCTTCTACACCGACGTCGCGGAGGCCCCCGACCAGGGCACCTGTGATGGCACCGAGACCTACGTCGCCCAGCGAAACGGGACCTCCTTCTTCCGCTGTGGCGACGCCAACGCCTGCGCCGCCGATGACTGTACGGAGCTGGTGATCCAGATGCCCGACGTCTACGGGATCATCGTCAACCCGCTCGCCGAGTGCATCGTCGTCGAGCACGAGCAAAAGTGGATCAACGGCAAGTGCCGGACCCGCGCCCTCGCAGCCTGGGCCTCCGACGACGACGCCGACAATGACGCCCCCCAGATCGTCCTCGCCTCTCACGACCCGTCGCCGCCGCCCTCCCTGACGGACCTGACGATCACCGACACCGGCGAGCGTCTCGAGTGCGAGTGCAAGACCGTCGGCTGCGTCGACTTCATCGTCGACAAGGACTCTTGGTGCTGCGGCGGCAACCTCTCGCTCGGCTCCTACGCGATCACCAACGACACCGACATGACGTATCGGGCAAACTACACCCAGTACCTCGGCAACACCCCGATCGAGTACCGAGGCTGCACCTACAACTTCTTCGTCACCCAGGGCCATGACGGCTCGCCGATGTGCGCTGGCGAGCCCAAGTTCCAGGCGGGTTGGTTTATGCAACGCCTCGGCTGCAGCGGCTAGGGGACTCCTCGGCGGGCAGGCCCGCACCCACCGTCCTTGGCACAGTTGGAGCTGACCTTCGCCGCCCGGCCTCCCAAATGCGGCCTCTCAAGTGCCGACGCCGCCGACTAGGCGAGGCGCGCGTCAGCGTCGAGCCAGCGGCGGACGTAGTCGTAGGCGACCCCGAGCGCGACCTGTCCAAAGGGCAAGCGGAAGGGGGAGACCCGCGGCAGCTCCGGGATCACGATCACCCGCCGGTCGGGATCCGCCAGCGGCAGCGGCTGGGTCCGGACAAGCCGGCTACGCGCGCTCTGCGAGGGCAAGGCGTGGAAGAGCGCGCGTTCGCCCACCCCCAGCGCGGAGACCCCGTAGCGGTCGCTGACCCCACCGTCGACCCAGATGCTCCGGGCGAAACCGCGCCCCGGAGCCCGCAGCGGGCGGAACATCAGCGGGACCGTGCACGACGCCTGGATCGCCTGCGCCAGCGGGCCCGCGGTGACGACCTCAGGCCGCCGGCGGAGGACATCGTGGACGATCGTGGCGAAGGGCACGCGGCAGCCAGCAAAGGAGTCGACCCCGTACACGCCGAGGATCGAGTCGAGCTTGGCCGCGAACTTCCTGCCCTTCAGGAGACCGCCGAAGGGTAGCCCTGGGTCCCAAAACTCGCTGCGTTGGAGACAGACGAGCTCCTCGGTCAGCGTCTCGGCGTCGAGGCCCGCAGCCCAGAGGCCGCCTGCGAGGGATCCCGCGGAGATCCCGACGACCCGTCGCGGACGCACTCCAGCCCCCTCAAGGGCGGTCAGCAGCCCCGTGTGGGCGAAAAAACCGAAGAAGCCGGCGCTCAAGACCAGCGTAAAAGGGCGCTCGGCGAGCCAGTCGCGGTGGGTGATCACAGCCGGCGCAGTGTGGGGTGCAGCGGCCGCGGATGCAATCCCAGCCGCGGAGGACTCGGACGACCTCCGTCGGCGACCTCGGAGCCCGTCGCCCGAGTCCCGCCCACCCTCGCTTGCCCTCGTCAATGCTCTCGGCTCCGCGCAAGACTCCCACCACGCGACTTTCACCACGGGCTCTCGGCGGCGACGAGCGACGAGCCGCCCTCAACCCCGCGCCCAGCTTGCGGTAGTCTGCGCGGGTCATGTCCGCGTCCCCGCTCACGCTCCTCGCACCGGGCCTCGCCCTCGCCCTCGCCCTCGCCCTCCCGGCCTGCTCCGGGGATGACTCGCAGAGCAGCGCGAGCGAGGGCTCGACGACGTCGACCTCGACGACGACCAGCACCACCACCAGCGAGTCCTCGAGCTCGACGACCGACGACACGACCACGACCACCACCGGCGGCGTCTGTGAGGCCGAAGAGCCCTTCACCCTCAGCATCGCCTCCGACGCGGACACCTACGGGACTTGCGGCACCCCCTTCGAGTTCTTCGCCAAGCGCAAGGCCGGCGGCATCTCGGTCGAACGCTGCACCGACGACACCTGCTCCTCCTGCGATCCCAACCTCGCCTACGACCTCGACTTTGGCTCGTCGACCGCAGTCCCCGAGGAGACCTGCCTCAAGATCGCCCACGAGACCACGACCGTAGGCGACGTCTGTCGCTCGCGGAGCTTCGTGATCTGGCAGATCGGCGAGACCGCGCCGCTGATCGTCGCGACCTCCTTGACCCCAGAGCCGCCGCCGACGCTGACCCCCGCGACCCTCGAGAGCGCGGCGGTCTCCCCCCGCGAGTGCACCTGTAGCAGCAGCGGCGACTGGTGCTGTGACGGCGCGCTCACCCAGCACAACATCCAGTTCACCGCCGACGGCGGCGATCCGCTGACGGTCAGCCCAGGCCTCGCCAACTTCAAGATGCTCTCCTACGCCGGCGCGAGCTACGAGGCCGTGGTCACCCAGGCCTACGAGCAGTGCGACGGCGGCGAGCTCCTCACGGGCTGGTACCTGCGCAAGAAGTAGGCGTGGGCCGATCGCCCAGGAGCCGGGGACGCTCAGCCCCGGCCTCG